>Ga0182742_1000653_pt1 | contig 51353 bp, 53 predicted proteins | sample eDN5th37CBELigMG_FD_128880 | JGI IMG/M metagenome (GOLD analysis project Ga0182742, IMG submission 128880) | Enriched Miracle-Growth compost microbial communities from Emeryville, California, USA - eDNA 5th pass 37_C BE-Lig MG (version 2)... ...
ATTCCTTCTAGATTTTTTTCATGAAAGAGATCAACTATCTTACTTCCGACGATTACTCCATCGCAATATTGATTCATTTCCTGTACATGTTCTGGTGTAGAGATTCCAAAACCAGCCAAGACAGGTAAATGGCTCGCTTGTTTGACGCGCGTTAAAAATTCCCCTAGCTCTGCTTGAAAACCGGCTCGTGCACCAGTAATCCCAGCAACCGTAACTGCGTATATATACCCATTCCCTTTTGAAGCAATTTTCCGGATTCTTTCCTCTGGACTTGTCACTGTTACGAGTCGTATCAACTCAAGTCCGTTTTTTTCTAAGTGTGGCGCAAATAATTCTTCTTCTTCAAGCGGGAGGTCTGGAATAATGCAACCATCTACTCCAACTAATGCACATTCTTTTGCAAATGATTCAATACCATAGGCGATTACTGGATTTGTATACGTCATAATAATCAGCGGAATCCTAATTTCACTTCGGAACGATCTGATTGTTTCAAGTACATTTGTTAATGTGACACCTTCTGTTAATGCACGGATTCCAGCTTTTTGAATGGTTGGCCCATCTGCTACTGGGTCCGAGAATGGAATGCCAATTTCAACTGCATCCACACCGTTATCTTGTAAAAATAACAACTTTTCTTTTAAAGTATCAAGGCCTCCATCTCCTGCCATTATATAGGGAACGAAAGCTTTTTGGTTCAACTCATGAAATACGTTCTTAATTCTAGACATTTAAGTCCCCTCCCAGTCTCTCTCTAATTGTTTGTACATCTTTATCCCCACGACCAGAAAGACAAATAACAATGCCTTCCTCTTTATTCATTCGACCGGCAAGCTTAACAGCATAAGCAACAGCATGCGCACTCTCAAGCGCAGGAATAATCCCTTCTAATCTTGAAAGTAAGCGAACTCCTTCAAGTGCCTCTTCATCAGTAATAGATTCGTAGGTTACTCGTTTAACATCATGAAGATAGCTGTGTTCAGGACCAATTCCTGGGTAATCTAGTCCTGCTGAGATGGAATGGGCTTCTTGTATTTGACCGTTATCATCCTGTAACAGGTACATCATTGCTCCATGTAAGATACCTGGTTTTCCTTTTGTTAAGGACGCAGCATGTCGATTGGTGTCTACCCCTAATCCAGCTGCCTCGACGCCGAACATTTTCACACTTTCATCGGCCACAAACGGATGGAACATTCCCATTGCGTTACTACCACCACCAATACAAGCGACAACAGCATCTGGTAATTTTCCTTCTTTAGTTACATATTGTGTTTTCGTTTCCTTTCCAATCACACTTTGAAAATCTCTGACTATTTTCGGAAACGGATGAGGTCCCATCACAGAACCTAAAATATAATGCGTGTCTTGTACATGGGCCACCCAATAGCGGAGGGCTTCGTTTACGGCATCTTTTAAAGTCCCACTTCCAGAACCTACTCCAATTACCTTTGCCCCTAATAGCTCCATTCGAAATACATTTAATTGTTGTCTTCTGATGTCTTCTTCACCCATGAAAATAACACATTCTAAGTTTAATAAGGCACAAACTGTTGCAGTCGCCACGCCATGCTGACCTGCTCCTGTTTCCGCAACAATCTTTCGTTTTCCCATTCTTTGTGCGAGTAACGCTTGACCAATAGTATTATTGATTTTATGAGCACCCGTATGATTTAAATCTTCGCGTTTCAAATAGATTTTGGCTCCACCAGCATACTTCGTTAAATTCTCTGCAAAATAAAGCGGAGTCTCTCTACCCACATATTCCTTTAATAAAGAATTCAATTTTTCATGAAATTGTGGATCGGCCTGTGCTTTTTCATATTCTTTTTCAAGGTCAATTACCGATTGCATTAATGTTTCCGGAATATAACGGCCACCATATGGACCAAAGTGACCCTTTTCATCAGGAAGGGAGTATACAGCAGTTTCTGTTTTCATTTATTTTCATCCTCTCTTGTCTGCTTAGCTTCACTTATAAATGCACTAATTTTTTCAAAATCCTTTTCACCATTTGTCTCAACCCCACTACTAACATCCACCATAATTGGCTGGACAGCTTGGATTGCTTTTTTTACATTTTGGGGATTCAGGCCTCCAGCAAGGATTATCTTATCTTTTACCCCTAGTCCAGAGGCAAGGTCCCAATCAAAACTTTTGCCAGTTCCACCCTTATAAAGACCTGGTGGACTATCCAACAAAATGTAATCCACCGTTTGTATATTTTTAATCTTTTGAATATCTTCAATCGTTCTTACGCTTACCGATTTAATCAGTGCGCGATCATGTGTCCAGTATAAATCTGGCTCCTCTTCACCATGTAACTGAATATGAGTGAGTCCTGTAAACTCCACTATTTCTGCAATCGTTTCTGGCGTTTCATCAACAAAAACTCCCACTTTCCATATATCTTCAGGTAGTGTTTGAATAATGTGTTTCGCTTTTTCTGGCGTGATTTTTCTTTTACTTGGTGCAAATACAAATCCAATTGCATCTGCCCCTTCCTTTGTTGCATGAAGTGCAGCTTCTATTGTTTGTATACCACAAATTTTCACCTTCATCTTGGCATCACATCCTTTAACGGGACTAAGAAATCGGTAATTGTTCTTTCTAAATCACCTGATTCCATGAATGTTTCTCCTACAAGAATTCCATTTGCGCCAGCCTTAGCAGCTTTTTCTACATCTTCCTTCACTTTCATCCCACTCTCACTAATGAGAAACGCTCCTGATTGTTTGACAAGCGGCCCTAACTTTTCAGTAATCCCCAAATCGACTTGAAATGTTTTTAAATCTCGATTATTTATACCGATTAAATTTGCATTAACTGCAATTGCTTTCTCTAGCTCTTCCTCATCATGGATTTCAACTAAAACTTCTAAACCAATCTCAGTTGCATAAGTAAACAACTCTTCTAACTCATTGGGCTCTAATACTGAAGCAATTAATAAGATTAAGTCAGCCCCAGCCGCTTTTGCATGACTTATTTGCTTTCGTTCGACAATAAAATCCTTACACAACACTGGAAGTTTAACAGCTTGACGAACCTTTTTTAGGTCCGTTAAACTGCCTTGAAAATGCCGATCACATAAGACAGATATCGCACTCGCCCCACAACTTTCATATAGAACAGCTTGTTGGACCGGGTCTAGCTCCGTATTTATAATCCCCTTTGAAGGGGATGCACGTTTAAATTCAGAAATAATCGCCATCTTGTTTGCATTTTTAAGAGAATCGATGAACGATCGTTCTTTTTTGAAAGCCCGAATGTCTTCCTCTGATAAGTCTGTTAACTCTATAATATCTATTCTCTTCTGATGGATAATTTTATCTAAAATCGTTGTCAATTAAATCACCGCTTTCCTATACTTTGAACTTTTATCGATTAAATAGTTTAACTTTTCTAATGCTGCACCTGAATCAATGCTTTCAATTGCTCGAAAAATCCCTTGCTGGACTGTTTCAGCACGGCCAGCCGCAAAAATCCCAATTCCTGCATTCAAGACGACTGTGTCGCGACAAGGACCTTTTTCTCCTCTTAAAACACTTAATAGAATTTCAGCATTTTCCTTCGCATCGCCCCCCACAATATGACTGTTATCATAAACAGGAAGACCAACATCTTCTGGGTTAAGCGTCTTTCTTGTCATTTTTCCTTCATCTAATAAAACCAAATGATTCTCACCAGCTAAAGAGGCCTCATCCATGGAACCCGCACCATTTAGGACAACCGCACGTTTACGGCCCAACATGTTTAAAACATCTGCAAAAGTATCCAGCATATCCCCACGACTGATTCCTAGAAGTTGATAATCAAGATCCATTGGGTTTGTTAGCGGACCAATATAGTTAAATACAGTTGGAATTTTCAGGTCCTTCCTTACCTTCATAATGGATTTAATTTTCGGATGAACATAAGGAGCGAACAAGAATGAAATACCATTTTCAGCAAGGATTTCTTCCGTTAACTCAGTCGGTAAATCTAAGGAAACTCCTAGTTCTTCAAGTACATCTGCACTTCCGGTCTTACTTGAAATACTTCGATTCCCGTGTTTTGCAACGGTAATTCCTGCTCCCGCAATGACAAATGCAGACGTTGTGCTGATATTAAAACTTTTCGATCCATCTCCACCAGTTCCACAATTATCAATGAGATTTGGTAATTGTGTTGAGAACGAACGTGAATTTTTCCGCATTGCTTGCACAATCCCGGCAATTTCTTCGACCGTCTCACCTTTTGTTTTTAATCCAATCAAAAAGGCAGCAATTTCACTATCTGAGATTTCATCCCCAAAAATCTTTCCCATCGCTTGTTCAGTTTCTAATTGCGTTAATGCTTCCTTTGCTGCTAACTTTTCAAGATAAAACTTCATAAGTTCCATTCTCCTTTCTCATTTCAGTTAAAAAGTTTTTTAATAATTGTCTTCCTTCGTTTGTTCCAATTGACTCAGGATGAAACTGCAATCCATACAATGGGTAGGCTTTGTGCTTGATTGCCATAATTTCTTGATCATCAACAGATTTAGCTAAAACATTCAATTGTTCCGGTACTGAATGTTTCTCAATAACAAGCGAATGATATCTCATTACTGACGGCTTTTCAGGCAGGTTATAAAAAATACAATCACTATTATGTGAAATTTCGGACACTTTACCATGCATAATTTCATTCGCCTTGACGATCTGTCCACCAAAGGCATAGCCTATTGCTTGATGACCAAGGCAGATACCAAGGATGGGAATATTTTCAGCAAGGTTTCGAATCAAGTCAATACAGATTCCCGCATTCTCCGGCCTTCCTGGCCCAGGAGAAATAATGATACCTTCTGGATTCAATTCTTGGATTTCTGCAACCGTAATTCTGTCATTTCTGACTACTTTCGGTACCTCTCCAAGTTCGCCTAAATATTGATAAAGGTTAAAGGTAAATGAATCATAATTATCAATTAATAAGATCATTGGCGGCCTCCCTCAACGCTCTCAATTTATGTGCTGTTTCGTCAAATTCCTTTGCTGGATCTGAATCATAGACGATACCTGCTCCTGCCTGAATATAAGCTTTACTATCCTTAATCACCATCGTTCGAATTGCTAAAGCAAAGTCCATATTTCCACAAGCAGAATAATAGCCAATTGCACCTGAGTAAACTCCTCTTTTGACAGGTTCAAGGTCATTTATAATCTGCATCGCCCTAATTTTTGGCGCTCCTGATACAGTTCCCGCTGGCAAACATGAGGCCAAACCATCTAATGCAGAACAACCATCTTCTAATTCACCGCTAACCTCTGATACAATGTGCATCACATGTTGATATCTTTCGACATTCATGTATTTCTCCAGGTTAATACTGCCTATTTTACATATCCGCCCTAGATCATTTCTTCCTAAATCAACAAGCATCCGATGTTCAGCAAGTTCTTTTTCATCTTTTAGCAATTCTTGCTCGAACTCTACATCTTCTTTTACAGTTTTACCCCTTGGTCTTGTACCTGCAATAGGATTTGTCATGATGACACCGTCTCTAGCTTTCACTAAGCTTTCCGGAGAAGCCCCCGCAATTGAGTACTCACCAAAGTCTAAGAAATACATATAAGGTGATGGATTGTTCACTCGTAGCTTCCGATAAAAAGTAAAAGGGTTTCCTGTCAGATTTGCCTCCAACCTTCTTGACAGCACTACCTGAAAAACATCTCCTGCTTCAATATGTTTTTTGGCAGTTAAAACCATTTCTTCGTATTCTTCACGTGATAAGTTGGAGTGGAATTCCGATAATTCAATGGTTGGTTCTTCTTGTTGGACCAACTCCCTTTTCAGTTCTTGCAGACGTTTTTCTAGCCTCTGTTGTAACTCTGATTCTGATATTCCTGGAAGAGATATCCCTACAATAAACACTCGTTCTTTTAAATGGTCAAAAACAATGATTTCATCAAAAATAAATAAATGGGACTCGGGCATTTGTAATGGGTCACTGATTTCACGGCCAATATCCTCATAATCGCGAATAATATCATACCCTATATAACCGACCGCTCCGCCGATGAATGGAATATCGGGAACTGAATTTGTTTCGGGCAAAAGACTCTTAAGAACATCGAGAACTTTTGCATGTTTTATTTGCTCTTCTTCAAGTCCGCTTATAGTGACATGTCCTCGGTATCCTTTCACCTCATATACCGGGTTTGAGCCGATAAATGAGTATCTTCCTGTATCCTCATGTTTTAAAGAACTTTCGAATAGAAATTTTTTCTTTCCAGAGATTTTTTGATAAATGGCAATCGGAGTTAATATATCGCCTTCAATTTCCCTAATATAAATACCCTCCTGATGTTTTAAAACCATGTTTTGCTCGCTCCTTTCAATCCAAATAAAAAAGTCCCCTATACGCAAAAGAAAAATGCGTATAGAGGACGATTAAGACCGCGGTGCCACCTCAAATTGAAACCTAGAAGGTTTCCACTTTTCGGATACATTTGTCAAAAATAAAAATTCGGACTATATATCCTATCCTTTTAACGGTGGAATCCCGTGTTTCCCTACTAGTTGATACCCGTTCAGGAAGCCTCTTGCAAGCCCATTCCAAAGCCATAAGCGTACCGGTTCACAGCAACTCCGGCTCTCTGTGACGATTATTAGCTAAGTACTCTTCTTGCGCAACGATTTATTTATATATTTTTTATGAATTGGTTTTTTATCGAGAAAAACCTTTTAAAAAAACAAAAAACGGGTCCTCTCCTATAAATAAGGACGAGAAACCCGTGGTACCACCTTGATTAGCTAAATTCAGCTCACTTTATAGATTAAAGCCATTAAGCTTTAATCCTACCTCTTATAACGATGAGGTCTTTCGCTAGATCCTACTTCCCACAGGGTTCAGTCTAGAGCTCAGAAGTCCATTCATTATAACGTCCATACTGGTTCACACCGTCCACCAGCTCTCTGTTATTTCGGTTATAATTACTACTCTTCTTCAACGCAACATTTATATTATTGGTTCTAATCATAAAAATATTTGCAGTAATTGTCAAGAGGAAATCACAAATAAATTTCATAAATTCCGAAGATTTTATTTAATCAAACCATCCAAAACTACACTAAAAGCTTTCAAAACCTTATCAAACCCGCTAGTTGAAGAAATCATAAAATTCTTTTTTCTTTTTTCTTTTTTCTTTTTTCTTTTTCTAAAAACATTTTCTATTACCCTATAAAACAGCAAGTGAAACCGATTTTCATGCTCCACTATTGCAAAGGAGCAATTTTATTATGCTTAAAAATGTAAAATACCTGATCACTGCTCAGTTTGCTTTTTCATTAGATTCTTTTGACATCGGAACTATTTTGAATTAACTTCCCTGTTTCAAGCATAGATTAAATACGTTTTATAAGACATTTTCACTCGGCATCCCTGCTTTTTTGTCTTGAAATGGGTGGGTCATCAACGTTTACCATAAAAAAGAAGTGCTATTTACCGCGTTTTAGTGAAAGCTATTAACAGTATGAATCAAAGGCGGGTATGAGATGAATTACGTGGAAAAATTGTTCACGAGCTCAGAAGATAAATCTTCTAAGAAAAAGTCTGGAACAAGTAGTCAGAAATGGGCAATTTTATCCATTTCGTCAATTCCGTTAGTTATGACACTTGGGAATTCAATGTTAATACCAGTGTTACCTATTCTTGAAAGAGAAATGAAAATCTCCTCATTTCAGTCTAGTTTGATTATTACTGTTTATTCCATTGTTGCCATCTTCCTGATCCCAATTGCTGGATATTTATCTGATCGGCTTGGGAGGAAGAAAGTCATTATCCCTAGTTTAGCTTTAGCTGGAATCGGCGGACTGATTGCTGGATGGGCGACATGGAAAATGACTGATGGGTACTGGCTCGTATTAGTGGGTCGGGCATTACAGGGGGCAGGTGCAGCTGGGTCTTTCCCTATTGTATTGCCACTAGTCGGCGATATGTTTAAAAACGATGATGATGTTAGCAGTGCATTAGGAGAAATTGAGACCTCAAATACACTAGGAAAGGTACTTAGTCCTATCCTAGGCTCTTATTTAGCGGGAATTATCTGGTTTTTACCGTTTTTCTCGATACCAATCTTTTCAGCCATTTCTATTTTGTTTATGGTTCTTCTAGTTAAGAGCCCGAAAAAGAAGAAAGAAGCACTCCCTTTCAAAGATTTTGTAAAAAAAATCCGTTTGATTTTTAGCGAGAATGGGCGTTGGCTTTATGCCATCTTTTTTATCGGCGTCATTTTAATGTTTGTATTATTTGGGGTGCTTTTTTACCTATCAACCATTTTAGAAACAAAGTATAACATTCACGATCTTAAAAAAGGGTTATTCTTAGCGCTGCCACTTGGTGCACTGTGTTTAGCATCTTTTATAACTGGGAAAGTCATAAAAGAAAATCAAATTTTAATGAAATGGATTTCGTTTACAGGTTCACTTTTGATGAGTATTTCCATTGCTCTTCTCGGTTTTTCAGAGAACCTTTGGTACTTAATAATTGTTTTTCTAGTTGGAGCAATTGGGATTGGCGTATCATTGCCGCCTCTTGATTCATTAATTACGGCAACTATTGAAAAAGCAGAGCGCGGTACGATTACTTCGATTTACAGTTCAATGCGCTTTATTGGCGTGGCGGCAGGACCACCCGTTATTGCGATTATGATGAAACACTCAGATAAATTCATGTTTTATTTATTAACAGGATTAAGTATTGCTGCAGCAATTGTTACTTTATTTGTAATCAAACCACCTAAAAAAGAGGCATAAAAAATCCCGCTCTTCTTTTAGAGCGGGACTTTTATTTAGGTTAATTGCTTAACAATTTGTATAAGAGCTTGATTAAATTCATCAGGTTTTTTCGTAATAATTTGATGAGCTACTTTTTTAATAATAAATGTTTGCACTTGTGGTACATATTTTTTATAAAGACGGATATGTTTATTGTTAAAATCTCGCGAACCATAAAAAAGATATAAAGGAACTTTAAGTTCAGGTAAGCGCTCCAAACACGAAAAGTGCAAAGATTCATGATAACAGTAAAACCATGTTTGCCTGTCCACTTTCAGCATATGTTGATATAACATATCGCGAATATGTTTTTCAGCAGTATGAGCAGAAGCAATCCCTTTTGCCAACAACTTATCATGTCGCTTAACCATATACATTCCTGCAATGTGTTCATATTTTAGAAGATAGGAGTGTACTTTCGGAAATCCACCACACAAAATAATTGCTCTTGTTCGTTCAGGAAAGGATAAAGCAAATTCCTGCACGATATTACCACCAGAGGAATAACCACAAAGCAGAACTTTGTCGATCTGGAGATGATCCAATATAGCAAGGATTTCCTGAGCATATTCTTTTGTAGAAAACATTGTTTTTTTCGTTTCTGAATCCCCATGGCCACCTAGGTCGGGTAAGATTAAGTGAAACTTCTCACCTAACGGAATTTGATAAGAAAATACTTTCCTTCCCATTGCCGGTGGGTGAATCATCATGATTGCAACTCCATCCCCGTATTCATCGTAATAGATTTTTCCGTATTCTAACTGACAGAATGGCATTTTTATTTTCTCCTTCGTTTATTCGGTTTCTCTACAACATAGCATCCCACAACCATGAAACAACATGCTTTTTCAATTACGTTCCTCCAACATATTTTTTAGATTTCCTACAAATTCGAGAAAAAAGGGTTAGAGAAGTTTTCTCTAACCCTTTTCAGTCTTGTGTAATTTTTAAGATAGTAACAAAATCTATTGGATTGCTTAGATACAATTTGGTTTATTTCTCGACTGGTTTTTTTAATATCGCTAGTAAAATAGCTGTAATAACAGCACCAATAACAATCGCTAGTAGATACATGAACCAACCACCTTCAACTAGTGGAACAACAAATAGTCCACCATGTGGGGCTCTTAAACTAATATCAAACATCATCGTTAATCCACCAGCAACTGCAGCCCCAACCATAGCAGATGGAAGCACACGAAGTGGATCTGCGGCTGCAAAAGGGATGGCACCTTCGGTAATGAAAGATAATCCCATAATATAATTTGCTTTTCCTGCATCACGTTCTTGTTTAGTGAATTTCGATTTAAAAAACGTTGTTGCTAAAGCAATTCCAAGTGGAGGAACCATACCTCCAGCCATGATCGCTGCCATTGGTTCATAGACACCATTAGCCAATAAACCAGTTCCAAATACATATGCAGCTTTGTTAATAGGCCCACCCATATCGGCAGCCATCATCAAGCCAAGAACCCCACCTAATAAAACAGCATTTGCCGTCCCTAAACCTGAAAGCCATTCTGAAATTGCCAAATTCAAAGCGCCCACAGGTTCATTTACAAGATAAATCATTAAGATAGAAGTTAATGCAATACCCAGTAATGGATATAAAAGAATGGTTTTGATTCCTTCAATTGATGCTGGTAGAGCCTGCAAGACCTTCTTCAATCCAACAACAACATAACCTGCTAGGAAACCAGCAACTAACCCACCTAGGAAGCCTGCATCTGCATTAGCAGCTAAAAGTCCACCAACCAAACCAGGTGCAAATCCGGGGCGGTCTGCAATACTCATGGCGATAAATCCTGCTAAAACGGGAACAAGTAATCCAAATGCTGTTCCACCGATATCTTTCAGTAGTTTCGCAACAGGGTGAAATGTTGGGTCATTCGGATCTGCAGCATTATATCCAAACAAAAAGGAGATAGCAATCAAAATTCCACCACCGACAACAAATGGGAGCATATTAGAAACACCGTTCATTAAATGCTTATAAATTGTAGAACCTACAGATTTTTTTCCCTCATTATGTTCTTTTTCTGTACTCGAACTTTTTTCTGCTTGATAAATAGGTGCATCCTGTTTTAATGCCCGTTCAATTAATTCTTGTGGCTTACGGATTCCGCTTGCCACTGGAGTTTCAATTACATGTTTTCCAGCAAATCTTGCCATTTCTACTTTCGTATCAGCAGCAACAATAACACCTACTGCATTTTTGATTTCCTCTTCGGTCAGTACATTCTTTGCTCCACCTGAACCATTAGTTTCAACCTTTATATCAACTCCCAACTCTGCAGCCTTTGCCTTCAACGCGTCAGCAGCCATATAAGTATGAGCGATTCCTGTGGGACAAGCGGTTACCGCAATAACAAAATTCTTGCTATCCGAAACAACGGTTTCATTCTCTTCTTCTTCGTCATGATTATTTATAATCTCAATGACTTCATTTGCGGATGTAGCCTCCATCAATTGGTTACGAATCTCAGCTTGCATTAACATTCCAGACAAACGAGCTAATGCTTCCAAGTGAGTATTATTAGCTCCTTCAGGCGCTGCAATCATAAAGAATAAATGTGCTGGTTGTCCATCTAATGACTCATAGTCGACTCCTTCAACTGACTTTCCAAACACAATCGTCGGTTGCTTTACAGATTTGGTTTTCGCATGAGGAATTGCAATTCCCTCTCCAACCCCGGTAGTACTTTGTTGTTCTCTATTTACAATCGCTGCCTTGAAACCTTCACGATCATCGATTCGGTCCGCCGCAACGAGTACATCTACTAAATGATCAATTGCTTCTTCTTTTGTCTTGGCTTTCATAGCAAGAAGGATGGTGTCTTTTGTTAATAACTCTGTAATTCTCATCTTCTATTCCCCTTTAGCTCTGTTTAAGTTGAACTTGTGGTAGTAATTCTTCAATCTTTTGAGGACTTCCTAATCCAATTGAAAAGGCTGTTGCACTACCTGCAGCCACACTGTACCGGAATGCGTCTTCTAAGTTTCCAGTGACTGTACTTTTAGCAAGAAAAGCTGCTACCATTGAATCACCTGCTCCCACAGAACTCATAAGCTGCCCTACTGGAACACTTGCGGTTAATGCTTTCTCTTTATTAATAAAGACAGCGCCTTTTTCTGCAAGTGATACAATAACGTTCTTTGCGCCAAGTTCAATCAGTTTTTTTGCGTAAATGATCGCTTCCTCACATGTTTGAATCTCTTTATTAAAGAATTGTCCCAATTCATGATGATTCGGCTTAATCAAAAATGGGTGGTATGGTAAGACTCTTTTTAAGATATCCCCTTCTGCATCTACGACGAACTCTACTCCGCGCTCATTACATATATGAACGACTTCTTCATAAATGGATTCAGGTAGCGTAGATGGAATGCTTCCAGCAAGAACAAGAAGGTCTTCCTTAGTCAAATTTTTTATTTGTTCCTTTAACATTTGAACATTTTTCTCCGATATTTCCGGACCTCTTGCATTGATTTCTGTTTCTTCATCTGCTTTCAATTTGACATTAATTCTTGTATCTTGAGAAACGTTAACAAAGGCTGCTTCTATCCCCTCGTGGGTAAGATAATCTTTAACGTAAGTTCCTGTAAATCCCCCGATAAAACCTGTTGCAGTATTTGGTACCCCTAATGAACAAAGTACACGCGAGACATTAATCCCTTTTCCCCCAGGAAACTTTGCTTCTGTTTTAGTTCGATTTAATTTCCCAAGGTTTACTTCGTCTAAACCTAAAATATAATCCACTGAAGGATTAAGTGTTAACGTGTATATCATGCTGTCACAACCTTTATGTTTGTTTTACTTTTATATTTCTTTAGGATTTCTTCATCTATTTCATTGGTTACAATAGTCGCTTTATTTAATGCAGCTACATTGGCAAAAGAAACCTCTGCGAATTTTGTACTATCTGCTAATACAAAAGCCTCTCTAGACAAAGATATTGCTTTTTGTTTGATTAGCGCCTCTTCTTGGTCAGGAGTTGTATATCCAAATTCCGGATGTATCCCATTTACACCTAAAAAACATTTATCAAATCGATATTGTTCTAAACTAATTAAAGCACCTCGTCCAATCATGGCTCTCGTTTTTTTCTTTGCATAACCACCAATTAGATAGGTTGTTATTTCATTTTCTAATAATGACTCTATATGCATGAAACCATTCGTTACAACGACAATATCTTTTTGTAATAAGAAAGGAATCATTTCGTAAGTAGAAGAACCTGCATCAAGGTAAATGCAATCCCCTTTTTCAATTAAACTAGCAGCGTATTTAGCAATTTGTTTTTTTTCTTGAAGGTTTTTGGTGGATTTTTCAACCATGCTCATTTCTTGTAACTTTCCCTGAAGCCGAGCAGCTCCCCCGTGAACTCGTTTCAATTGTTTTTCCTGTTCTAACTGATTCAAGTCCCGGCGAATCGTCGACTCCGAACTACCAGTCCGTTCAACTATTTCCTGGATTTTTACTACTGACTTTTCCTTAATTAATTGCAAGATCAACCGGTGGCGTTCAGGTGTTAACATACAAACAACACCCTTTCATCATGTTATAACAACATTATATTGGTAACGGATACAAATTTCAATCATTTTCGTCCAAATTCAGTCAAAACCATTCAAAAACAACTACCAAACCTACCAACAGCATGGTTCTAAATCTTAAGAAGGGTACTTCTATACTGCAGCTATCACAAAAACTGGCAATCACTGTACCAACTTTCTTAAAAATACTAGTGATAAAGAACCTAACGTTACGAGTCACTCTCTCTTCATGGCTCTAGTTTCAATTTCTAATAATTTATAGGGAAAAATAATTTAAAATAGTTAAAGAGTGCTTCCTGTAGGGTTAAAAGTAATGCAAATTCTCATGAAAATTGGGGAAATTATGGTTACTTACAGGGGGAATAGTATGTGATTTGTATACTGAAATACTACCTAAGAAATTATAATCCTATTAAAGCCTGCTTTAAGTTTGAGTGAAGAGTTCAAGCCATTTTTTCTCGCCTTTCTGATCTTATTCCATTTTCCCACTAGTTGCTTTCAACTTCACTCAAAGAGACTCATAAAACACTGGTTACTTCTTTTGCATGCTCTTCGTCTGCACTATAACAATGTTTTTTCATAACTTTTGAATTTCCTTGTTGTTCTCGTCCATTTACCGCCTTTATTAATAAAATTTTTCCATTTTATCATAATGATTTTAGTTTAATGCTTCACCTATTAATATCGTCTTAATATCGTCAAAAGATGGTCAATACTCATATAGACAATGCATTTATGTCGTTTTCATATACTAATTTTTCTTAATCAGTAACAGGTTTTTTTCGCATTTATTCAGTTTTATTGGAATCCCCTCCTTTAAGGATAACTTCGGCTCCATAGAGTTATTAGTAGCTAAAGCAAGATACTCTTTGTTTGCTAGACCTTTTTAGTTGGGTATAATAGTATAAAAAACACTTAAAGGATAATTTTAATGAGTTTTTTTAAGACATTTAGATTTGTTGGTGGGAGAATTGTTAAAACAGGGATTGCCGTTTTTGTAACTGCCTTAATTTGTCATTTCTTAAACTGGCCAGCTATGTTCGCTGTAATCACAGCGATTGTAACAATAGAACCAACCGCTGCAGATTCGATAAAGAAAGCTTTTGTCCGTTTCCCTGCCTCGGCAATTGGTGCAGGTTACTCCGTTCTCGCTACCTTCTTAATTGGAGACAGTCCAATATCCTATACTTTTGTAGCTCTTGCAACCATTATTACCTGTAATAAATTAAAATTGCACGATGGAATATTAGTTGCTACCTTAACGGGTGTTGCAATGATTTCAACTGTCCATGATGAATATGTGTCCTCTTTTTTTATAAGACTAGGAACAACCGTTACTGGACTCGTTGTTTCTTCGCTTGTGAACCTTTTCGTGATGCCCCCAAAATATTCAGACACGATAAGCCGCAGGATCCACACTCTTTTTATGAAAGCTGGAGAAATTTTAACGAATCGTGGGAAAGAATTATGCTGTTCACAATCAACCGATAAGGATTTACACAAATCATTTCATCAATTGGTTAAAGAAATTGAATACACAGAGACTTTATGCACCTATCAAAAAGATGAATGGAAGTACCATCGTATTCGAAAATCAGATGTACAAAGTTTTCATTATGAGTATAAAAAGTTAAATCTATTACGACAGGTCACCTTCCATATTGGAAACTTAATTTATCTACCATCTCACCACTATCGCATGGGTCAATCAAAAACAGAGCTTATAATGGAGACCATCCATTTAATCAGAGGAATCTTTTATAATCCAAATTTCATCATTAGTAACGAATACAACAGTAAAATTAAAGAAATTACTGAATGGTTTGCTGATCAAAACTCTTTCATAGAATCAACTGAGATGCAGGAAAAATCGAATTTTTCTCCAGAGACAATTATTTTATACGAATTGCTGTCCATCCAGGAATTAACCGAAGAGCTCTCGCATATACACCTTCTCGAAAGCAATCGCAATAATCGCTTAGGTAATATTCAAATACAGTCTCCACAGAAACAAATAACTAAAAACCAATCCTCAACCAAAGCCCGGACAGATGATTAACATCTGTCCGCCAGCTTTCACTTATCAAAACCTCCTAAAGATGATGGTTGTAATCAAAATACTCCACTATCATTTACCTACCTCTTTGTAAATATCCAGCCAGTAACTTAAGAAGCAATAGCTGCCCGCATTCAATATATGACAATTTAAACTTTTCAATTAACAAGTCTAGACCTTCACTCTTTCATTATTTATAAGGTATAATCATCATAACTTGATAAAGGTTTGCCTAATTTAGAAATCTTTTCATTTATTTTTCACCTTATAAGGAGAAAACCATGAGGCCACTAGAATATCTACTAATTTTAAGAAATCACTTTTCTACAAATCAAATGGTCGAGACAACTCGACATGAACTAGCTGAAATTCTTTTTTGCACGGATCGTAATGTCAACTTCATCCTAAAAAAGTTAGAAGACAAAAAATATGTCACATGGATTTCCGGAAGAGGTAGAGGTGTCCATTCCAAGATTGCATTTCACCTTCCATTTCATGAAATTGCCGAGCGATACGTGAATAAGTTAGTCCAAAATGAAGCGATATCAGATATCTTGTCTTTTTTAGAGAATACTCAATTGGAAGATGAAAATCGAACCATTATTTTTGAAAAATTACAAGAGGCGCTTCAACCCAAAATTGAAGTTGCAAATTCGGGTGAGATAAAATCAACCGTCTCTATTTTACTTCCACAGACGGTCCAAACATTGAATCCATCAGAAGTATTTTTATATACCGAGGCTCATCTGGTAAAGCAAATTTATAATACACTAGTTGAATACAATGAAGGAACACATCAAGTAGAACCCTCTTTAGCATATGCATGGAGTGAACATAATAACGGGCAGGAATGGACCTTTTATTTACGGAAGGCTGTTCATTTCCACAATGGTGATTTACTGACCGCTAAAGATGTAAAATTTACTTTTACAAAAATGAAAAAGTTAGGACAGGAGACTTTTTTCCATTCATTATTAAGTGACTTAAGGGAAATTGAAATCATCAATGATTACACAGTTACTTTCCATCTTAACAAAACAAACTGGGTCTTCCCGTATCTGCTTTGTTCCTATCATTGTTCCATTCTCTCAAAATCAACTGATAGTATGGGTACGAATGGTACGGGACCATTTATGCTATCTGATAAGACTGAACATCATATCCGCCTCCAAGCATTTGATGGCTATTTCAAAGAACGAGCAATCATTGACGAAGTAGATATATGGATGACAAAAAAGTTTAACAACGTTGAACTAAATAAAATCCAAGTGCCAGAAGCTGTTACAGCTAATCATCGTGTCAAAAATTTCGAATTTACCGGAAGTCGTTTTCTTGTTTTTAACGGCTCTAAAGGCGGTATTCATCACAACCCATACTTTCGAAAAGCGCTTGTCTCTTTATACGAACCTAAGAAAATAGTAAATGATTTAAAGGGGAACCGGACCCTTCCTGCTTACAGCTTTGTACCTGTAAACAGTCGAATTCATCCAAGAAGAAATAACTCTATTAACAAAGCAAAAGACTTTCTTGAGTTAAGTGGTTATCGAGGAGAACCAATCACTCTGTATTATTTTGATATAAATGAGGGCTATGATAGTGCCTTATGGCTACAAGAAGAAGCAAGGAAAATTGGTATTTCTCTTTCGGTTCATCCAATACCTGATCATAATCCAAAAGGAAGAGAACTCCTCACCCAAGCAGATATTGTTCTTCTATCCGTGATTCTGCAGGAGGAAATTGGTTTTAGTTTATATTGTCTTTACAAAAGCGAGCACGGCTTCCTCCGACAATTCTTTAGTAAAGATCTTAAACGAATTATTGATGACATACTCGAGTCATTTGTAAATGAGAGAGAGTTATCGAAACGAAATAAACTATTACAAAAAATTGAAACCTACCTAATTGAGAGTCACTCGCTTCACTTTCTGTATCATTCCATTACCCGGGTAGAATTTAATACTTTTCTTAAAGACTTTTCTTTGGCTACATTAAATCTTCCTGATTTCGATAAGATATGGATTGATAGCGAACAGGACAAATTGGAGTTATGTAATCCAAAAGCAATCCCTCCAAACTAATGGAGGGATTTTGTTCTTGGAAATAATAAGCAACAGGCGATTAAAAAAACGTGATTAAGGAAAATTAACTTATAGAGTAAAAAAGAAAGGAACTAATATGATTGAATATACAGGAGAACGAGTTATCCCAGCACTGATGAAGCCAACAAATGGGCTTCTACTTGAACACATCGCTCGATACCACTTTGCGATTCCATATGCGAAAGGACGCGTTCTCGATTTTGCTTGCGGAAGTGGCTTCGGAAGTAACATTCTCGCCAAAGCAAGAAAGAAGGAAATTACCGAATTGTTTTCAATTGATATTGCTGAGGAAGCCATTTGTTATGCAAAAGCAAATTATTATCATCCACTGATTCACTTTCAACAAGGGGATGTTACAGATCCTACCATCCCAGATAAACTCGGCCAATTTGATTTAATTGTGAGCTTTGAAACACTTGAACATATCGAACTCGAAGAACAGTTCATCCATAATATTTATCGTTTGTTAAAACCCGGGGGCAAACTGGTAATTTCTACACCCTTTGGACAGGGTCGAGGCAAACCAACCAGCGAGCCTTTTCACGTTCATCAGCTAACAGTCCAGGAATTTCATTCTATGTTTGACCAATACCAAGAGAAACTCTTTTATTACCAGAAGGGAGTCCTTGTTGAGCCAGGCAGAAATGGGATTCACTACCCAATGGGGATTGCTGTTTGTACAAAGTAGTAAAAAGACACTCAAGTCGAGTGTCTTTTTTAATACCTTTTAACCGGCTATTATTCTGTTATAATAATTGGACCTTCTTTTGTGATAATAATTGTGTGCTCATATTGAGCAACAATGCTATGATCCGTAGCGTATGTCCAACCATCATTTAATTGATATACTTCTTCTTCTTGCGTCGAGATGAATGGTTCGAACGCAATAACCATGCCCTCTCTTAAAAGTTCATTATCCCATGGTTCATAGTAATTATAGATATGATCAGGTTTTTCATGAATTCTACGACCAATTCCATGACCAGTTAAATTCATAATAACCGTTAGCCCATGTTTTTTTGCCGTTTGCATAACAACCTTGCCGATTGCATTCTTTTTTGCGCCCGGTTTTACTTTTTTTAGGCCGGCTTCAAAAGCCTCTTTCGCTACATCACAAACTTTTGTTTTAATACCTGCATCTTTTCCAACAACAAAGGAAACACCCGTGTCAGCAAAGTAGCCATTTTTAGAACCTGAGACATCAATATTAACCAAGTCCCCTTCTTTAATTACACGTTTTCCAGGGATACCATGAGCAACTTCTTCATTTACACTAATACAAGTGTAACCCGGGAAATCATATTCTCCCTTTGGAGCAGATATTGCACCAGCCTTCTCAAACATTTCACCTGCTACGTCATCCAGCTCTTTAGTCGTAATCCCTGGTTTAGTTCTTTGAACCAATTCATCACGAATCCGAGCACATATATTTCCAATTTCTTTTAACGCTTGTAAATCTTCTTCTGTCTTGACAATCATTGCTTTACCACCTATATATATTTGACTTCGTTAAAATTGTACATTTTTTTGTTCGCTCAACGCAAATCCTATTCATTTTAAATATAAAAACAGACCTCAAAATATTACAGGCCTGCTTTTGAAGGTTTATTCACCTAAATCAACATTATGGTAAACTTGTCTAACGTCTTCTAAGTCTTCTAAAGCATCAATCATTTTTTCAAATTGTGCTTGCGCATCGGCTGGTAGTTCCACTTCACTTTGGGCAAGCATCGTTAATTCAGCAATTGTAAACTCTGTTATACCAACATTTTTGAGAGCTTCTTGGACAGCGTGGTATTGGTCCGGTTCAGCGTAAATAATGACCGTGTTCTCTTCCTCGAGAATATCGCGTACCTCGACATCCGCTTCCATTAACAATTCTAAAACGTCATCTGCCGTTTTACCTTCAACGCCAAAAACAGCTGTCGCATCGAACATATAAGAGACTGAACCACTAACTCCCATGTTTCCACCATTTTTTCCAAATGCTGCTCGAACTTCAGACGCTGTACGATTTACATTATTTGTTAACGCATCAACAATAACCATAGATCCGTTTGGACCGAAACCTTCATAACGTAGTTCATCATAGGTTTCTTCATCCCCACCCTTAGCCTTGTCAATTGCACGTTCAATAATTGTTTTAGGGACATTATATGTCTTCGCTCGCTCAAGAACGACCTTCAACGCTTGGTTCGCTTCCGGGTCAGGTTCTCCTTGCTTCGCTGCTACATAAATTTCACGCCCGAATTTCGCATAAATACGACTAGTATTTGCATCTTTGGATGCTTTCTTGTCTTTAATATTGTTCCATTTACGGCCCATCATGAACACTCACTTTCAACATTGAATCTTCAAATTAGATAACGTATCGCTGCAATTTATAACTGCATACAACATTAACATTATACATGAATAAGGACAAATTTTATAGACAACGAGCTCAAACATTAAAAATTTTTCAAGATTCATTCCTCTCCGATTAGCTCAATGGGTTTAATAAGGACCCTAACCCGTAAAGGATGTTACAATTGGACACACAAATTATTGACAATAAAAAAGGACTCATCCTCACAAAACATGGATGAAATCCTCCTTTACTGCATACAATAAAAACCAATATTAACGTGTATAATTTCTAAGCGCGCTTTATGAGGCAAACAGATTTTTACCCTGTGACATTGAAACTATGGTTGTTAACCACTTCCAACTCTTTCGTAGTTTGTTCCATTTCACTACTGCAAATTGGGCAGGTTGGGATTGCACTACTTTTAAAGTTGTCACGCACCCAACAATTACATTGATCTGAAGTACATACCCATATCTTTGTTTCTGCCGTGACAATCTCTTCAGGAGGTTTTCTTCCAAATGCCATTTCCCTCACGCTCCATTCCATTATTTATCCAAGGCATTTCATAATAAAAAACACTTATTATAATAAGTTTAAAACTTTTATAATAAATGATTTTCCCCTTTTATTCAACCTTCTCCCATCATAACACATTTAAATAATTTTTACAAAATTACTGTTTTCCCTCTGCTTACCAATAGGTCAACCCTTTAATAATATGCTCATCTCCTCCAAAAATAACCGCAATTTCCTTATAAAATATTTCAATTTAAGTTGTACAGGCTTTTGACGTTGAATACATATAGTACAAGCATGGACTATCGTTTGTAATGGAGGTTTTCGTTTGAGCACTTTTCTCAGTTATATCATTCTTGGTTTATCACTTGCTGCACCAATTGGACCAGTTAATGCAGCACAAATGGACAAAGGAATAAAAAGTGGTTTTTTCCAATCATGGTTATTAGGATTGGGAGCATTAAGTGCAGATATTATCTATATGATTGCCGTCTATATGGGAGTGGTAAGATTTCTTGATACCCCATTTATGCAAACCTTTCTATGGTTATTTGGGTTTTTCGTCCTAATGTATACAGGTATTGAAACCATTCTTGGCGCTGGCAAAGTTGCGGTGAGCAGTAGGCAACACACAGAATCAGGCTGGAGGTCTTTTATGGCTGGATTTTTCATGTCTATATCTAACCCGCTAACGATTCTATTCTGGTTAGGTATTTATGGATCTGTCCTTGCTCGAACCGCTTCATCTTTTGGAGTAGGTGAGCTACTTTTATATAGCTTTGCGATAATTTTAGGTTTGATTATCTGGGATATTACCATGGCATTTATTTCTAGTAGTTTTCGTAAGCTCTTAACCTCAAAACTCCTTATGAGCATCTCACTTCTTTCTGGGGTTTCCCTAATCGGTTTCGCCATTTACTTCGGGGTTCAAGCGATAAAGGTTTTACTTCATCATTAATTCAAACAAAAGTGTTCTATCCTTCTCCATTGATTCAAGAACGGGCATTATAGACATTGTGAAGTTTTTAGGGGCAATCACTCTCCCTAGCGAAAAAACAAAAAAGAGCCGTAAATGGCCCTTTGTTACGCACCTTACTGGAAGCGTGGTCTTGGTACTTTTGTACTTTTTTTCTTTTTCTTCCCTCCTAAAACGTTTCTTAGGAGTAAAATAATTCCGATTATCGCCAAAAATAAAAGCGAAATAAAAAATCCTGGTCTTGCCATATGATCAAACAATGTTCCACTAACAGCTAATAAAATTAAAGCAATTCCAATAAATCGTTTTACTTTATCAAACTTAGTTAGTTTTATAATATGCTTAAATGAGAATAACAAAAATAACCAATTATAAATGAGCATTAACCCTGCTGCTGTCGTCAAGTATTCATAAATCCGATCTGGCATCGCTAATGCTAATATAATCGAAGTAATTAAACCTAATATGGTCAATCCTAATGCAAAATGTGGAACCTTTAACTTTCCTTCATTTGATAACACTTTGGGGGCATCTCCATCTTTAGATAAAGTAACAATCATACTCGTAACCGCAAAAAGAGAAGCACACATTGTCGAGAATCCAGCAATAATGATCGCCCCATTAAATAAATGTGGAACCAGTGGAAGTTTATAATGATCTAAAGTGGTAACAAACGGACTCTCTTTCGTTGAAAAGTCATCATATGGAACAAGAAAAACCGCTAAGGCTATAGCTAATAGATAAATACTCGTTAAGAGGAGCAACATTAGTTTGCCTGATTTAGGTGCATCACCTTTGTTCTTCAACCTCGGTGCCATTATTCCCATTATTTCAATACCACCGAACGCATAAAATGCATATATCAATGCGGTCCATAAGCTCATATATCCACCAGGAAGAAAGTGATTCATTGTATTCTCAACATCTACTCTGTGTCCTAGACCTTTAAAAACTCCAAAAACCGCGAGTGTAGCAAGAACTAAAAACATAAAAATTGCAGCTACCTTTACAACTGCAAAGATGTTTTCCATTTTCTCAAAACCCTGTGTCCCTGATAAAACAACCGCTATCCCCAAAACTGCATAACCAGTAGCAAAAACCCATAACGGAATATCAGGAAACCAGAACTTCGTGAATAAGGATAGAGCGGTCAATTGACTGCCCATTATCAAAAGTTCTGCACCCCAGTACACCCAGCCACTTGAAAAACCTGCCCACTTCCCATAAGCTTTCTTTGCATACGAACGGAAAGAACCTTTTTGAGGGTCTTTGGCTGCCATCTTTGAAAGCGCGTCAAAGACAAGATAGGTTCCCAGGGCTGCAATTGCAAAAACTAGTAATGCAGATGGCCCTGTTTTAGTAATTGCTAGCGCGGAGCCAAGAAAAAAGCCTGTTCCAATAATACAGCCAATTCCAATCATGGAAAGCTGCCACCAAGCTAACTTTGATTCTTTTGAGGACTTACTGCTCATGTTTATCCCTCCTGTATTCCATCTTGATTATTGTTTGATTTGGAGGTAGCAATTATGTAAGTGAAAACGGCGTGCTTTTCTCATACGCTAAAGCAAATTTTTGATAAAAAAGATGGCATTTGAGTTCTATTTAAGCCCTGAAAGCAACGATGTTTGAGAAAAAGGTCTTCATAAATGATAATCATGTTCAATTTTTCAGGTAGGATAGTTGATTGTTTGAAGAACTTTCGATATATAATAAAAGGAGAAAATTAAAAGGATGATGTTAAATGGAAATTACTGGACATACTGTAGAATTGTTAGAAGATCCCTTTGGGTTATTAAAGGGAGAACGGTATGAATTTTTCTTAAACCTTCTCGTAGATGAAGAAGATGAGTTATATACGGAAAATGGAATCATGCTAAAGGTGATCTTATCAGTAGATAAAGAGGAAGCTAAGATCCTTCAGTACTACTTTATCGAGCGCTCAACGGAGAAAGTACTCGACTTTGCTCTCGAAGAAGAGGAAGAAGATTTCGTAACGAACTACTGCAAGAACAATCTTGCTACAGCCCATACAGAGGAATAGACCTTCGTTAAAATTGATTAAAGTGTAAGGCGCGTTATCGGTGGAACAGGTAAGACTCCTAGGTACATTTCATCAGGAGGATCCCCATGAAAACGAAGCGTATAAACAATAAATAAGACTATCGGTATCTCGAATTCATCGAGGTACCGACAGTCTCAGAGCAGATAAACTTGCTCTTTTTTTATCCATTAACTTCTTTGCCTGCTTCAACTATGTGATAAAGGAGATGCGCTAAATGATGAATTGGGCCATACTCTTCCTCTTCTTCGCTTAACTCCTCATTAAACTCCAAATCATTTAGATATAATGCCATAAATTCATAAAACGCTTTAAGTTCAAAGCTGTAACAAGCCATCGGATCTTCACTATCTTCTTCATACTGTAAAACCATATAGCTGACTTTCTCTTGTTGGTCTACTGCATCAAAAAATACGAAAAACCCAATATTCGTATCTAAGTCAAAGAGGTGTCTTGTCCCTCCAGCTGTAGCCTGATTATAGTCTTCTTCCGTTAACTTTTGAACAGTCATGGATTCAACCTGATCTGCTGCATGAAAATCCACCGTGAAAGCCTTCATATTTCACTCCACCTTTTTCTTAGTTGTTGCCTTACTAGTTTGTTCTTCGTAGAAAACCTTTAGTCTTTTTCATTAAAAAAGATATGTTGAAACTCAACATCATCTTTAAATGTAATAATGCCATATGAATAAGATTTTTGTCGCCGTTTATCTGTCGCAGAACCGGGGTTAAATAAAATAAGATTTTCTTCGCTTTTAAGGATAGGAATATGAGAATGGCCATAAATAATGCAATTTACTTTATCGTCCAAAAAAGCAGCTTTAGCCCTTTTTTCGGTTGTTTTCCCTGTCCCGTGACCATGAACAATGCCAAATCTGTAACCTCTAATACTGACCACTTCTCTACTGTTTAACTTTCTAGCAAGCTCAGAGCTATCCACATTCCCTGTGACACCGATTACTTTTCCATAACGACACAAATTATGGTAAACGTCTAACGTTTGCCAATCCCCAGCATGAATGATTAAATCAGCTGTCTCCAAATCCATGGTTAAACGTGTAGGGAAATTTTTTGCTCGCTTTGGTATATGGGTATCCGAAACAACGACAATTTTCATCCCTATCCTCGAACCTACTTTCTTGACTAGCTTTTAATTCTGTCAGTTACTCTTAAAAGTCGTAACATCGAAATAATCGTCGGTTCCATTATAGCCGTTAAATTCGATATCTAAATCATGGAAATAGCGATGAAGATTTTGCAGTGTCTTTTGGTTTTTCTTTCCGGCAACCACCTCATTAGCATAATCGGCAATACTTTCGAAGTCTTTAGCGAGGTCTTCGTTATCTGTCTGGACATTCTTCATTGTTTTAAGAATTTCATTAGAAATTTCTTTTTGCTCGGTCCAGTCAATCGAATTAATTCGCCCCCATCCAAGAGTGTCATTGTACTTCCCATGGAAATCTTGAATAAACTGACCCACATCTTTATATTTTTTAGCCTCTTCTTCTTCAGTAAATTGTGCCACAGTATCACTAGTTATCCCCTTGTCACTACCTTCTTTACTAGCTACCTTCATTGTTTTTTCAGTTTTGTTCTCACTATACTGGGAATAACCAAAGTATCCTCCAAGAACCACAAGACACCCCAAAACAATTAAACCAATCTTCCATGGTTTCATCCTGATAACAGCCCCTTCTATAAATTTGTTCCTTCTCCCTTTAAAAGGGCGGTTATTAGAACCCTGCGAATGCAGGATTAGCAAATACTATTTTGACAAACCGTTAGCAAAACCCTTTATTAAAATGCTTTTTTCTCAAATTTATTATTGTAATTTAGAAATCGATGAACGTTCAGCTTTGCCATTTAAAACAGCACTAACCATTGTGACCCCTGCAAATTTTCTATCAAACTAGAGAAGAGAAAAACTTTTTCCATGTTCAAATGTTTGAGGATTTTAACAACAAATAATACAAGTAGTTCTTTAAAAATAGAAAAGTTATACAACACTAATACCAGCTAATCATGGTGCTTAGCTGGTTACTATAGCTTTGCTCAACAATCTTTAAATTGTGCTTCTATTGCATTACTTAGCCGTCTTCCAACTAGTAAAATCACTTCACATCAATTGACCTCACCTATTAAGCCTACTATCAATTGAATTATTTTGTCTACTAATTGAAATAAGCTTTTGTGCCTAACGCTTTCATAAAAATCAAGTGCACCTCCAAGTTTTTACGAATCAGAATGAAAAACCGACTTTGCTTAGCAAAATCGGTTAAAATTTTTCTATGCTTCTTTCTTTCTTTTTGTAACCGCCTTCTTCCTTTTTACTGGTTCTTTTTTCACTTTTTCATTAGTAGGTGGCTTGGTACGGTCAATAGATGCTTGGAGAGCTGCCATCAAGTCGGTAACATTGGTTACTGGCTCCTTCTCTTTTGCGGTTACCGTTTCCTGTCCAGTTCGCTTGCTTTCAATTAGCTCTAACAAGGCGGTGCGATATTCGTCTGTATACTTTTCTGGATTAAACTCAGTTGTCAATTGGTCGATTAACATTTTTGCAGTATCAAGCTCTTTTTCGGTTACTTTATCCTCTGTTGGGACACTTGGGACATCCGCAGCATTTCTCACTTCATCTGGGAAATGGATTGTTTCCATGACAAGTGTGTTTTCATAAACTCTAACTAGAGCTAATTGTTCCTTAGCGCGAATAATAATTTTAGCTAAACCCACCTTTGCAGTTTCTTGCAGCGCTTTTCTTAGCAAAGAATAGGCTTTGCCACCACCTTCATTAGGTGAAATATAATAGCTACGGTTATAATAAATTGGATCTATTTCTTCCATTTTTACAAAATCAATGATTTCTACCGCTTTGTCTTCATTTTCTTTGCGAAGGTTTTCAAGCTCTTCTTCTTCAAGTACGACAAATTTTCCTTTTGTATATTCGTAAGCCTTCACTATATCATCAGGGTTAAGTTCTTCCTCACAAACAGAACAAACTTTTTCATATTTAATTGGGGAATTGCACTTCTTATGCAAATTCCTTAATTTAATATCCTTATCCTCCGTTGCCGTATGCAGTTTTATCGGGATGTTCACAAGCCCAAATGAAATACTGCCTTTCCACATCGTATGCATCGACATTGCTCCATTCTAAATTGGTTTTATGTTTAATTTGTGTTAGAAAACCGTAATCATCCATATAAACATTTGCCAATCCTCTTGTTTAGTTTCTCTTCTTTCAGGAAAACTAACGACAAAAAATAAAAAAGAAAGGAGCCTGCACATGAAACCAATGCTACCGACTCTAGCCTTTGAACGCCCAAAAGGGGATGAATGGCGTTATGAAGTAAAATACGATGGTTTCCGGGCATTCCTTGAATGGGATAAAGAGTTAAAACTTACTAGTCGAAATGGCAACAGTCTGCTTGAAAATTTCCCAGAAATCGAACAATTTCTTTTAGAAAACAAATCGCTGTTTGAACCCTTTCTTCCAATTATATTAGACGGTGAATTGGCTAACCTTGAGAGCCCGTACAAAGCAAACTTTGGAGCTCTACAAATTCGTGGAAGAATGCGTGCAAAACAAAAAATCAAAGAAAAAGCAGAGAATAATCCATGTAAACTCATGATTTTTGATGTTTTAACTTTAAATGGAAAAAAGGTAACCAGTAAAACCTATTTAGAACGACGTAAGATTTTAGAGGATTTTTTTGATACTCTAGATTTGCCAAACTTTCCAGACGAAAAGCATGCGAAACTGATACAACTTGTACCTTCAGAAACAAATTTCAACTCTCTTTGGGGACAGGTTCAATTGAGTGATGGTGAAGGAATTGTTGCTAAGCATATAAAAAGCATTTGGGAAGAAGGAAAACGCACTGATAAATGGTACAAGTTTAAAAATTGGAAATATGTTTCTTGCTTCGTTAGTGCTTATGAAAAATCAAATGGCTATTTCTATGTTTCTGTATTTAACGAAGAAACTCAAGAAAATTATCCCCTAGGGGCTGTTTTATTTGGTTTTAAACCTGATGAAAAAAATGCTTTATTCCAGATCCTCAAAGAAAATCATGTCCGAGAAGATGATCGCTTTCTGTATGTTAATCCTGCAATCTGTCTGGATGTTAAATATCTTGAGCTATATGATGGCCAAATGCGGGAGCCACATTTTCATCAATTTCGCTTTGACTTAAAGCCTGAACAATGCACTTACGATAAATTTGTGCAAAAACAAAAAAATCTACCAACCGAAATTGAGCTTACACATCCAGAAAAACCAATTTGGCAACAGCCTGCTATTAACAAAACTGAATTTGTCGATTACTTAAGGGAAATCTCACCTCACATGCTGCCATTTTTGAAAGACCGTTTATTAACCGTTATCCGTTACCCACACGGAATGTTTGGGGAAGCCTTTTATCAAAAAAACGCCCCTGACTATGCACCTCCATTTGTTCAAACGCAGATGTCAGAAGGGATTAATTATATTGTATGTAACGATTTAAAAACACTTTTATGGCTAGGCAATCAAATTGCGGTGGAGTATCATATCCCGTTTCAAAACATAAGTAGTATAGGACCCGATGAAATTGTATTTGACCTCGACCCACCGTCGCGAGATTATTTTCATTTAGCTATTAAAGCTGCATTACTAATTAAAGATGTGCTCGACCAACTTCAACTGATTAGTTTTATTAAAACGTCTGGCAATAAAGGATTGCAAATATACATCCCATTGCCAAAGAACAAATACACTTATGACGATACAAGACTTTTCACTTCATTTATGGCAAATTACTTAGTGTCCAACCATCCTGACTCGTTTACTACTGAACGTTTAAAAAAACGTCGTGGGAACAGGCTCTACGTTGACTATGTGCAACATGCAGAAGGAAAAACGATTATTGCCCCATTTTCACCACGTGGTACTCAGAGTGCAACGGTTGCTGCGCCCTTATTTTGGGAAGAGGTCAATGAAGACCTCTCGATTCAATCCTTTAAAATTAACAATATGCTTGAGAGAATCAAGGAAAAAGATTCGCCTTTTGCAGACTATTTTAAAGTAAAAGAAGAACAAGCCTTCGATCCTGTGCTCACAGTACTAAAGAAAAAGAAAAAAATATAATTGGTAGTGATAATTCGTAGGTTTTCGGGGAAAAGACTAAGTCTAGCGTTGCGAATACATTCAAAAACACCCCAAAGGTTAGATTCTTCATTCTAACTTTTGGGGTGCAGTATTAGTAACGTTTTTTTATTTAAGCTAGAACAGATTGGGCATGTTCTTGCAAGTTATTATACGCTTTTTGCTCATTGTATTCTTTTTTCTCAACAATTTTGTTCGTTTCTGAATCAACTTTAGCTTTATACATATATGTTGCATTCCCAACCAAATCTATTGTGTACTGGTTATGCTTCCTGTGCACCACGCAACGAACCATACCTCCGTTGTTATATACAGAAATCGTATCTCCTACTTGATTTTCACCAATTAAGCAAGTGACTAGACAAGAAGAAGACATTGCGGTACCGCAAGCGTTGGTAAAACCTACCCCTCGTTCAAAAGTTCGAACGTAGATTTTCCCCTTTTCCAGTATTTTAATAAAACTTACATTGACTCCATCTGGAAACAATTCATTTGGGCCATTAACCTTTTCACTTAACTGCTTTTGCAAGTCTGAATCAATATGTTCTTGCTCCACAATTGCAACAAGGTGCGGGTTCGGAACAGCTAGAGCCGTAAACAGAAGCTCATTTGACAGTGCTGGAACTTTTTCTTGAATCAACTCAGACTGCTCTAACTGTAAAGGCAGGTCCTTTAGCTGAAAGGAAACAGGTGAAATCTCCACATTGTATGTTGGTACACCTGGGTAAATATCAGCCTCTTTTTTAACCTGTAGATTCGCTTTCATCGTTTCAACAACCGCTTCTTCTACACCAAGTTTTTCACAAATATAACGTCCAGCACAGCGTAAACCGTTGCCACACATTGATGCCTCAGAACCATCAGAATTAAAGACACGCATTCTCGCATCAGCCACTTTACTGTTTAGAATAAACAAGATACCATCAGCACCTAGATCTGTATTACGATCACAAATAGTCAATGCTAATGCAGCTCTACTGTCCTCCGTAAACCCATAATCTTGATCCATTTCATCTATTAAAAGAAAGTCATTCCCAGATCCATGACATTTAATTAGTTCAATCATCATACAAGCCGCCTCCACTCTATATACTATATTAAAAGATGCCACAAAACTTTCGATTGTTCAACAAATAATCAATGATTTCCGCCCATAACCACTTCAATTTCTCATTTCAATTATCTTCTATCACAAACAAATCCAGTGCCAAAAAAAGACAGACCATCCTAGTACTGGATGGTCTATGCTTCAGTAGAATAAGCGTAATATGGGCTTTAGCCCGTCACAATTTTGCGCGACTCCCCATACCCTTACCTTAAATTCGTCAATCGGAAAGTATTTAATTATGGCTCTTTTCTTAAACTTTGTTGCCTTAGAACAAAAATTAAAACTAAAGAGCTAGGTGAATCATTTACGCGAAAAGAACTTGCAAACTTAATTTAAACATATGAAATGGCTACAATTGCGTTAAAATCGACTTTAAGATTTTAACAACCTTCTTCCGAAAACAGCCTTAATTATTAAGGTAGTTTCTTTATTTCACCTTCAAGATGTTCTTTAGTCATTCCCCCGACTGTGATACTCCGTATCACTCCATCCGAGTCAATAAAATAACTTGTTGGATAGGCCATGATTTCATAATCGCTAGAAACCCGGTTCTTCTCATCCATTGGAATTGTAAATGTAAGTTCATAATCAGAAATAAATTTGGCGACATCTTCTTTTGATTTTTCGGTTATCGTAGAATTAACTGCTAGTATTTCGAAGCCGTCGTCTTGATACTTTTCATACATTTCCTGCATATAAGGCATCTCATCCTTGCATGGTGGACACCAAGTTGCCCAAAAATTTACTAACAGTTTTTTCCCACGATAGTCGCTTAATTGGACTTCATTGCCTTCTAAGTCTACTAAAGAGAAATTGGGGGCTAAACTATCTACCTCCAAAGCTATTGGAAGCTCATTGGCATTTTCTATTTTCTTATATTTCCCTGTCAAACCCAATTGATTAAACATACCATCTTCCTTAAAGACAATCATGTCTATAGCGACTAATACCACTAATAAAATACCAATTACACTTAAAAACTTCTTCATCTAGCCAACATCCCTTCTGTAAAAAGCTCCTGATGTCATTGTAAATCGAAACGAACATAAACTGCATCAAAAAAGTGAAATCTTTCTAACGATTGTTCCTATTAATGATCTTTATATTGAAAATCACTAATAATTGATGCAAATGTAAGTAGCTTGTCCGAATGATTAGCTGAAAGGTCAAATGATAAAATCGGGGTATTTACATCAAAACGATGATTCCATTCGGTAGGCATCCATCCCTTTTGTAATTTAGATACCTCTCTTACTCCAGATACCATCCGCACATCCGTAGAAATGGATGAATGCTTTTGTCTTCTCAATTCCACACCGGTATCAAAAATAAATCCTGCCTTATCTTTCACCTCATAAATGCATTCAACATTCCATTCAAGACTTAGAACTTCTATCCGCTGATTGTTAGCTATAAACATAGCTAATAGAGTCCCGCTAGAGTCATATAAGCCATATGTTTTTGTTAGAAACTTATCTAGCATGTCGGGCATCAAATACCGCCAAATATTCTGATGAATCTCTTTTATTTCTCCCACCAATAAACTATTAGGATGAAACAATAATAACTTTAAGGCAGGGGCAGGTGCCGACATTAATAGATAGTCCGAATAGGAAAAAAACTGATTTCCTATGCTTCCTTGGATCCCAAATAAAACCTCTTTAGATAGCTTTTTAAAGCGCAGATACCCAAAGTATTGAATGAGTGAAAAAGCGAAAAACGGGAAGAAAATCAAACCTAGAGGCGGCCTTGAGGGGAGTAGCAAGCCTACTGCTAAAACTGCAGTGTATACAGTGATCGCTAACACAAATGCATACAAATAAGATTGGGCTGTTTTATGATAGTATTGTTGAATGCTCATATCTATTCCTCACACTTCTATAACGTATTACTCTATTCTATTAGCACTTCTACCAAAACATTCGCAAAAAAGAAGCCACCTAAATCATTAGGCGGCGATTTTCTACCATGTAGCCAAGCGATCAGACATACTTTTAGCATCTTCATATCCTTGCCAGTATAATGTTTCTAATTTAACAGGATTTCTTTCCATCCGACCAACCTCAAGTGGTACCGTCGGCCTGATAATTAACACATTGCCTTTCTTTTCTTCTTCAGACAAATAGGCGATTGTCTCATTATAAACTCGGTACCTTTTGGCTAACGCTTGTTGAAGCCCTCTATAATGAGGATACTTTCGCTTCACAAAGAAGTTGAATTTCGATGGTTTTTTTAAATAGCCTTCATTTCTCGTTAAAACGACCACATTTCGTTTATTCCCATCCTTAACAGACTTTTTAATTGGAATCGGATCCGTTATTCCTCCGTCGAGAAGAGTTTTATTTTTAAACTGAATTTCTGGAGCAAGAAACGGCAAAGAACTGGAAGCACGAATCACCTTCAAGATGTCTTGTCCATAATCCTCCTTTGAAAAATATATCGGTTCGCCAGTATGACAATCAGTGGTTCCTACTACAAACTCAGATGTAGTCTGATAAAATTGATCATAATGATAAGGTACAAGCTTGTTAGGAATTTCATCAAAAACGAAATCCATTCCAAAAGCCTGACCAGTTTTAAAGAAGTTTCTCCATGAGAGATATCGAGGGTCTGTTACCATATCAACATTCACTTTCTTGTTCCTACCTCTTTGCTTAGATAAATAAGAGGCAGCATTGGCCGCACCCGCTGAAACACCAATTACATATGGAAAGGAAATCTCTTGTTCTAAGAAGTATTCGAGAACACCTGCGGTATAGACTCCTCTCATCCCACCGCCCTCTAGGACTAATCCTGCATTAATTGCCACTACTATTTCCCTTCTTTCTAAAACAATCCATTCATTCAATCATATTTTAACATATTAAAATCCGTAAACTGCCAGTGAAAACTCGTGATTGGTAATCTTTAACACAAAAATAGTGTAGAAAGCCCCACTCGGTTGCGTTCAAAACAGGCATGGTGAAGGACAAACTCAACTAAGTGACTCAAGTTTGGATTCACTTTAAAAAACCGAACATAAATCTTCATTGAATGCTGTTTCGTAAAGATTGTTAAAATCCTAACGCCGAATTTTAGGTAGTAATCATCATTTTGTAAGCTTAAATTTTAGTTAATAGGCTCTTTGAAGTATTGTTTTTCAAAAGCAATAAAGTTTGAAAAAAGAGCCTTATTAAAAGAAAATGGATAGGTTCATGAACCTATCCACTGGTATTTATAAAATTCTAAAAATAAACGGAATCCGATACTCTGTTCCTTGATAAGCTTTAATCGCACCGACAATAGTAAAGATAACTCCAAGAGCACCTACAATTGGTAAAATAACAAAACCGATTAACACAATGATTAGAATACTACCAATAAAACTATAAACAGCATAAGATATTAAGAAATTTAAGTATTCTCTACCATGGTAATCAATAAATGCCGACTCATTCTTTTTCACAAGCCAGATTACAATGGGCCCAATAAAAACAGTAAAGAAACTAACAGCATAAATAGCCGCAGCTAATATTCTTTCCTCATTGCTAGGCATACCCATTCCCCCTTTATATATCTTACGTTTCCCTTTATATAAAAGTTTCATTGTTCCTTTATATTTTTCGCCTTGCTAGATGTGAAGTTCTTGTTTTGGACAACTTGAATACATTTGTAATACAAGCAACTTCTATGAGGTGATAGTTATGGAGATGATGTCGAAAATCGAAGCATTTATTCTTGGAGTCATTCAAGGATTCACCGAGTTCTTGCCGATTTCAAGTACTGGACATTTGTATCTTGGGAGGCATTTATTTGGACTTGACGAAGCTGGCTTGTTACTGGATACCATGCTTCACACCGGTACTTTATTAGCAGTTCTTGTTATCTATAAGGATGAGCTTCTTGATGTCTTGAAAAACCCACTAGGTAAGACGGCTAAACTCCTAGTTATTGGAACAATCCCCGCGGTAGTCGTTGGTGTGTTGTTCAATGACTTCTTTGATTCAATTTCTAAAAGTGGACTTACCATCGGTTGGGAGTTTCTTGTTACAGGGATCATTCTTTGGATGGCGGATGGCATTCGGAATGGAAGAAAGAAAATGAATCAGATTACCTACGGAGATGCATTATTCATCGGGGTGTTCCAATCCGCTGCAATTATGCCTGCCTTATCTCGTTCTGGTTTAACCATTGCTGCTGCATTATTTAGAAAGTTAGACCGCGAAACCGCTGCTTACTTTTCGTTTTTGCTTTCGATTCCTGCGATTGCAGGCGGAGTGGTTTACAAAGTACCAGAGCTCTTTTCTGGAGCTAGTGAGGTCATATCACTCGGCAGCTTAATGGTTGCAACAGTTGCATCTGCCCTTTGTGGTTATGTAGCTGTTGTTTGGATGATTCAATTCCTACAGAAAAAGTCATTAAAGGTTTTTGCAGTGTATGTTTGGATCCTAGGGTTGGCTGTCTTAGTTCTACAATTCACTGGTATATTTTAAAGTCGGTGTTCTAAGATCTTGTTACTTTTAAAAGTGTTTGTTAGTTGTTTCAGTGTATAATCAGTCACTAATACTAAAACTAGGAAAGCAACTTCTTACAGCATGTAAAATAACTTTTGCCACGTTAACTGGAGTTATAAAAGTCATTTTTAAAATTAACTTTTATAAAATTAACTCTCCGAATTTAATGGCAAAAAAAGGGGGAAAAAGACGAAAAAAAACTATTTCCTTTTTCGCTTTTTTTTAGTATGATTTCTATGGAAATTGTTTTACCGAAAAAATTCATATCGGAAATGTAATAAGGGAAGGCAAATGGTGCGCCACCAGTATCCTGGTTCTAGTGGGTTCGATTCCCACCCCGAAATTTTTTAGCGACTTTACAAAAAATTTCGAGGGTGGGCCATGTCTATTTGAACATGGAGAAAATCTGCCCTGCAATTAGGAGGGATACAAAAAATGCTCAAAAAACGCGAACTGCAAGATTCTCACGTTCTATTCGAGCTTATGTCGCATCCAGATGTTTTCCCTTTTGTTCGTCAAAAGGCCTATTCTTACGATGAGTTTGTTTTCGTCACAAAACAAACCATTGAAGCTGAAGAGCGCGGGGAATTAATTTCAAGAACTATTTTAGATGACTGGGGTGCCCCCATCGGAACCATTAACTTATTCGACATTCAAGACAATGCAGGGTTTCTTGGAACATGGATTGGGAAACCTTACCATGGTAAAGGGTACAATGCTCCAGCCAAAGATGCTTTTTTCCAAGAAGTATTTTATGAAAAAGGTATTGAAACGATCTTTATGCGTATTCGAAAGGAAAACATTCGCTCGATTAAAGCAGCTGAAAAGCTTCCATATGTGGTTAAAGCTAATGACACACGAGCTTCCATCTATAATCAATTAAACGCAGACGGGGAAATCTACGACCTTTATGAAATTCCGAAGGACCAATATACTTTATATCAACTTCGCGAGCAAGGACAAAATGGTGAAGAAACACACCGTTTAGAAGCTTAATGCCTGAATATACTCTAGTAAAAACGAAAGGGAGCACATACAAATGTTGCTCCCTTTCGTTTTTATTTATTTTTTTCTTTTATATAATAATCGATTAAATAATTTACATAAATATCATCTCGTGAAAGCGCAGCGGCATAATTTCTTTTCAAATAATTTTCGGCACTCTGAAAATCGGCAAAAGACTCATTAAGTTGGGACTCTTTTGCTTTTGTTTCAATTCCCCATTTATTTTCAGCTTGTGGATAGATAAAGAATTTGTCTCCTTGACGATTCTCATATAAAGTTCCTTTAGGAGATTCTTTTACATTATAGCGATTTTTGAAAGCATCCTGGCGAATTGGATCTAGCGGGTAAATATCGATTACATATTGTTCGAAAGCGTCTTTTCCCATTGAACACCCTGATGCTTTAGCATGTCCGCCTCCGCCAAATTGGCCGGCAACTGCAGACACATCGACATGGGCATGAATCGTGCGAAAACTTATTTTTTTACCACCGACATTTAAAATGGCTATGTAATCAAGATGAGGATATTCTTTCCCTAATTCATTCCCTAGCTCGGAATGATACGATTCAGCGTGTACGATCCCCGCACAGTAGTCATCAATAAACGTTTGAACTAATTCCCTTTTTTTCCTACGGACATAGCGTTCAATTTTATCCTCTTCCATCAGCAACAGCTTTTGTTCAAACTCATCGAATTCAAAGGAGTCTTTTTGAGTGGTTAAACGCTCCAACATTTTTTCTTCGAATTCGTCAATCGAAAACATAAAAAACAAATCGTTCAAATGCTTTGCTTTGATATTGTCGTTTTTGTCCCATTCCCATGTGTCATATTGACGAACTAGTTCTACAAATTCATCTAGCGCCTTAGTTTTTTGAATCCACTTGTTTTCTAAAAGATGTTCATAAAGTAGCGAAGTGGCTGATGTCAATCTCCCGTCCTCGTACTCAACACGAACAGAACCCCAATCATACTCATTAAAATGAAGAGCCGTTTTATGATGATCTATAAAATTTACTTTTGCACCACTCCGATGTAGTTCTTCTACCCGTTTTGTATTCTCTTCATTTATGGATAAGTCGGTAATAAATAAATGATACTGGTCGAGTTTTTTCTCATGATCAAATAAACGTTCTAATTGCGTATCTAGACCCATTACAGAGTTATAGCGTACGTCCACTTTGTCACCAAAAGCCAATTTAGCGACAATTCCACCCCCTACTCCATCCAAGTCATTATGCGTATATAATTTATACATCCTCTTCACCTGCTATCTAAACATTTCTTCCCATAGGGTATCATTCTTTTCACCATTTAACCACAAAAAAGCCAGGCACCCAAAAAATGGATGGTGCCTGGCACCTTACTTTATTTTCCAATGAACATTTGTGTCCAGTAGTTCCCATTGGATACATGACCTACACCAATGTGAGTAAATGAGCTGTTCAGGATGTTTTTACGGTGTCCTTCACTGTTCATCCATGCATTAACAACTTCTTCAGGTGAACGCTGTCCCATGGCAATATTTTCTCCAGCGGAGCTGTAGCTAATTCCAAACTGTTTCATCATATCAAACGGTGAACCATACGTTGGACTTGTATGACTAAAATAGCCATTCTTTTGCATATCAGAAGATTTTTCCCTTGCTACTTTACTTAATTCAGTATCAAGCTTTAAGGCAGGAAGGCCTTGCTTTGCACGTTCCTGATTTGTAAGTTCAACAACTTGTTGTTCAAAAGCACTTACTTCTGAACTAGCTTGCGTTGACCCTGGTTTTTGTGTTGGCTGCTCTTTAACTGGTGCAGTCGGCTGTTGAGTAGGTTGCTCTTTAACTGGTGTTGATTGTTCAGGTGTTTTTACCGGCTGCTGTTCTTCTTTTGTGTTTTCTTGCTTTTCAGGTTGTTCCACTGGTGATTGACCCGCGTTCCAATTAAATTGATAGTCTTTTAAATATTTTTGTAAAAAGCTATTTAAATGATCCATATTAAAAGAATCAGTTTGATAAACATATACTTTTTTCTCCACATTATAGGATGGAGATGCTGCGTCCGCTTGGTTTACTCCAGCTGAACCTAGTAGTATTGCAGCTGTTGCAGCTACTGTGACCATCATTTTCTTTTTCATGTATAAGTTCCTCCCTAGAAATCTGATGTCTTTCTTGCACTTACATCATAGCATCGGTTTTTTGTAATATTTCAGTAAGAAATTTCCACCAATCTATTTTTTCGCATATTTATCTTTGAGAAAAATACTAGATTTCAATTCGATTGATGTTAAACCCACTGCTTGTCTAAGTTAAAAGAATAAAAGTTTGTTATTACCATTAAAAACCATAAGTGTGTAATCCAACCAATAAACCCAAAAAAATCAACAAAAAAGAGGTTGACAACATTTTAGGTCGCCAACCTTTTTTACATAGATTACGGTAAAATGACTAGTTTTAACAATAGATTTTCTAGGTTACGGAAAAACAATAAAGTGAATAACCTCATTAGGCTACCTTATTTCTTTCCCATAATGTTTTAATATTAGGAACCAAAATCACTACTTACAGGTAACGCCTGTTCAGATGGCTCCTCTAGCTCCCAACCTTTACAAACATTTACCCAAGCCTTCGCATTAGAATATTGGGTTAGCTCGTCTAGATTCAGTTCAATGGCAGAATTAATGCTTCCACAAGCAGGAAAAACCGTCTTAAACCTTTGCAATGATTCATCCAAGCAAACCTCTAAATCGTTTGCTAATCCAAAGGGACAAACTCCACCAATCATATGCCCAGTTTGCTCTAAAACTTCTTCAGGAGTCAGCATCCTCGCCTTAAAGCCATATGTATGACGAAATTTTTTATTATCGATTTTAGCATCTCCAGCTGCAACAATAAGAATCGCTTTCTCTCCTTCCCCTCTAAATGAAAGAGTTTTTGCTATCCTTGCTGGAATAACCCCAATTGTATCAGCTGCTTGTTCGACCGTCGCACTTACAGATTCAAATTCCATTATATCTTTCTCACGGTTCCATTTCTTAAAATGAGCTTTCACACTTTCTAATGACACCTTTCTCATCTACCTTCCTATTCTATTATTTTCTACACGAGTCAGTATCGACCGTGATTTAATAACCTAATCTCGTTCTTTTTAGATTTTAAAAGCAGCCGTCTACTTTTAAGTATATTAAAGTTCAGAAAATATTTAAAATAGATAGCTTATGTACTAAATGTCCTCAGTAAAAAAGCCAACCAACAAGGGTCAGCTTTGAAACACAAAACAACTATCCTTCGTTCCTAAAGACCTTACCTAGAACATCTTTCCCACCTGTAACCGAAATAACACCACCCGTAATAAAATCGGATTTTTCATCAATAAGAAAAGAAATAACCCTTGCAATGTCTTCACCTGTTCCTGGTCTTCCGATTGGAACAGAATCATCTAATTGTCCAATTGCATGATGAATGTCCTCTTCCTTCCATTCTCCTACAATGTCACCAGGACACACCATATTAGCGGTAATTCCATTTTCCGCTTCCTCTAGAGCAATCGTCTTTGTAAGGGAAGCTAAACCAGCTTTTGCTGCTGCAAAAGCGGAACGATAAATCCATCCTGATGTTGATTCAACACGGTCATATCCAATTGTAATAATCCTTCCCCATCTTTGTTTCCGCATTGCAGGAATTAACAAACTTGAGAGATAAAAAGCGGAATTGAGATTCCCATTGATCATATATTGCCAATCTTTAAAACTATAGTCTGCCATTCTTATCCGTTCATGAACATACGGTCCTGCATTGAGTACTAGAATATCAATTGCTGAACCTCTTTTGACTGCTTCATCGACCATTTGGCAACATTGCTGATAATCTGATATATCCCCAGCTACTAAGTGGGTTTCCGTTCCATAAGTCTGGGTCAATTCGCTCGCAAGTTCCTCTGCTTTTTCTCGACTATTCCGGTAGTTTATTACTAGGTCAATCCCCATTGAAGCTAACTCAACCGCTGTCCTCCTGCCAATCCCTGTTGCTCCTCCAGTTATAAAGGCTGTTTTTTTACCCACATTCATACCCCACATTTTTTTATTGCTATTACCATTATAGTAAAGACAACAATTCGTTTATGCAAATCTTAGCCAAACACTCTAATAATATTCATATTCCTTAACAACTAGGCTCATACCTGCATACACTGCAATATAGTGGAACTCAATAAAGGAGGAAAAGCTTGATGCTCCCCTGGAATCATCTCCCTTTTAATGATGAAATGAAAAAATCACTAAGTAACTTGAATCCAAATGAAATCGATAAATATGTGCAAAATATGGTTTCCAAAATGTTTCCTAAAAACATGGATGGGATGCTAAATCCTCAAGAATGGCTTAAAAGTGTGCAAAATATTCAAGATGAGCCTCTGTCATCCAACAAGCTGGATACCCAACTCTTTGAAACACATGATTTTGTTTTTATTCGTATTCCTATCAAAGAGGATAATTGGTTAAAGAATATGAAAGTTTTTCATACTTCACATGAAGCAATTATTGAACATATCCCCACCTTAGATGATAAGCATATTTTAAAATTACCTGCAGCGGTGAAAAAGAAAGGAGCCGTAGCAAACCACCGAAATGGCATTCTTGAAATTCGGATCCCAAGAAGCAATCAAAATGATATATCTGAGATTGGGATAAGTGAAGATCAATAGAAAGCACGGAGGGATAAAAATGGATGAAACAAAATGGAAGAATTGGCTCGATTTAACGAAACAGTATGCTGCTGAAAGCTTTTGGAAAGAAGTCTTTAATCAAACAAACCAGCCCTCCTCACAAACTGAAAATTTAGGAGCGGCTCTTTCTACTGTAAAGAAGGAATCGAAAGTCAGAAGCCTCTTTCCACCTTGTGATATGTATGAAAAAGAAGATATATTATACATTCAAGCTGAATTACCAGGTATCAAAGCAGAGGATGTTATCGTTAAACTACAAGGCGAATCTCTTTTCATCGCTGGAAACTATGGCACACTACAACCTAAACTTCAATATTATTTAAAAGAACGATCAGATCGAAGTTTTGAAAAAGCCATTCAATTACCTGTAAAAGTGAAAAAAAATGCTATAAACTCGAATCTACAAGATGGTGTTCTAACTATTACACTGCCAATTCTTAAGGAAGAAGTTGCTGTTCCAATCTATATAGAAATAAACCGATCTCCTTTATACAGCGAGAATCCTAAACAACAATAATAAAAAGGGAAAAGAGCCTGATTACGGCTCTTTCGCTTTATCTATTAGGCTTTTTCCTTATCCTTTGTTATTTCTTTAACGCAGTAAAGTGGGCCTTGTTATAGCATTAAAACAACCATTGTTTAATGGTTACTAAACTATTAGAGTATATAAAATCAAAATAGACCTTCTGCTTAGTCACTTAAGAACCCGAAAGACTTAGTCTCGCTACCCGTACAACCGTGTAATATCAGTTATTAAGTCCTTTTAAATAGCAATTTTACGGAAGTCCCTTTTCCGTAGACACTTACAATTTCAATCCTACCGTTATGTAAAGTCATAAGCTTTTCTGCAATAGTCAAACCTAACCCTGTGCCACCTTTACTTCTAGATCTCGCTTTATCAACGCGATAGAATCTTTCCGTAATTTTTTGAAGATCTTCGGTAGGGATGCCAATTCCTGTACCCGAAATTTCAACACATGCACCAAAGAGGTGTTTGGTGAGTGTCAAATTAATTTCACTCCCCGAACCCGTATACCTAATGGCATTATCCATTGTATTTTGTAAAAATCTGTTCAACTCGACCTTTGTCCCCGTCAATAATGATGTCTGGATTTAATCAAACAGAAAGCTTGAGCTGCTTTTCTTCTAATACATGAGAATATTTTTGAACGAAGTCTTCAAGTAACTGCCCAAAGGAAAGGGGTGTTTTTCAAGCCGAAGTTGTCCTGCATCCATTCTTGATAAATCCAATAAATCGGAAACCAACTTTCCCATCCGCCCAAGATACTAATCTTGTTCAGTCCTTGACTTGATGTATCTAGAAACCAAGCATTCACTATAACCACGGATGTAAGAGATCGGTGTCAGTAATCTCCACTTGATACTTTTTGGGCGGCTCGCTTCATTTCATCCAAAGGTCTTGTCAACCGATTAATCAGTATGTATCCGAGCATGAGAGCAATTGTAATAAAAATGACGCCTCTAAGAAGCCAAAGAATTGTAAAGTCATGGGTTAACTCAGAAATGTTCTCAAGAGGTATGTACAAATATAGGATTCCTTCTAGTTCGTCGTTATCTAACAATGGTATAAGTACAGAAATCATTTTCCGTCCAAAAAACTTTTCAAGTCCTTTTTTAGAGATCATTTTCCCGTCCTCAAGTTGTCCTCGCTCCACTTTGGAAATGAGCGTAACGTTTCTAGCTTCGTAAGGTAAACAACCACTTAACTCTGTAGGATCTTGAACTAAAAAAACCTCCAGTTCAGATTTTTCATGCTATTTTTTGCCTTAATTCCTCAGATAATGGCCCAGATTGATAATCTTGTGCCAATAATTTTCCTGTTTCAATTAAACTCTGCTCCAATTGGTCTACATAAAGCCGTTCATAAAATAGATAAGATAAAATAAATGTACCGATATCGTGATAAGGATTGCAACAGTAATGGTTAGGCATAGCATCTTTAGTAAGCGTCCGCTATATACTTCAAGTTACTAGCACCTCAAATTTATAACCTACCCCCCAGATGGTTTGGATATAATCACCAATTCCCAATTTCATCCTTAGCGTCTTTATATGAGTATCGACTGTACGTAAACTCTCAACATAGTCAATTCCCCATACATTTTGCAGCAGCTGCTCTCTACTGAGAGCTTGTGAACTGTGGTTAATTAAAAAAAATTAGTAATTCATATTCTTTCAAAGTTAAAGGAATCATTTTTCCATCTGCACAAACTCGGCGAGCTTTTTTATCCAGAGTAATCTTCCCATACCTTGTTATCTTTTCATCTTGAACATTCGGAGTCTTCCTTGGTAGTACCGCGCCCATCCGGGCAATGAGTTCTCCTGGGCTAAAGGGTTTTACAATGTAATCATCCCCACCTCACTGTAAAGCCTTTACTTTACTTGAACAAATAGATTTAGTGATATTAGACATAATGATGCCAGAGGAAGATGGTTTTCAAGTCTGTGAAACAATTCGATCGTATTCACAAGTCCCGATTATCTTTTTATCGGCCAAGGGAGAGGAATGGGATAACGTCCAAAATTTCATGTGCGCGTTTTGCACAATCCGCTTGGTAACAATGATATCCTGAATTCTCCAAATAAATTTGGACCAAATCTCGCATATCCTCTTCATCGTCAACAATTAATACTTTCATCGGGTGCATGTACTTCTCTCCCTTAATACAAATTGCAGCGCTTCTCTCTTTTAACATGTTGGTTGAGTCTTTGACCTTATCACATTCATTATACTGCAACCGTTTCATACCAATTGTGAAACTTCTATGGAGAGTTCCTCAAATGCTTTTTCTAACGTTATCATTTTCACGTTTAAATATTTTCAATTTTTTTCAATCGCTTTGTCCTTATGCAGCCTGTATTCTTACATAAATTCTCCTGTTAAAGTAAAAAATAGGGAATAAAAGAAAAGGGGGGAATATGATGACTGTTCCTTATCGCTGTCCAAACTGTCGGACGAATAAAAGTAGATTTAATCTGATTAGACAAGTTCCTCAATCCGTCAAGCTAAATCCACAATCAGGAGAAGTTGTCGAGGAGTTTACCAATAATCAGCTTGATCCATTTCACACACCCTATCGGGGACCAGAGTTACGAGTCCAATGTGGCGTTTGCGGTTTAATTGAGGATGAGCAGAGATTTATTAAATTCGGGGAACAAAATTAGAAAAAAGGCTGAAAATTTTCAGCCTTTTTTCTAATTCACAAAATCAATGTCTATTTCATCTAGAAACTCAACACTGTCCGCTTTCCAAGCCTCCGCTGGGGAAAAACGTGTGACGCGAAGATTTCCATCATATCGAAAAGGTCCGATCCCCTTAAGTTGTAACACCAAACTTATAGGCACTTCGATCACTAGTTCATCTGCTAGTTCTTCTTTGGGTACTTCGATTCGGCTAACTGTGACATTTTCAATCTTTGGGAAAACTTTTTCCCATTTAAGTGCTTGAATAGAGGTTAATTGAACAATCCTACAATCCTGTTGTTTGAGGCCAGCAAGATATGCATTCGTAGCCTCATACGGACTACTATTAGCTAAATATCTGTCCAACCTCCCAGCTGATTTTAATATCATTAATTTATGCGACAAATCCATAAAATTTGTTCGATGAGTTTTGCTTCCATAAAAGTGAATACAAAAATGACCAGGAAAATTATTTTTTAAAGCGCCAGCACCATGAGGCATTCCATGCATCGAAGCTGCAATTCTTTTTCCTTTCGCTAAAACGATGATTGCCCTTCTTTTCCAGCTCCATTTTCCATTATAAATTTCTTTCATTATCTTGGTATCCGCCTCTGTAATTGGTTGGACGTCTGCGTGGCGATTGCCAGCTCGACGTTGAACTTTAAATTTTTTCCCTGTTTCGAAATCAATGACAGTGAACTTGCTATACCTGGGAAGAATTTCATTCACCTCTTCCCAAGGAAGCATTTCAACTTCCACCTTTTGGGCATTTGCTTGATGTTCAAGAAAGAAGAAAATCAGCAAAGAGATGATGATTGTTGAGCGCAAGATACTCATTTTTTCACCGCTTCCATTTTGGTCTGCGAAGAAAGTTTTTGCTAAATCCCCCTTTGTTATTCGTTTTCCACAAAAAAACCAACCCCCTATTTATATAGGAGTTGGCTTTTGTTTATTTTTTACTTAATTCTTTTTGAATTACCTCAACTGCTTTTTCTATTTGTGGATCTTCGTCCAACATTTTATCCCGAACAGCATTCATCAATTCCATAGTAGACTCTTCCTTTAAGGAACCTGTCTCCTCTAGTTCTTTATCTTTTTGGAATTGTTTCACTGCTTCACTTGTTTTATCATCAAAATACCCATCTTCTCTTCCCGGGTCATATCCAAGCACTTTTAACATCTTTTGTGCCGATTTCACCTGCTCAGAAGCTGTTGAGATTTTTAATTCCATTTCCGGATCGATAAACGGGAGAGAAGCGTATTCTGGCATAGGCACTTCATAATCTGGTTTAATCCCTTTTTGATGAACCCAATTGCCTTTCGGAGTTAACCATTTTTCCGTTGTTAATTTAATATTAGAACCATCAGGAAAATCCTCAGCACGTTGAACGGTCCCTTTCCCGAATGTAGTCTGGCCAACAAGCGGGACATTAGCCGATTCACTTACAGCTCCAGCCAATATTTCAGATGCACTGGCGCTTCCCTTATCAATGACAACTACTAAAGGGAAATTCCCAAGGTCATTTCCAGATGAGGCGTATTCCTCGACATTACCAGCACGGTCTTCAACTTTAAATAACAGCTTACCTTCTGGAACAAATAAGCTGGTAATTTTTATAGCCTGATCCAGTAAACCACCAGGATTCTGACGCAAGTCTAAAATAAGCCCGTTCATACCTTGAGATTCCAAATCTTTCAAAACGTCTATTAGTTCTTTGTAAGTATTTTCAGAGAAATTGGTAATTTGAACCTTTCCTATTCCATCTTCAAGCATTTCCCCATATACCGTTTCAATTGGAATCGTATCACGTGTAATCGTGACCTCTGTTGGTTCAGCATTACCTCGTTGAATCATTAGCTTTACTTTCGTTCCTTTTTCTCCTCTAATCAATGCGACCGCTTCGGTTGTGTTCATGCCTTGAATGCTTTTTCCATCTACAGATAAAATAACATCTTCAGGAAGTAACCCAGCCTTTTCAGCAGGCGATCCCTTTAGTGGAGAAACAATGGCAATATGTCCTTCTTTTTGCTGAATTTCAGCACCAATACCTTCAAATGAAGATGAGATACTTTCATGGAAGCTTTTGGCATCTTCTAAACTCATGTAATCAGAATAAGGGTCATCTAATGAGTCCACCATACCACTAATCGCACCATCAATCAGTTTTTCTTGGTCAAGATCAGTGTAATAATTGTCCTTTAATGTATCATACGCTTCGTATAATTTTGCAAATTCTTCTCTTTCTCGTATCACTTTAACAGCTGTCTCATCATCACCAAATGCGAGAGCAAATGTTGTAATCCCTGCTGTAATAAACACAACAAAAAATAAAAGCATGGCAAAATGAAACTTTTTTATTTGCATAACATTTTGCTTTGGTTCTTCCGTCTCTCCCAATTGTTCAGAAGGACCCTCTGTCTCTCTACGCTCACCATTCGGTTTATCTTGGTCCATTTTTTCACCACTTTCAATCACTTAGCTATCATAGTGCTGCTCTATTTTTTAGGATAACACTTTTGTAAAAAAAAAAACAGAATAATACTACTAAATCAATTAAAAGAAAACAAGATAATCATTCTAAAAAACAAAAAGGAATTAAATGCATAAATAGTATATTTCCAGATTGCAGTAATCCAATACTCTATCTTTCCCACTGACCGCACTAATCTGCGCACCATCTGCCTAGTCAACAATTGCATGCCGTACAATTGTCTTAAATGTCCTTTTCTAAAGGAGGTCTCATAAAAGGAAAGGTAAACTTCAGAATTTAAAGGGGTTCGGTATAGGAAAATCCGAACCCCCTTATGTCTTTATATAGAACAGCGCAATATTAAAAAATTGACACTAAACACTATCTTTCGTTTTTGTAACATTTTCAAAATATTCTTCTAAGGTCCAATCTCTTTCGTAGATAATTGTCGCGATTGCTTCCCCTACATATCTAAAGTGCCACGGTTCATACATATATCCTGTAATTTGTTCTTTCCCCTCTGGGTATCTAAGGATAAACCCATATTTATAAGAATTTTCCACAAGCCATTTGCCTTCAGTGGTCTCTCCAAATTCCTCATTTAACTTCAACCCTGCACTCAAACTCGAAATATCCATAGCCAAGCCTGTTTGGTGCTCACTATTACCTGGTGTAGCAACTACTTCAGCCGCCTGTTCTTCACCGACTTTTTGAATTTCTGCATTGTACAATTGATTTTGACGTTCATAAGAGCGGTAACCGGAAATTGCATATAGATCTATTCCACTATGCTCTGCCTCAGCAAACATTCTTTCAAGTGCATCAGCTGCTTCCGATCTCAATTTACTTTTTTCAAGATTTTTATTTTCAAAAGAAAACGGTACATCGGGCGTAACCAAATCATCAGGTGAATAATTAGAAGGCAACCCAATAAATTTATTCACTAAGGCAAATGTATTTGAAGCATTTTGAATTACTTCTTTCCCGTCTACCGTTATTGTTTCGTTAAAGAACGAAGCTTCTAAATGCAGTTCATCAAGATTATCCTCAGATGCTTGTCCAAGGCCTGAACCCTCAGGGAGCTCAACCGAAGAGTCATTCTCATGGAATGGACCATTTTCAACAATTGATAGCTTGTCTTTCAAAAAATCCATTTGTGTACAACCTGTAACTACCATTAACACTATACAAGTTAAAAAAATCTTTTTCAAAATAAATCATCCTATTCACTTCATTGAAAAACACTGACTAGTTTAACATAAAGAAAAGATATATTCTTCATTCTTACCCAAAAAAACCCTTTCCAAAAGGAAAGGGCTAAAATTTATTCTTTTATTACTGCTTCCAAGGCCACTTCAATCATATCGTTAAAAGTCGTTTGTCTTTCTTCAGCCGTCGTTTCTTCACCAGTTAAAATGTGATCACTAACAGTTAGGACTGACAATGCACGGCGATCTAGCTTTGCGGCTAATGTATAAAGCGCTGCTGTTTCCATTTCGACAGCTAAAATATTATATTTTGCCCATTTCTCTAATTCCGCATTATCATTATAGAAGTGGTCAGCTGTAAAAACATTTCCAGCTTTTAGATTTAACCCTTTATCTTGTCCAGCTTGGTATGCTTTTAAAAGTAAATCAAAGTCAGCTGTGGGTGCATAATCGACACCACCAAAAGTTAAACGGTTCATTTGTGAATCAGTTGAAGCGCTCATTGCAAGTATTACATCTCTAACCTTTACGTCTTTTTGGATTGCTCCACATGTTCCAACCCGTACTAAGGTTTGCACATTATAGCTATTCATTAATTCATTAATGTAGATGGAAATTGACGGAACACCCATTCCTGTTCCTTGAACAGAAATTCTCTTTCCTTTGTAGGTACCGGTAAAACCAAACATATTACGAACTTCATTGTATAGCTTGACATCTTCTAGGAATGTTTCAGCAATATATTCGGCACGTAACGGATCCCCGGGAAGTAGGACCGTTTCTGCAATTTCATTTTCTTTTGCATTAATATGTACACTCATGATTTAAACCTCCATCTTTTCTAAGCAGATTCGACTAAATCATACCATATTCTGTGTTCACTGGGAAATCTCGGTACGAGTATTTTTAATGGCAGCAGGTAAAGCTAGGAATAGCTTGCCCGATGATGGGGTGTAGCCTACTTTAGAGAAAGTTGAAAGGGGGTTTCGTAATGGGAAAAAAACACCGAAATCGAATAAACTCTCCTAAAAAGAATAATCATACTCCACCTGAAGCCATTGTTGCAGAACATGAAGCGCATGCAAAAGAAATCGAATCTGCTAAGCAGCGAAAAAGATAGCATAAAAAACGATGAAGTATTTAAACTTCATCGTTTTCTGTCCATTAACTATAACGTTCAATTGTAGAATGTAGTTTTTGTGTTAGAATCGGAAGGTCATTTTCGGTTACAATTAAACGGAGATTACTCTCATCTCTTTCCAAGGCCTCTGCCAAAAAACCACCAAGACCTCTAGCCTTACGATCGACTTGCATAAAAATTTCTAAAGTATCCTGGGAAACTTGAAAAAACACGAGCTCCAATTCATCTAATCGCCCACGAAATGGACCATTGACCGGGACATATTCAAATTCTTGTATGAAAGGCATACGCTTTCGTAACCGATATGATGCCTGTTCGCAATCAGCTTCTCGAAGTCTAAATCCTAGATTTTCAATTACATTTAGTACTTCCCCAATCATCCGATTTGGGATGATTTTTAAATAATCTTTATCTTTTGGATCAACAGCATTTTTAATATCTAATGAGGTAGTAACCCAAACCTTCGTTCTACCAATGGAAATCGGAACATCTAATGGCAAAATGAACGAGAATGGAATTTTTTTCGTTTCTCCTTGACCAATTGTAAATGACTCCGTTATTCGAAAACGGTCAATCACGACTGGAATATTTTGTTTACGATCGTTCACTTCTTTCAAGTAGGTCGTATGCAAACTTAAAAAGATTTCATCGATTTTTTGTTCCGTATTTCCCCCTTGAATATTTACAACCCCTCTAAGTTCTTCACCCACCGCTACAGTAGCGTTTTCAAGTTTTGTATCAACCTTAGCTGATCCAATTCCAATACTCGCAAGTGCTTTATTAAACAATGACATAATGTATACTCCCCCTTACTTTCCCTATTTACTTTTATAAATATACTTCGAATCTACATCCAGTTATTTAACCTTGACTTCTTTTCCAACAACCTTGTAACAACAACGAGAAGGTAAATATTTCTTCCCAACTTTTTTCTCTTAATTACTCTTATTTTTCAAAGTTTGAAGATGATTTCAAACAACTCACTTCCTATATATAAGTTTCGAGTTCTTCTTTCTTTTTACCTTCAGAAAAGAGTAGTTGTTGTATTCTTTTTTCCTTCCTTATCATCCATCACAATATAGGGAATACACATAGCTACTAAAAAAGCACCAATAATCTATTTACGATTTTGACTGATCAAAGTTCCATTTTTCTATAAATTTGTTTAAATAAAGACATGGCCTTGAGATTTTTGCGTAAACAGACTTTAAATACACTTGAAAATTTCGATAAAACTCAAGCATACAACTGGCCAAATTATATAGAAGAAAAAGCGGACCCTACAGGCCCGCTTCTTTAATCATTTTCAACTTCTTCATCAATAATGCACTTATCTAGTAAGTACTCGAAGGTAATATCGGCAATTTCCTCTAATTCTCCTTCGTTGGGAACGTATCCCCTTTTAACTAACTCATGAAAGAAAAATTCCGCAATTTCTTCCGTATCAATAAAAACTTCAATTTCCTTCACTAGAATCGCCCCCCTTTGTACTGAATGTATGAGGGCTTTTATCAATTCATTCCTACTAACGTTGTAAGCATTTTAAAAAGATAAAAATCCTTTTATTATGTCTATTCCAGTCTGGACAAGCATAGAATTTATCATCAAATAATATAGGGGTGTTGAGATGGACAAGTTCAAGTTAGTTGTTCAAACGATGACTGAAGATCTAAATTCAGAGGATAGTTTATTGATAGGAGCGCTAGGAAAGGGTACAGATTGGCTTTTTAAGATAATACTATTATTCGGAGTACCTTTCATCATTTACGTTTTACTTGAAACTATCACAATTTAAACATGACTTTTGCCATCATTGTTGACAATAACAGATAGCTTTCTTAAGACCACCTTCATCACCTTTGCATACTCTTCATCTCCGAACCATTCATGTAGGATTCGATAATCATTATAAAGATCAAGCATGCTGTCAATTAAACTTTGTTTCATGCTTTTTTTTCGCAACTCCTCTTTTTCCGATTTTCTTCTAGAAGAAGTTTGTTTCTTTTCATCTTGACCAGATAATATTTTCTTATCTGTATTCAACAGCAAACCAAACTTCTTAATGAACAGATCGGCACTTTCGGCGTCGGCGATAAGCGTTAATTCTTCTTCCCCTGCTTCGAGCCATTCCCCGTCTTTTAGACGAGAAAGCTCATAGATGACATCCTCCCAAGAATCCTCCTTGTAACGCCATATTTCGGTACGAAACCCTACGATTTTAAATAAATCAGAACCATATCCTTTAACTTGGACAAGGTCACCGAAAAAAAACTTATATTCTATATCAATATGCTCTTTTTCAAGGAGCTTTCCCTCATATTCATCTAACGGCATCAGGCTGGATTCAAGATATAGGCCTTGCCCTTTATTGATTTCATACACATATAATCCATCAAGCCATTTAATATTTGTTACTTTCCCAACTGTCCCATAAATTGTGATCACGACTGTATCACCGATTTTATATTTCGGTTCCTTCCTATTTGCCATTTCCTCCATCCCCTCAATGATCCGTCGTGAATTTTATTACCACATTATATGCCGGAATAAGGGAAATCGACACGCTCATAAACAGAATTAGTGCCCATTCCCACTTATATTAATTGAAGTGAGAAGGAGGTTTTCCGTTTTCTTCACTTTTGCGAAAAAATGAAGGGAGAGAATAACCTCTACCCTTCATAGTGTAAGTATAATTCCCATGCTTCATCAAAAATGGACATACTATCCAAATAATGAGCATTGAACTCAAGGTAAGTGCTAATTTCATCATAATCCTCAGAGTTCTTTGGAAAGCTATGATCTTCATAAGCATCATTTGCAAACCGACTAATATCATCTTTTGGTTTGGGATGTCGGTATTTCATTAGAAAATGGTAAAAACTCTTGTACATCTTATCCGCCTACCAATCGTTAAAGCTATATTTTTTAACTATAAACGATTGCCTCATCATTGTACAAGAGGTTGCCACGTTATTTCGAAGCAAATTCAGCTTTTCGTTTTTCTAGAAACGCAGCAGTGCCCTCATTTTTATCTTCAGTTGAAAACAAGACAGCCTGTGCTAACTTTTCAATAATTTGCCCGGTTTTTTGATCTGTTTCATAGCCAGCATGTACAGCCAGCTTAGCTAATTTTACTGCTAGCGGTCCCTTAGCTAGAATTTTCTCGGCAATTTCTACTGTTTTAGCTTCAAGTTCTTCCTGAGAAACAACTTCTGAAACTAGGCCAATTCGATGAGCTTGTTCCCCATCAAGGATTCTCCCAGTCAAAATCATATCTAGTGCAACTCCCTTACCCACTACACGCGCTAAACGTTGGGTACCTCCTGCCCCAGGTATAATTGATAAATTTAATTCTGGAAGACCAAACTTTGCATTAGTAGAGGCAATCCGTATGTCACATGCAAGAGCTAATTCACAGCCCCCACCTAGAGCAAAACCATTTACCATCGCAATCGTTGGTTTATC
>Ga0182742_1000654_pt1 | contig 51245 bp, 47 predicted proteins | sample eDN5th37CBELigMG_FD_128880 | JGI IMG/M metagenome (GOLD analysis project Ga0182742, IMG submission 128880) | Enriched Miracle-Growth compost microbial communities from Emeryville, California, USA - eDNA 5th pass 37_C BE-Lig MG (version 2)... ...
ATTAATTTTAATACTTTCTAAGGCTGTCATAATCACTCTGGCATGTTTCGCACTATCTACTAATTCTCTTAGTACCTCACTTGGAATAGAGTCCGCATACTCTAGTACAATTGTTCCTCCTGTAGCAGCTTGTACTTTAGAATACCATTCCTCTTTAGTTAAGCTCTCACCATTTATGCTGACGATAGGATATTCTAAACGTTTTGATAAACGATGAATTTCATAAGCAATATGCGTTTTTCCTACTCCCTTTTCACCAATAATCGTAACCGTCTCATCACGATTTGCATAGTTTGCTATCGTATTCTTAAGCTGAATCATAAAGGGACTATGACCGACTAATGGACCGTAATGGGACATTCTTTCTAATTCAAGCTCGCGCATAACTGCAAGGCTTCTATTAAACTCCTCTGCAACTCTTTCATTCGACTCTTGAATCCGCTTGACCATAGCTTCTATCATATGATTACGAAACGATGCACTTCTATCCATAAGAAGCAATAAGCCTTGTCTGGGCATAGCTACTGTTTCAACTTTTCCTATCGCCTGTACAGTAGCACTTACAGGTTTTCCCGTTAAACAAGACATCTCACCTACAAAATGCCCCCGCTCTAATCTCGCTACACTTATTTTTTTATCATAATCTAAGTAAACGTCTAGTTGACCTGATATGACGATATGAAATTTGTCACTAGACTGTCCCTGCTTTAATATAATCATAGAATCTGTATAGATATGTCTGCTCAAATAAGGGTATATCGATGATAGATCCTCTAGCTCTAAATCTTTCAGCAAGGGGAAACCTTTTATCTCATCGACTTTCACTCGTATCCTCCTCCTTTAGTCCTCACTCATTAATTTTACTCATTTTATTTTATTTTACTATATTTTACAACCTATGAGCCCTAGTTGATAGTTATAATTTTGAATGTTATTTTCTAATATTTTTTTATTTAAAAGCACTGTAAAAAACTGATTCCGTAATTGTTATGATTATGTTATGATGGCAAATGTTAACTTACATCATATAATTACTTCATAACAGGAGGCATCTATGGCAACTCACACAAAACAGTCTGTACAAATCGTGACTGCAGATCCTAGTGGGATTGGTCTATTTGGACTAGCAATCGTTACATTGGTAGCATCATCACAAAAACTTGGTATTACAGAAGGACTTAGCTTTGTTATACCTTGGGCGATTTTCCTTGGAGCATTAGCTCAAATTTTTGCAGCAATACAAGAAGGTAAACATAATAATACTTTTGGTATGACCGCTTTTGGTGCCTACGGCTTCTTCTGGCTTGGAGTAGCAAGTAGCTGGTTAATTAAGCTAGGTGCGTTTGGTCCAATCCTATCTGCTGATGTTGATGGAAAGCAATTAGGCTTTGCGTTTCTTGGCTACTTAATTTTCACCTTATTTATGACAATTGGTGCAATGGAAACACATAAGGTACTATTTATTATTTTTGTCCTTATAGATTTTCTATTTTTAGGCTTAACGATGGACGCTTTTGGAGTTGCACCACATTTCTTCCATACACTTGCAGCTTATGCTGAACTAGGGGTAGCTTTAATGTCATTGTACGGCTGTGGTGCGTCAGTCTTAAATGCACACTTTGGACGTCAATTTTTACCTCTTGGTAAACCATTTGGACTTTTCAAATAATATTAGTTATACAACATAAAAATGCTACCCCATTGCTTCTCTAAGAAGCAATAGGGTAGCATTTTAAATTTATATTAGTACGGATCAGCTTCGTGACTTTTCTTCACAGCATCTTTAACTGCCTCATTTGCTGCTATTGTACCTTCTCCATATTTAGAAATACCTGATTCACGTCCCGGAATCTTGTACTCCTTATTTGCTTGCTCCAGCTCTTTCATTTTGCTTTGAATACCTTCTCTAACACGACGTCCATAATCCTCATCAGCCTGTGTGAAGTACTCAATCATCGCTTCCTGTATTCTTGAATCACATATTGCAAGTGCATTAGACAAATTGTTAATTAACTCGTCACGTTCCCAATCTTCAAAGGAACGATAGGTATGTCCCGCTTGACCATAATTATTAGGACGATCGATAGGTGCACTCATCGTTGCAGCATTATAAGTAGGCTGATGAGGAACACGGTTATCTTTGCTTTCTTCCTTAAAGCCACCAATCATCGACGGTTCATAATTAATATGAGGATTATCTCCAGATTCCCTAGGGTCACGAATATCCATTTGTCCTCTATGCTGATTCGTATGAACAGGTGCCTTTGGTGCATTTACTGGTAACTTAAGATAGTTTGCACCAACACGATAACGCTGGGTATCGGAATATGAGAATGTTCTTCCTTGAAGCATCTTATCATCTGAAAAATCCATGCCGTCTACAAGCACACCTGTACCAAAAGCAGCTTGCTCTATTTCAGCATGAAAATCAACAGGATTGCGATCAAGCACCATACGACCTACTGGTAACCAAGGGAATTTATCCTCTGGCCACAATTTTGTATCATCTAACGGATCAAAATCCAATTCTGGATGGTAACCATCCTCCATAATTTGAACATAAAGCTCCCACTCAGGATAATCACCACGCTCAATCGCTTCATATAAATCCTGTGTCGCATGACCCACATTTTTGGCTTGAATAGAATCTGCCTCATCTTGAGTCAAATTGCGAATACCTTGCTTTGGCTCCCAATGATATTTCACTAATACAGCCTCGCCCTTATCGTTTACCCATTTATATGTATTAACACCAGAGCCTTGCATATGACGATATGTAGCTGGAATTCCCCATGGTGAGAACAAAAAAGTAATCATATGTGTTGCTTCAGGTGTTCGAGAAACAAAATCAAACATGCGCTGTGGGTTTGGAACATTTGACGCTGGGTCTGCTTTAAAAGCATGAATCATATCTGGAAATTTCATGGCGTCTCTTATAAAAAAGATTTTTAAGTTGTTGCCAACTAAATCCCAGTTCCCATCTTCTGTATACATTTTTACTGCAAAACCACGTGGATCCCTTGCAGTTTCAGGTGAATCCTTTGCACCCGCTACTGTAGAAAACCTCACCATGAGTGGAGTACGCTTTCCTGCTCCAGAAAACACTTTAGCTCGAGTATATTTTTCTACAGGCTCATTTCCTACCTTACCATAGGTTTCAAAGTAACCAAATGCTCCTGTTCCACGAGCATGAACCACTCGTTCTGGAATTTCCTCTCGATCAAAATGAGAAATTTTTTCGATAAAATGATAATTTTCAAGTGTTGCTGGTCCGCGATTCCCAACTGTCTTAATGTTCTGATTGTCCATTACTGGATGACCCTGACGTGTTGTTAACGTCTTACGCTCTACTTCATTTTCATTTTTTTTAGTCATAAAGTTACCTCCTATAGATTTGCCATCTATATGTTGTCCCTAGTTAGTAACTTTATACAAAATTGGCTATAAAAGAATAAAAAAACAGCATTCCAAGCTATGCACGGAAAACTGTTTTTTACTTGATACCTATGATGTTAAATTGATTAACTCTTTATTTAAAGCTTGCAGCTTCTCTGTTGCTTCACCGATAGCATCTAATAATTTATTTTCATCATATATAGAAGATACTATCTCTTCTGTAGCTGCACTATTTTGCTGTGCTGCTGCTGATAACATATTAATTTCTGTTAAGACATAATCATATTGCGTATTTACCTTCTCAATCGCTTGTACACTTCTCTTCACATTGTCGTTAGAAATATCACTAGATGACTTAATTTGATTGAAAACGTCAGAAATTTCTTGTAACAGATTTTGCCCAATCAATGTTGTCGCTTGTCCTTTAATAGATTGCTCCTGTGCTTTTGATGATTTAATAAAGAGCTGTGAAGTCACTTCGGTTATTTGCGATGCCGTTACTGCACTTTCCTCTGCTAGCTTTCTGACTTCATTTGCCACTACAGCAAAGCCTCTTCCTTGTTCGCCAGCACGAGCAGCTTCTATTGCAGCATTTAAGGCTAACAGATTTGTTTGATCTGCTATATTTTTAATGGCTCCCAGCAGCTCATTAACAGTTTGTAAGCTAGCTTGCAAATCGTTCATAGTCATTACCGTCATATCCATTGATTGACTTAAGTCATCCATTTGCTTAGTAACCTGATTGACATGTTGTGCATTTTTTGTTATTTGCTCATTAACCTGCTGTGATTGCTGCATCGCTTCATGTGATAATATAACCGTTTGCGATAGCTCTGATTTTGAATCCTGCATCAAATGATGCATCTCTACTATTGACTTTGCTTCACTCTGAATAGATTCTGAGATCTGTGTAGTTGAGTTTAATATGGTATGACTTACAGTTGCTTGCTAATGAATTCGATAATGACTTCATTTCATTTGACTCTTCACCTATCGTATGTGCACTTTTTTCGATCATCGAAAGCAACTGCTGAGACTGCTCTAGTAAACTATTAGCCCTTTCCTCACGTTTTTGAGCATCAGCAACTAATTGTCCACCCCACTGGTTGAGCTTGCCTAACATAAATAGAATGCCTTGATATAAGAAAAATACTGTAAGGAACATTGTAAATGTACTATTCTCACCTAGAAATCGCTCAGGTGCAAATGTATAAAGTAATATAATAAGGACATCTACTATTATACCGTATGTAGCTAATATCTTTTTATTAAAGTATATGGCTGCCATTACAATTGTTAACAGGATTAAGTAATGCTTATTTAAGGCGAATCCATCTAAAAAGAACAACGCACATACAACAAGCCCTGGTAATGTTGAAAATAATACTGCCTTAAGAATATACGGTAGCTTTAAGAAATAGTTCAAGCTTGAACAAGCCAATATTGCAACACCCGTTAATATATACAAGCTAGATTGACTAAACCCATGCTTTATGATTAAGGGCACTACAATTAGTAAAACCATAAGGCATGTCGTAATTAAGTTTAACTGATGAACCTTTTGCACATTAAACGTATACGTCTCATTTTTCATGCAAAAAACCTCCATTCATGCTGACTGACTATGATGTCGTTTATACTACTATTATAAAATAGACTGTCAATACAGTAGCACCGTTCGCTATTTATGATTATATAAGCATTTAAAAATCACCTGAGCGGTCATACCAGCCAGGTGATTTTTCTTAAATCGAAATCTAACATCTACTCTATATTAAATTTAGTGACTAGCTTTTGAAGTGAATCTGACATCTCTGATAATTCATTAGCAGAGGCTGTCACAGTTTGCATAACTGCTTGTTGCTCTTCTGTAGAGCTGGATATTTCCGCAGCAGCTTGGTTTGTTTGCTCTGCTAAAGATAAAATATGCTGCATACTTGCTACAACCTGTTCAGTCTGAGCAGAGAACTGAACTGCAGTTGATGATATTTCTTCAATTTCAGGATTTAGAGTGTTCATACTGTCTAAAATTCTTTCAAACTTTTGAGCGGTTTCTTCAGTTACTTTAATACCTTCATCTACATTTTGAGTCACTTCACCCATTAGGTTAACTGACTGCTCTGTATCCGCTAGTATTTTTTGAACTAAATGAGTTATTTTAGTAGCTGATTGTTTAGACTGGTCAGCAAGGGTACGTACTTCTTCTGCTACTACAGCAAAGCCTTTACCGTGTTCTCCTGCACGAGCAGCTTCAATATTTGCATTCAATGCAAGAAGATTAGTTTGATTAGAGATTTCTGTTATTACAGCGATTATGGAGTTTATCTGAGCACTTTCCTTTTGCAGCTGTTTAATTTTATTATTTGTTTCAACAACCGTTGCTTTAATAACCTCCATTTGATTAAATGCTTTCTCTACTGTACTATGTCCGTCATTAGCTAAATGCATCGTTTCACTTGATAATGAAGATACTCTAGTACTATTTTCTGCAATACGTTGAACTCCCAATGCCATTTCATCCATAGCCTGTGAGCTTTCCTTTAGACTAATTGCCTGTGTCTCAGCATTGACTGCCATTTGGCTTATTGCAGCCGCCACTTGATCTGCCGAAGCTGTTGCCTCTTCAGAGCTAGCATTTAGTTGTTGGCTTGATGATGATACTTGCTCTGCACTAGTCGAAATTTGACCAACAAGCTCTCTTAATTGTTCACTCATATGGTTAAAGGCCTGTTCGATATTTTTCATTTCATCTTTTGTTTCAAGTGATATCACCGTATTCAAATTGCCCGCAGCTACATCAGCTGCACCCTTTTCAAGTAAACGAATGTTTTGACGGATGGATAAGAATAACGCAATAAATAATAATACAGATAGCCCTATAATAAGAATGATGATGATTAATAATGTCATAAGCGTTACATTCGTTTTTGTATACTCTTTTGAAATCGAATCAACTAGTGTTTCAATACTATCTGAATAAAAGACATATAAACTATCAATAGCGGCTGTAGCTGTTGTTAAAAACGTATCAATATCTGTCTGTTGATCAGACAGCTTGGACATTAGCATCATAAACTGTGAAATGTTCTCATTGTAAGTATCATAGTCTGCTCTTAATGCCGCTGATAGCTTTTCATCAATAAATGCATATTCCATTGAAACTTTCATTTCTTCAGTATTATTTAGAACTGGGAAATATAATGTATTAATAGTATCTGTTTGTGTTTTCAGGATTACACCACTATTAATAATATCCGTACCTATTGAGCGCATTTGAACTAATTGCTCAGTTAATACTGGAAGATCTAGTGTAGATACTTTAACTAAATGGTATTGTTCTGGTGATGTAGCTAATACTAAGCCTGATTCATTAGCTACGTCACGCATGAGACTAATGACAGTACTATTAAAAACGTCAAACTCCTTTTGTACTGTTACTGCACTTGTCCATTCTGTTTGAGATAGCGTTGTCCAACCTTCAGTTATTAAAGTGAACTTATCTTTAGTTTTTAATTTGTTTTTCGATTTACCCTGTATGACTCCAAGTTCATCTATTGCTTCTGTTAGGGTAGCTTCAGCAGCTTCCAAGTCACCTATCACCGCTTTTTTAGTCGCAACATTACCCGATATATACGATACATTTAAGCCAACTACTTTTTGCGAATATAGTAAAATATCCTTCAGGGCTTCATTATATTGTATACCTTCACGCATTGTATCAATTCTTTTTATTTCACTATACTTTACTGATAAATACCTCTCACCCACAAAAAATAATGAGATTAATAAAATTAATCCTATTAAAAGAAATTTTTGACCGTACTTCAATTGATTGATGAGCTTGATGACTATTTTTAATGTTTTCATAAGAGACTACCTGCCTTTATAAGTGAATTATTAACAAACGCATCGTATAACTATTACTCTTTTTCTACACAAATTAGTGCAAATGAATTCATCCTACCCTTATTTTTCTGAATATTAATTCATTAATTAATTAGTATATATAATAAAACACACTTGAAAAGTTTACCATAATTATTTTTTTAACATATAAACAAATATCACTACCATAAAATAATTGTTTGAATCTTTGTATATTAGTGCAAATAAATTAATTTTTTAAAACAAAAAAGCACCCACCATTTTCTTACAGGAGCTCTATTACTTTACTTATTTATATAAAGGAGTACGTCATTAATATAATCTTCTAAACTTTGAGAGGTGAATATATCGTTTTAATAATTTTTATTTCACTACAATAAATGTGCTTTAAAGTCGATATACTGATAGAGACTACTATACATTAATACTATAATTATAGAATTTATAATGATTATGATTAACAGGAGATGATAATATGGTTAGCGATACTGAAAAGAAAGGGAAAAGCTGGTTCAAAAATGTTCTATCTAGCCAAAGTCAGATGGAGAAGAAAATTGTCGAAACACAACCTCTTGTAAGTGAGGTTGACCCTTCAATATCGACAGAGCTTGTAGAAGAAAGCCAATCGACGCTTGCTGATGAGAAAAAATTATTCTCAAAAGATAGCCAAGATAAAATAGCGATGGATGTTATGGTTGCAATAGAAACGATGTTAAAGGATCGTCAGTTGCTAACGTATAAAAATAAAGGACTTGAGGATCAATTAGCTGCTGCAAATGAAACGATTAATCGTTTAAAGCACGAGCAAATAAAAAAGGATCAGCTTGTTCAAGAAAAAAACAAAGAAATTCGTGAGTTAGAAAATAATTTAACTAATAAGCAAATGAGCTATGATCAACTTCTTGAGGATTATAAAACTTATCAGCTAGCCTCTAATATGGAGTACGAAAAGATTTCAAATCAGCTTGAAACTGAAGTAGCAAAATATAATAAGCTTTACGAGGAGTCTTCAAATACTCAATATCAAAATATGCAAAAAATTAATACCCTTGAGGATAAAATTAGAAGCTTAGAAATTGAAAATCAAAAATATTCCGAGCAATATCAAAAAATTGTTGAAGAAAAAACTGAGTTAATTAAAACAATTAATGATTTTACAGAAAAAATGTCTTTTTCTTTCTCCTCTAAGACAGTAGTTGCTAACACATCACAATCAGAGTGATGTGTTAACTTTCACTACTAGAGAAAGGAGCAAGAATTTGAGTGCATGACGTTAAATTACTTGAACTAGTAGCTATAGCGAAAAACAATCATAAGTCTTATTTACAAATTAAATTAATCTCTGAGCATGAATTTGAATTTTTTTGGGAAGTTGACGACGCTACTGCAATATATCTTGCTCAAATCTATGAAGCAGATGGAAATTATAGATATAGAGTATCGCTAAATGCCATTTATAATAATATTTCAGAGCAATATATTAGTTCACTAACAAAGACATATCGTGAGTTTAGTGAGCCGATTTTTTTTATTTGTTCGGCTGAATATAAGCTTTGTTTAGAAGCTATTAAAAATAGTCAAAATAATGATGAATTAACTAGTCTACCCTTTATATTTACTAGCCTACCAGCTCTTAATACATCAGTAATTCCAACAACTCACGAGCCTGATATGATGTTTAAGAAACGACGTACTGCTAAACTTAGTTGGTTAGCTGCAATCATTTGCACCTTATTAGTTATTGTTGCTGCATCTTCACATCATATTGATCATAGTGCTACTCTCGATAGTACTGTTGTCATCGCAGCTCAACCCATTATGACTATGGAGCCTGTGAATGCAGTCATTGCTAAAAATGATAATACACCAGTTACCCAGACGTCATATGAATACGAAGATTCTACTTTGTCTAATCTATATTATGTTTCTGCCAACGATAGCATCACTTACAGTATTCCAAAAGGAAGCGTGGCACTGACATTCGACGATGGTCCTTCTAAATATACAACGTCAATTGCTGATATTCTAAAGGAGCATAATGTTGGAGGCACCTTTTTCTTTCTAGGGGTAAATGCTAAAAAGCACCCTGAATCTGTGAGATATGTTCTAGAAAACAAATTTTCCGTCGGTAATCACTCAATGAGTCACAAGGATATGACTCAGCTAACTATTGAGGAACAGGAGCAGGAGCTGTTACAGGCTGCTAAAGTGATAGAGGATATTACAAAAGAAAAGATGGTATTGTTTAGACCTCCTTACGGAGCACTAAACGATCAAGCTATAAAATTAGTACAAAGCAATCAATTTAAAATTGTCCAATGGAATAGAGATCCTGAGGATTGGAAAACTCGTGATGCAGATAAGATTATTGAATATGTACTTAACAATGATGCATCAGGATCCATTATTCTTCTGCATGAATCACAAACGGTTATTGATGCTTTACCTACCTTAATTCGCGTATTACAAGAGCAAAACTTAAATATTGTTAGCTTGCAATGACTAGTCTAACCTCATATGGTTTTAAAAAAATCCTATAAACGATTTTTTCGTTTATAGGATTTTTATTTAGCAGCTTATATTTCACCTACGCCTTATTCGCTTCACATTCCGATTCATTAGATGTCGTACTAGCTTAGAAAAAATAGCTTTTCTAAGCGGACTAAGTCTTTGCTGATGTACAGAAAAAAATGCATCAGGGCTGTCATATATTCCAAAATCACGTATAATCCCTTCCTTTTGCACATACGTATCATTTTCGTCCCAGTACACCTCAGGATTTTGAAAACGATTTGTAGCTACTCCGTAACCACAAAATGAACCTGTACAGTCTCGAAATTTTTGCTGAAGCTTAGTTAGGTAGGGAATATCCAAAATAAAACCTTCAATGTTTAACCATTTATCTTCATAAAAAACTTCAACCCAGCTATGAATAATTTCTCGAGGTGATAGCTTATAATACCAGCCCCTCATGGCACCCTTTTGTAGCTTCTTATCAATAGCAAATCCATGCATACGACATGGAACACCCACAGCTCTTAGTAATGCCATAAAAAGTACGCCCTTAGTATTACATTGGCCGTAACCATTTTGTAACACTTCCGAGGCTTGTATACAATCAGCTCGGTTATATCCAAATAAGATTTCATCACGAACAAAATTATAAATACTTAAAATTTTTTCTTTATTGGACATACATTCCCATTGTCGATTTTGAATTAGCTTAGACATATTAGGATGAGAATAGTTTAGTAAATCCGTTTCCTGTAAGTATATGCTCATATCAAGCACCTCCTTCCTTAATTGTAAAGTCAAGGAAGGCAAGAAACTTTTAAAAAAACGCTATCGTGACGTATATCTTTGGCAGTCATCCCTAATAGCTTTTTACTAGTCGCTGCTAAATGGGAAGAACTATCAAAACCAGCTTGCATGGCAGCATCTGTAATTGTAACTCCATTTAGAATCAAATACATCGCCTTTTGAAGCTTGTGTAAGAGCATATAGCTACTTAATGCTATACCTGTGTTTTCTTTAAATAAATGCGATAACCTACTGTTAGACAAGCCTAATTGTCTAGCATAGCTGTTAATTGAATGCTCATAGTCAGTACATGCTGTTAATAGCTTTAATAGCTTTTTTATTCTCTTATCAACAACCTTTGGCTTGTTATAAACGACTCCTAATAGTGAGAATAGTCGTTCAAGAAACGTAAGGTAGCTGCTTGAATCTTTAATAACACCATACTCCTCTTTTACAAGCTCACAAATAGCCTGTATAAGGCTCGGTTCTAACTGCTGATATTGTCTTCCCGCTAAGTAACCTTCAAAGCCTCCTGCTAACTCAGAGGTGCTGTCGATTAAAAGCAGCAATAATAATTGACCATGTCCTATTAATTTGTGATCAACATTAGAATTGATTATGATTCCAGAGCCTCTTATCTGTTCTTCTTCTATATACGCTTCAAACTCTTCCTCTAATGCGATGGTTAATTGTAAAAATGTATGCTTATGCTTTTCAGCATGAATAGCAGTAGAAAGTACAAGCATATGATGCTCTGCTCCATACAGATTCATCATCATCTATCACTCCAAGCTTATGCTAACTAGTTTTTATACTTATTCCGATAAACACTTTAAGGCTCTGCTTAAACTCGTATTCCAAGGTCTAGACTCAAGTGCTTTTATTCCGTTGTCCTTACATGTTTTTGCAATCCAGTGACTATATGCGACACTTACCTCTGCTCTGTCACGCTGTAATTCTCCACCTTCTCTTGCTAAATAATTTTGCATAATTTGATTTTGATCTGATTCATGTACAAATATTGATTTCACCTGTGGATGATTAAACGATAATGCAAATTCTGGGTAAATAAAGTCCCCCTCGATAATAATCGGCAACTGATCCTCTATGTGCCTGTTAGCGAGCTCTTTTAACACGGGACTTATTTCTTTGCTAACATCAATTAGCCAGTTTACTGTACCTTCAACTCCAGAGTATTTATCCTCTACGCCACAATTCGTGTAATGAATGGCGTGAAATTTTTCCTTATCTGTAACTGTCTTTACTGATATAAAAACATCATCTACTTCCAATACATTTACACCGTAAAAGCGAGCAAGCTCATATGCAAGACTTGATTTACCTATTCCCGATGCTCCACCAATAAATAAAACTAGCCAATCTCTATCATTATTCATATTACAACCTCATTTATAGTTTCATATCATTTCAATGCTAATGCTTACTTAATTGTTCAATATTTATCACCTCATTCCCTTCTTATCTTATTTATCTAGCAAACCTAAAAAGCAGCTTCGATTAATAAATCATTCTATCAATCGAAGCTGCTTATCGCTCTCATATCGTTCTTTATGTGCTTTTATGCTTTGACTACAACTTTAAGTAGATGAGTGAATACTATTATTAAAGCTTTGTCGCTAATATTTGTAGCTCATCTGACAACTTTTCTATATTGCTCATTGACTGCTTCATCTGATCAATCGCTTGATGTTGATTTTTCCCTGTCATAGAAAGCTGTTCAATAGCATTAACCATTTGCTTCGTAACAGATTGAATTTCAACCATAGTCGTGCGAATTTGAGCAGTAAAGGAAATCGTTTCTTTAGCAAATTTACGAATTTCATTGGCCACTACTTCAAAGCCCCGCCCATGCTCACCAGCTCTTGCTGCCTCAATCGCTGCATTTAAGCCTAGTATATTCATTTGATTAGCTACGTTTGTTATTATAGACAGCACCTCTGTCGATTGATTCACATTGTCCTCAGCCAATTTAGAATAATCATAAAGCTGTGTAGATACTTCTGTCATTTGAGAAGAGCCATGAACAATAGAGTTCATATCAGTTGATACACTTGTAAAGGAGTCTGTTAACTGTAAAGCAATATCTCTTAATTCGGTTTGTTTTCGAACCTGAACAGCAATGCCGCCGATTACTTTTCTAGACGAGTCCTGTATCGGCTGGGCAACTCCAACAAATTCAAAGCCGTAATAATCTTTTGGTACATCAGCCTGCAGACGTTTATTTGATCTCATTGCAGCAGTAAGTGGTTCTTCTGGATGTAGTGGTTGTAGTTGTTTAATATGTAAGTCTAAATCATGTGCTGGATGATAAAATAGAAATTTTTCAGTGTCACAAACCGCTATCGAAAAATCAATAGGAACAGCCTGCTTCATAATTGGAATAGTATCTATAATTTTTTGTAATACGTCATGTGTAGCTGTCAATGTTCTTAGTCCTTTCAAACCTATATCGTACAAATATAATTATATAAATAAAAAAACAGTATATCATATTTGTATAGGCGAATCTATTATTTAGCATTTAGGATGGATGTGTAGTCTACTATTAAGGCATAAAACCGTATCGCTTTTAGTTAATAAAAAGTCACCTGTATTTCTACAGGTGACTTTACACATTATTTTTTCTTTATTGTAATTGTCCAAGCAGCCTCGCCTAGTTGTTCATAGTTTACAACCTCATGACCTTCTTCAGCTGCCCAACGAGGAATCGATTCTGTACCTTGAGTACAATCAAAATTGACTTCAAGCTCATCACCTGAGTTTAATTGTTTAATAGCTTCTTTCGCTTCAATTAGTGGGAATGGACATACCATACCTAATACTTCTAATGTCTTTTTCATCATTCATTTCTCCTTTTATACACTAACTGTATTTGATGTAGCTGCACGTTGTTTCGCTGGACGAACAAATACAAAGTATGAAGCCGTCCATGTACCTAAAATCATAAATACTAATGCGATCCAGCCAGACCAAGACATCATCGCAGTCATCACTAAGCCGTTTCCAATTGAGCATCCACCTGCTAGACTTGCACCGAAGCCCATTAAAATACCACCAGATGCACTACGCACACATGTCTTTGCGTCAGGTACACGTAAACGGAACTCGCCACTCATTTTTGCACCGAATAATGAACCTATGAAAATACCAATGACTAAAAAGACGCCCCAATTGATAAAATCTAAATTACCTGATACTAAATACTGTAAAATATTTGCTGATGGAGTTGTAATACCTAAACCAAATATACGACCAGAGGCTGCACTTAATGGCCATGCCATTGTCGCAATCAGCCCGATCAATACTGCTGTAACAAATGGATTCCAGCGTTTTTCAAATAAGATATGAGCAATTCCTGATTTTTTAGGCTTTAATTGAGGAATTTTCACCTTCGGTTTTTTTAACTCACGATAAACAATAAACGCGACTAGAGCAACGAATGGCACAACTAAAAACCAAACATTAATGCCGAATGTATCTGCCATTGAATCTGTTCCTACTACTGGCTCTCTAACTGCTGTTGTTAAGCTGGCTAAAGGCCCTGTTTTCATAATAGCTGCCATTAGCATATACATCACTAATGCAATCCAGCTCCCAATTAAACCTTCACCTGCACGGTACCAAGTTCCCGTTGCACAGCCACCAGATAAAATAATTCCTATACCAAAAATAAAAGCTCCAATAATAACGGCTAACAAAGGTAATTGACTTGCTGAATATTCAAAAACACCAGCACCAATCATGGCAAACACACCAATGCTCTGCACAGCTATCGCAATAAGAAGTGCATAAAACATACGATTGTCTTTAGCTATATACATATCTCGAAACCCGCCAGTTAAGCAAAAACGACCACGCTGCATCACAAATCCAAGCAAGGCTCCGCAAATAATTCCTGTCATCATCATTTGTACCATATTTATACCTCCTTTATAATTCCGAGTTAATCGATGTGAATATTATATAATTGAAGATGGAGGATATTCAAGAGCCTTTTTTTAGCAATTAACTATCTTGTATATATTTTGAATAGTCGTAACAAAATAGTGAGGACAACTTTGAATGGAGTGTTTTTATGGGAAGAAATAATAATCAAGGTAAAAGTAAAAATAAGAGCTCATTACCTCAAACACCAAAAAATCAAAAAATAGCTGCAGACCAAGTTCAAGAGGAATTCGCTCAAGAGATTGCTGATTTAAACTCATCCTCTCGCAAAAAATCCAAAAAAAATAAAATTTAATTAGCATCTATAATCTTCATTAACCAAAAAGAGCACACCTTTTAGGTTGTGCTCTTTTCTTCATCAAAAATTCTACACTAAGCTCTAGTGCATGATTTGCTTCATTTATATTATTGTTTTAAGTCTACAATGCCTTCTAGCGACTATCCAATAATGGATGTCGTTTTTATTTAAAGAAACTTTGCATTTACTTATTACTTTCTAAGTCTTCCTCACCAAATTTATCTAGCATCGAGATAGTTTCTATCAGATGATTGTTAAATATTTGTCGTGCAATATTAAGTAAATCAATAATCATAGGATCTCGCAATGAATATAAAACTCTATTACCATCCTTTGTACCAAAGACAATATTTTTACTACGTAAAATGCTTAACTGCTGCGACACAGCCGAACCCTCAGAACCAATTAAGGTTTGAAGCTCATTGACATTTTTTTCTCCATCAGCAAGCAGCTCCAATATTCTTATTCGTAATGGATGAGCAAGCGCCTTAAAAAACTCCGCTTTAAATTTTTGTAGTTCTAAATCCATCATCTTCTCCTTTTACTGTATATTATAGATTTTCTGCTGCGATAACTGACTACATTCTTTAAACGCGAATTGTTTACAGCCAGCACATTTATTCAAGTTTAAATGTTTAAGTGCTTCATTTATAGCATCGCCAGTATGCTCGTAAAAGTTACTTTCTCCTATAATATCAAATAATCCCGTTTTTTTAATCACTTCTTTTGGCTGCTCTTGTAATTCTGTAAATAAAATAATTTTTCCACGCTTCTTAATAGATTTTACAATATGTGATAGATTGGTTTCACCTGTCGTATCCATATAAGGAACTTTACTCAAATGCAAAATTAATATTTTTACATCAGGATGAACAACTTCTCTTAATGTTTTCTCAAAAACTTGTGCAGTACCAAAAAAGAGTGGGCCTTCTATAGTACAAATATTAATTTGAGGACAATCATGTTCTTTGTTCAAGCCATAAGGTGTAACCTTATGATGCTTTTCTAATGGGTCTGGCAATACTTTAGAGACGACATGCAAATCACTCATTCTCTTCACAAAAATGATCATGGAAAGTAATAAACCTAAGCCTACTGCTGTCGTTAAATCAACAAAAACAGTTAATAAAAATATAACAACTAGTATAATTGAGTCCCATGTTCTTGTTTTTAATATTTGTCTAAATTTCTTCATCTCACTCATATTCCAAGCTACAACCATTAGAATAGGTGCCATACTCGCTAAAGGAATATTCGAAGCAAAAGGGGCTAATAATAAAAGTACTGCTAATACAACTAGCCCTTGAATAATTCCCGATATTGGAGTTGCAGCACCATTTTTTACATTCGTAGCTGTTCTAGCGATTGCTCCTGTTGCAGGTATCCCACCAAAAAGTGGTGTGACCATATTCGCAATGCCTTGACCTATTAACTCACGATTACTATTATGCTTTGTACCAGTCATTTCATCAGCAACTACAGCAGACAACAGTGACTCTATACCACCTAACATTGCAATAATAAAAGCAGGTCCTATTAGTAATTTAATTCTTTCCCATGTTATATGAGGAAATTGTAGGCTTGGTAAATGATTTGGAATGTCTCCATAAGTAGAGCCGATTGTAGCTAATTGATCAGGAAAAAATAGTGTCGCCACTATACTAGAGCCAATTAAGCCTACCAGTGCTCCAGGAACCTTAGGTATAAACCTACTCGTTACTAATATTAGGACTAAACCGATAACAGCTACAGTAACACTATATAGATTAGTCGTATGCAAATGCTGAAAAATATCATTCATTTTATCTAAAAAGTACTCATGGTTTTTAATATTTGAAAGACCTAAAAAGTTACTAATCTGACCTGAGAATATGGTTACAGCTATTCCCGCAGTAAAGCCAATTGTAACGGGTCTAGGAATAAATCTTATTAAATTTCCAAGCTTAAATACACCCATTAGTAATAATATAATGCCCGCTAAAAAGCCTGCTATTAACAAATTTTCATAGCCGTAACTAATAATAATGCCAAGTAAAATGGGTATAAATGCACCTGTTGGCCCAGCAATTTGATATTTTGAGCCTCCAAATATAGCAACTAATATACCTGCAATTATCGTGGTATAAATGCCATACTCTGGCTTCACGCCTGACGCTATCGCAAAAGCCATTCCAAGAGGAATAGCGATAACACCAACTATAAATCCTGAAATTAAATCACCACGAAACTTACTAAGAGAATAATCACTAAATCTGCCTAAATTCAATTTTTGCTCATCTCTCTTTACTTTTGTATATTTGATTTTTTGAATATACGAATATAATATACCTTTTACTCTAATTGTCAATCCATTAATCGATAAAGTAAAAAAAGGATGCACACTAAAAAATGAGCATCCTTTTAATAATCTATTGTACTTATATTAATGTTATCTTTTTTCAGTATACCGCTTAAAATTGTCAATAATCGATTGCCAGCCAGCTTGCTGAAATGCAACAGGATTTGATTGTTCTGCTTCAAAGGTTTGAACAATCTTCGTTTGATTACCTAGATCGGTAAAAGTCGTCTCGACCTTTCTTCCATCATCTAATGTATATGAAATGAACTGATGATGCTTTACATCATCATATACACCAACAAAATCAAATCCCATACTTCCATCCTTTGCTTCCATTCTCGTAAGAAACCTTCCTCCAGCTCGCAAATCATTTTCAGCTATCGGTGCATGCCAATCCTCCGATGCACTTGACCACTTTGTAATATGCTCAGGCTCAGTCCAGTGACGCCATACTTGAGCCATCTTAGCCTGTACAATTGCTTGAACGGTAACCTTTTCTCTTTCAATTGCCATTATTAGATAACACCTCATTTATATCATTTAATAGTATTAGTATAAACGTTTAACGAGTCATGCATTCCTTTTATTACTTTTTCTTTTCTATAACGGGTATACTTATTAGTAAGGAAGAGCAGCTTAGTTTCAAAAGTTGCGCCATGCTTTTTAGAAACAAGAATGTAGAATGGAGAGTATATTATGAATGATGAGCATATAGTTGATGATAAAAAACGCGAAGCCTATATTAAACTAGTAGAAACGATTGAACACCATCTGCCTAGTGGGTTTAAAAAGGTAGAAGAGTATGGAGGCATAAGCTACGTCGTCCCGCTTTCTCTTTACCCAAAAGGTTATCATGTTGCACCAAATACACCCCTTCCCTTCCTTAGCTTAATCGCACAAAAGCAGCATATTGGGCTGTATCATATGGGAATATATGCTGACACAGCACTTTTAAAATGGTTTGAGGAGCAATATGCAAAACAGGTTCCTACAAAGCTAAATATGGGGAAAAGCTGTATTCGCTTAACCAATACTAAGCATATTCCTTATTCGCTTATCGGTGAGCTTCTAACAAAGATGACACCAGAGCAGTGGATAGCACTCTATGAAAACCAATTAACCAAAAAATGATTAATACAGTATCTGTATCTTCATCCACTATAGATTACCCTATAACTTTTCACTAAAAAAGAGGTTACCTTTTAATAGATAACCTCTTTTTTTCTTTGTATATAAATCAAGCTTATATAGAAATTCACGTAAATTTCTAGCTAGTATACTTCATTGTTCTTAAAATTGTAATTTTTACTATATTTACGACTATAGTCTAGTGCACCCTTAACTGACATAATTTATTATAAAATAGAACACTTAACAGCTAAGGAGGACTAAATGATTTCACTAATAAAAGATAATCGACACTTATTTGCCGTTTTATCAATTGCTGCTCAAGGATTAATTTACATGCTAATTGGTGCGTTTTTTAGCAATAACGCTATACCGATTAATAGTACGATAGATGATCGTATTCCCTATGTATCTTGGTTTGTTATATTTTACGCGTCATGGATGGTTATACTTTATGTTGCTTTTATTTATATGGGGCTAACCGATCGTAAGTTATACTGGCGAACCATTATAACTTACAATGTTGCTGTAACCATTAGTAATATCATATTTATTGTTTTTCCTACTACAATGCCTCGTCCTGACATTACAGGCAATGATATTTTTACATTACTTGTTCAATTTATTTATAGTAACGATGAGCCAGTCAATTGCTTTCCAAGTATTCATTGCTTAACTACCTACCTACTGCTTATAGTTATGAATCGACACAAGCTGTTGACGGTTACTTGGCGCGTTGTGTTTTCTATATTTTTCTGGGGAATTATTGCTTCCACCGTATTTATTAAACAGCATGCACTAGTGGATGTTATTGGCGGTATTGCTCTAGCTGAATTCACATACAGAATAGTATTTTACATTGTAAGTAAACAGCAAACAGTCTCACATCTAGATCAAGATCAAACGAATGTAACCATGAATGGTTAAGTTTAACTTAATATCAGCTCGTTGCTGTTCTTGAATTAAGGTATAAAAGGAGTTTGTTTTATGAAAATACTAACTAAATTACCCAAATGCAATCCACATTTGCATTCGGAATTAATTAAAAATAATTGGATTCCAATGAAGGAACCAAAAAGTATTACAAGTGCTATTTTGTTATCTATACCTTTAATGATTGTTGCAGCAATTATCAGTATTGGTGTAATAAATGTCTTTTCTAGTATTTCGTTGAGCGATTTTGGACTAAACCCTGATGCAATAGCAATAACAATTAACTTGAGTAGTATTTTTGGGGTAATTTCACTTTTAATACTACACGAATTACTTCATTTAATTTTTATTCCGAATTTCACCACATCAAAAAAAACGTACATAGGTATTACACTGTTCGGGGGCTTTGTAATAACGGAAGAAGAGATTTCAAAGCTAAGATATATCTTCATTACAATTGCTCCCTTTATTATTATTTCAATCATTTTGCCACTTATATTAAGTGCATTTGGGCTATTAACAACAACATTAAAGTTCCTAATACTACTAAACGCTATGGCATCATCAGTTGATTTACTTAATCTTCTCCTTATAATTAAACAAGTCCCGAAAAATTCAACTTTAAAAAGTAATGGACCAAACACATATTGGAAAAGCGTACAAACGAACAAACAGTAGAGTTGACAATAGCTCTTTTTTTGACTATCAGAGCAGTCATTCCTGTAGAAAGTGAATCTACATATAACTACAAAAAGGGCACCTAGCAGGTGCCCTTTTGTAGTTATATTAAGTTGCAAGCTCAATAATACTGACTATATCTTTTCCTTTTTAGGTGCAATAATTAAACTAGATACAAAGGCTAACAGTGTAATAATGATTGAAATCCACATTGATGTTGTATATCCACCTAATGTTCCTTGAGCTACAAATGGTGCGACAAAACCAATACCTAGTGAAGCACCTATACCGAATGCTGCACCATTAATCCCTGGCAATGCTGCTGGTGCTTCATCTGGTGATTGAATAACACCTAAACCATTAATTGTTGTTAATAGTAGACCATTATATGAAACCCCGAGTAGGGCAACAGCTGTAAAGACGATCCACTTGTTATCTGTAAATATTAAAATTAACGCTAATGCTACTAGTGAAAGTAAAATTCCCATTCTTAATATACGAATCCAACCAAATTTCCCAGCTAACCAGCCTGATAGCGGAGCCGATACAACACCAATTAGAGCTGCTGGTGTTAAGAACAGTAGACCTGACATTGCTGCATCTAAGCCAAAGCCAACTGATTTATCTTGGCTAAGCATAACAACTGTAAAGTTAATAACAGCGAATACTCCCGTTAAGCTTAATAATGTTGTAGCAACAACTGGCCAAACTTGACGTGAACGAAGATGTTGTACAGCTATCATTGGACTTTCAGATTTCTTCTCTATATACCAGAAAGCTACGAAGGAAACGATCATACCTAATAAGTAGATAAGTGCCATTGGAGATAACCAACCTGCTCCAGAACCTTCTGATACAAAATAAGTTAATAAAATTAATCCTATAGATAGTGTCGCTGAACCCCACCAATCCATTTTACCTGTAACAGTAGATTTAGAATCCTTAGGAATTACAAGCATAACGCAGACTAAAGTAATTAATATGACAACTAAAATGACAATAAAGATAGATTGGAAGCCAAATTTATCCGTTAATAAACCACCTAGGTAACCATCAACGCCACCAACGCCACCATTTACCGCTGTTAGTATACCTAAAGCTAAAGCAAACATTTTAGCATCAAGCTTTTCTCTTAAAAACACGTAAGCTATTTGGAAGGTAGCTCCTGAAGCACCTTGTAGTATACGACCAATTAATAATACTGTAAGGCTAGTAGCAAATATACATATTATAGTACCAATTGCCAGCATACTCATGACAATGAGTAACGTTTTTTTCCTTCCTAAGAAGTCACTCCAGCGTGCTAGAATAACACCGCCAATTGAACTAGCTAAGAAGAATAATGACGATACATTTGACATAAGATCAACACTGACATTTAATGAAGCAGCAATATTAGGAAGTGCTGGTGTTAACATACTTGCATTTAATTGAAAAGCTAGTACACACAAGATTAGTGTGACGATTAAACTTACAAGTCTTCCCCCAGAATAAGTTCCAGGTTGTTTAGCTACTGCTTGACTCATCTTAGAAAACCCCTTTCACTGTTGCTAATTGAAGTATGAAATAGAAATTGAATTACTTTTAAGCGCTTACAAAATGGTTAGTTGTTAGATTTGATTTACAAAAGAAATCAAATCTAGTTTTTCTTATAAACTATAATTTTATGATATAGGATATCATGACTTTACTTGAAATAAATCAAGTAAGGTTGTATTTAAGTCATCTACTAAAGCAGATGAATTTACACCAATACAGACTTTTACATTTGGATTTTCATCTCTTAGTTTTGTTGTGCTTCCAATCGTTCTACCCTCTGCTTCACCTTCAGTAATTACAGTCATATGCATAGGTAGCATAGTAAAATACTCAGGGTGAATTGCATTAATAATGGCTGACGGATCGTGAAGATAACACCCGTTAATATAGTCATCATGCTGAGAAATATAATAATCAACCATGTCCGCATACGTTTTTCCAGCTATACTACCTGTTTCTCTCCAGCTTTGAGTGTGAGCCTTTGTTAAGATTGAACGCTGAGTCACATCTAATCCGACCATTGTAACATCTAAACCACTCTCAAATAATACTTTAGCAGCGACTGGATCCTGTAATATATTAGCCTCTGTATACTGATTGCAATTTCCTGGAACTGTTAGTGCACCGCCCATAATAACAACTTTACCTATCATATCTTTAATTTCAGGTGCTTTATTAAGAGCTAGAGTAAGGTTCGTTACTGGACCAGTCGTGACTATAACGAGCTCTTTTCCATACTTTTTAACCGCTTCGATAATAAAATCAATGGCACCTGTTTCCTGCTTAGTTACTGGAGACTGTGTGATATCTACCTCTCCTACACCATTTTGCCCATGTATACGTGCACTTACATCAAGCCTTACAAAATCAGTTTGAGTCATAGCATGACTTACACCCGCAAAAACAGGGATATGATTAGCATTACACATATTTAGAATATTAAGAACATTTTGTACACCTTCATTGGTGTATACATTTCCAAAAGTACCCGTAACTGCAATTAAATCAATTTCCTTACTACCTAGTGCATAGGCTAGAGCCATTGCATCATCGATACCAGTATCTAAATCCAAAATTACCTTTGTCATTATCATCTCTCCTAGCTACATATATTGTGTAAGGCTTCAATTGAAGGCATTCCCGTTTGCGCTCCAAGTGCTGTAATGGATAGAGATGCTCCTGTTCCAGCCATCTTGACTGCTTCTTCCAAGCTTTTATCCTGAGCAATAGCATAGGCTAAAATGCCATTAAAAGTATCACCGGCACCTGTCGTATCGACAACATCAACATCCATACAAGGCACATTGTAAACTTTTCCTTCCTCAATATAGGAAGAACCCTCAGACCCTCTAGTGACGATTAATTTCACATTATGTTTCTGACTCCACTGTACCATTTCGTTTTCAAGCTCAGCTTTACTGCTAAATGTTTTCCCTACCATACTTTCAAACTCTGTTTGATTTGGAGTAAGATAATCGATAAACTTGAGTAATTGTGACGGTATAGCTTTGTAAGGCGCAGGATTTAGAATTGTTTTTATGCCAAATTCCTTTGCCTTCTCTAAAGCGTATTTTACTGTTTCCATTGGAATCTCTAGCTGGGTAAGCAGAATATCCGCTTGCTTTATAATATCGATATTTTCATCAACCACTTGTTTGTCGCAGCAATCATTTGCACCTGGTATTACGACTATTGCATTATCTGTGCTCGTTTTAAATACTGTCGCAATACCTGTAAAAACTCCTTCAACCGTTTTTACAGATGATAAGTTTATATTTTCAGTCGATAAATGCTTTATTATCTTTTCTCCAAATGTATCATGACCTACACAACCAATTAATGATGTTTGTATACCCATGCGAGATGCTGCTACTGCTTGATTGGCACCTTTGCCACCCATCATATAATGTATATAGTTTCCGTGAATGGTCTCGCCAATCATGGGCAATCGATCTGTTGTTAACACCATATCGATATTTAAACTTCCCAGTACGACAATCTTCTTCACATTATCACCACCTAGATTTTATACTAAACAAACTTGTATACTTGTATGATTTGCTGTATGTTTTATACATCTAATGTAATACTATTTGAAACCGCTGTCAACATGTTTTTAAAAAATAAAAAAACTTCTTAGCTAAAATTAAAGTCGCTAAGAAGTTTTTTGTTTGGTTTAATTTTTTCTATTTACTTTAAAAACAGCACGCTCATAAGGAATATAATACTTACTATATGCAATAATATTACCGCTATTATCGCTTATTGTTTCCGCAATCATTTGGTAGTACTTTGAAGGATTACCTTGATTTGCTTCCTTTATATTCTCAGTAGCTGCTACCATTCGAATTTCTAACATAGATGATAAGCCATACTCATAGATTTTATTTTCAAGAAAATCTAACAACTCATTTGAGTTGTTCAGATTAATTGAATTTATATGATCAAAATCTGTAGCTACATGTGAAAAGCATGAGCCTTTTACAGAATCATTTTCAATGTAATAGCGATAAACAGCAAGTACAACTGGACATTTTCGATTAAAAATACGTTCAGTATGCTCAGATGAAGCTTCCATTACCATTTTAATATCAACTTTATTAATAGGATCTATACACGCTTTATAAAATGGATTTTCCATTCTTTCTAAACCAACATTATCTTTATTTAACGTTTTACGAACGAAGTTTCCAATCCCTTTTTTTGATTCTAAAATTCCATCTTCCTGTAATAATGCTAATGCTTGTCTCAATGTTGATCTGCTTATGCCTAGCTGCTCTGCAAGTAATGGTTCTGTCGGCAGCTTGCTACCCTCTGGATATAAGCCATCTCGAATCATCGTCAATATTTTATTATAGGAAACAGCGTATCGTGCAGCCTTTTTATTTGAACGATTGTTTTCAACCATATTAACCTTCTCCCATTTCCAATTTTCTATTGCTATATTTATAAAACATACCGTTTACTTCATATACTGTGTCAAGCATAACCGATAGTCGTCATTTAATCTACTATATCAACATTACTTTACCTATTATACCTTAAGGCGACATTAATAATTAAGGTCTTATCATTACATTTAATTTGGAATAACCATAAGGACCAGTGCAAATACTAAAATAAATTTGGATAATAACTCTACTTGATGATGCCCTCTGCTTTGCTTATTGCTTCCTACTGCAGAAGCTCCCTCACTATTTAAGTTGTTGGTTAATTTTTTATCAATGAGAAGCTTTCCTATAAATAAAACAATGATGAATAGGGCAACTCCAATATACCAATACTGAGTTGAATAACCACTAATTAAACGCACTAGCTCAACAATAGCAACTAAAATGACGGCCATAAAGGAATACCTGTTATATCTATTCCACGCTTGAATAGAAATGCCCTCAACATTATATAACACACTCATATTCGAAACATGCTTTAGCTTTTTTTGGAGTACAGGTCTAACGGCTGCAGCCATGACAATCCCTCCTCCTAAAACAATCGTCAAGGCAAGCTTTTCTATAGCAAGTAAAATTAAATTAAACATATGACATTTCTCCTATTCATATTTTTTTGAATTGATTGGTTAACCAACTAATTCTATAAAAAAAATTAGTGAGGTCTATTCATATATGCTTTAACCATTTTCGCAAGTAGTTCATAGCTCTGATCTAAGTTGAAGCTTGGATTTATTAGTCTCTGCAAGGCTAAGCCATCAAAACATGCAAGCATAATGGCTGCAAGTGACCTTGATTCATCTATACGCTGAGGAAATATCCTTTGTAAAATGTGTTGGATACCAACGCGAGCATTTTCAAGTAAGTCATCCACCTTCTCTGTAAGACTTGCATCTCTAAGTCCTAGTGCAAACAATTCATATCGAATTTTATACCACTCAGGTTGATGATGAACTCGATGTTTTGGTTCATCTAACGCTAAATCTGCTAATCTCTCTATTGGTGCGACAGCTTGAAGCTTGAGCATCTCCTCAGAATATTTACGAGATAATGAACTTAGCAGCTCAACTAAAATTTCTTCTTTATTTTTAAAATAGTAATGAACGAGCCCTGGTGTAATATGTGCTGCTTTAGCAATATCTTTTATTGAGGCCTTTTCATAGCCTTTCTCAGCCATAATCTGATAAGCCGCTTCTATAATTTGAATTCGCTTAGTATGCTCCACTTTCATCTCCCCTTCCAAATTGGTTGGTCAACCAACTTATTTAAAATTAACATAATTGGTAAATTTAGGCAAGTTAATTCAAAAATAAAAACTCATCATTTCCTATTATTAAGAGAAAGGTGATGAGTTTTTATATCGAATTATTAAGAGAAAGGTGATGAGTTTTTATATCGAAGTCTGTGGCTTTTGAACATTTACTATAGAAAATTAAAGACGGGAAGCCCATTAGTATAATCAGCCTCAATAGAAACTGAGTCCATATCAGCTACAAACTTACTGTTTTGATTGTGATACGCTATAGGCTTTTCAAGCTCTAATGCATAAGAAAATAGCTCTAAGAAGTTAGCATCTAAACCATGTTTATTCGATTTAAATTTTTTATGATCGATCTGTTCCGAGGTGACCAAGAAGAATTCTGCATTATGAATCGAGCTTATTATGGCTTGCTTCTCAACATGATTAACTAGCTGATCCTCATCGCCTTGAAATGAAACTATTTGAGCATGATTGTTAAAGTTTTTATATATTGTCCTTAGATTCAAACTGCTTTTCTGTTTAAGTATCTCTTTAGCAATATAATTAAACTCAATTAATAAGTTAGCTTGATCTAATCTAGTAGATAAAACTCTATTTGAATGAAGGTAAACAGGCTCAAGCCATGCACTATTATCAATAATAAAAGAAAAAGCTGGAGATAATCTATTACATAAATGCAATAAAAATGCCCCGTGAGAATGACCATAGCCAATACTTCTATTTTTATTAAAAGAAAGATTGTTTTCAGTTAAGCATATTTTAGTTGCTTCAACAGCGGTAATGATGTCTATGGCTTGCATAAAGCCCATATCATTAAACTCATCTATGCTTTCATTTAATTTTTCTACCATTTCCACAGTTATACTCTTTGAGGAAATGATTTGCATTAATTTAGAGGGATCATTAACTACAATTCTTAATTCTTCAATACTAAGCATCTGATGTACGGTATCCGGATTTTTAAATGCTAAGTTCTGTCCACCCTGCATAAAGCTGCTTCCAAAGTATTCACATTGTATAGTAATAAGATTATATTGATCTGCAAAAACGTCTCGCATTTTTGCATACACCTTTGAGTCAATATGTGCTCCAAACCCAGGTACAAGCACAACTAAGCCTGTGTCCTCATTAGTCCCGTTATTCGGAATAGAAAATTCTATTCGTAGATTTCTGTCTGACTTACCAGTATATATATTATAATGTGCTGGAATATTTAAACTTACATTCTGAGCCATTTTGTAACATCCTTTACTTGAGTATGTTTTTTAATATACCATAGCCACTTTAAAAAATCTCACTGCAAAACCTTATATCATTAAAATCAAAAAGAGATCTCTGCTAAAATAGCATCTGATCTCTTTTATCATTACCTTTTATATATGATGTTTTTAGCTTAACGCTAGCCATCTGCTGCTCCATTTTCAAACCATTCCTGTAATTGATCTGCAATTTGAGAAGGTGTACCCACTATCTCTCGGTGACCTCGAGCCCCAGCAATATGCTCGTAAAGCTCACGTAAAGTCTTTAGTCCTTCACGTTCAACAATTTCTCTAATAATTTTTGGACGAGTATTTGGATTAGATGGATCTGTCTCATGCTCACCAAAATTAGGAATTGGTGAATCTGGGTCAAGATGTGTTACATCAACAAGGGCAAACTTTGAAATATAGGCTAAGCCTACTTCGGGAGATATATAGCCATTTAACTCCTTTTGCTTACGACGTGCCTCTTCTTCAGTTTTAGCAACCGTAATAAACACTCCTGGCATCACTATTAATTCGTCCTCATGTCTACCATATTTCGCAAGGCGACCTTTTACGTCAGCATAAAATCTCTGAGCATCCTCTAGTGTTTGCCATGCCGTAAAAATAACCTCTGCTGTTTTTGCTGCAAGCTCCTTACCCGCTTCTGAAGAGCCTGCTTGTACGATAACAGGGTGCCCCTGTGGTGTAGAGGTCGTATCAAGATAGCCACTGACTTGGAAAAATTCGCCTTGATGATTAATCTTGTTCACCTTAGACATATCGTAAATACGGCCCTTCTCCTTTTCAACAACAAGTGCCTCAGCATCAATGGAATGCCATAGCTGCTTCACAACGTCAACAAATTCCTCCGCTCTTTCATAGCGTCTTGCATGATGAAGATGCTGCTTCTTACCAAATAATAATGCTTCGCCTTCATTACCTGACGTAACAACATTCCAAGCCGCACGACCGTTTGAAATATGATCTAATGCAGCATATTTACGGGCAATATGAAAAGGCTCATTGTAAGTTGTTGTTGCAGTCGCGACTAATCCTATATGGTTAGTAACTGCAGCAATAGCAGCTAATACGATAAGCGGATCAAGCTTTAATCCAGATAAAGAATGCCCGTGCACCTCTTCCCCGAAAAAGTCAGCAAAAAAGATATTATCAAACTTACCACGCTCTGCCGTTTGTGCTAGCTGTGTAAGAAATGGCAATGTCCATGTGTTCTTCACATCAGTGCTAGGGTGCTTCCAGCTAGCTACGTGATGACCTGGCAGATAAAAAAACGCTCCTAATTTCATTTGCTTCTTCGTCAAGTGAATCCCTCTTTTCTGATTTTAAATTAGTCAGGTGCTACAACACTATTTTGCAAATGAGTTGTATTCATTCGTATATAAATCAGTTGGAGTCACTTGACCCTCTTTTAATTCACCGCTATTTACTAGCTGTTCAATCCAAATTGAATAATCTGAATCTTTAATTACGCCACCCTCACTACCAATACCAGTACCTTGCCAGAACTTCAGATTATCAGTCGTTTCGTTAGGGTTACGCTTTTTAATAATGTCCTCAAAGCGTGTTTTTACCTCTTCTACTGGAGTTGCCTTCGCCCATTCGATTGCTTTTGCTACTCCCTCAACGAATGTTTTTACTGTTTCGGGGTTTTGTTCAATAAACTTATCAGAGAAGAAATAGTTTGCTGTTATCGTGTCTCCGCCAAAAATATCAATATCACGGAAAATTTCTGTCAAACCTCCACGCTCTAATGCTAGATCTCGACTTACACCAGCTAAAAGCACAACATCAACTTGGTTGTTTCTTAGTGCTTGCTCAGCACCTGCAACGGGTACAGTAACTAATGCAACCTCTGCAATTTCCTCTTCCGTCAAGCCGCCTTCTCTAAGGTAATTCATAATTGTAAATTCATACTGTGCACCTAATGTATTCACACCAATTTGCTTGCCAATTAAATCTTTAGCAGATTGTATTTCACTATTTTCTAACGTATAAGCCCCTACATACGTATACTGGTCACTCCCCATTGCAACGGTAAAATCCAAATCCTGCACGGCTGTAAACTCATTCACAACACCTTTGCGCTTTGTATCACGAACACTGCTGTGCAGCGATTACGTTCAGTCCTGCATCCTGAGGATTTACTCGGTAGACTTGGCGGTGATGAATTTGCACTCATCATTCAACGTCAACTTAAAGAAGAAGAAATGCTGTTTTACCTAGAAAATATTCGTGAGATATTAATCGAACCATTTATTATTGAGGACTCAAAGTTTTTAGTTAGTGCTAGTTTTGGTGTGTCGATGTTCCCTCAGGACGGTAATACGGCAACAGATATTATGAAGTCAGCAGATACTGCTATGTATAAAGCGAAAGAACAAGGTAGAAATTGTATACAATTTTATAGTATTCAAATGAAGAACGAGATTATTAAAAGAATTGAGTTTGAAAATATTCTTAGAGAGGCTGTTGAAAATAACGAGTTTCAACTAGTCTATCAGCCTCAATATAGATTATCTCCAAAGCATTTACGTGGTATAGAGGTATTAACTCGGTGGCATTCTAATAAATTAGGATTCGTTAGTCCTGAACAATTTATTCCTGTTGCAGAGGAAACTCGATTGATTATACCTTTAGGTGAATGGATTATTCGTACTGCCTGTACGCAGTCAAAATACATATTTGATAATTTCCAAAAGGACATCGTGATGTCTATTAATATTTCTGCTGTTCAAATAATGGATTCTTCGTTTGTAGAAATGGTGAATACTATTATTGTAGAAACAGGCTGTAACCCTAACAACATAGAGTTTGAAATAACTGAGTCCGTTTTTATATCTTCAATGGACTATGTTATTCATATTCTTACTGAGCTGAAAAATTTAGGCATTCGTATTGCACTAGATGACTTTGGAACAGGCTATTCTTCACTTAATTACTTACAACTGCTGCCTATTGATACATTAAAAATAGATAAGTCATTTGTTAACAGTATAAATCAACAACAAAGCAAAAGACCTATTGTTGGTTCAATCATCTCACTTGTGCACCAAATGGATATTTCTGTCGTAGCGGAAGGAGTAGAAAACGAAACTCAGCTCCATTACCTTAAAGAGCAGCAGTGTGATTTTATCCAAGGCTTTCATTGGGGAAAACCATTAAAGGAACATGAATTAGTTAATTTACTAGAAGTTATGAATTCATAGGCTGTATAATAGCTCTATTCTAATAAAGGGCTGATTTGTTTGATTCTTTAAAAATTGGAGAACATAATAAGGTATGAAACTTGGGGCGAGGAAGCCATAAACATTTACTGTATAGTGTAGGAGAAAGAAATGTACATATTAAGTCAAACAGGAGCTCAAGCAATCGTAGATAGAGTGATGAAGGATATCCCTTACAATATTAATATTATGAATCATTTAGGCGTTATTATTGGTAGTGGGAATCCAAAAAGAGTGGGAACCTTGCATCACGGTGCAGTTCAAGCCATTCAGCTAGGTCGTACGGTGGAAATATATGAGGATGAGGAGCTTGTTAAAAAGGGCATAAATGTTCCTGTAGAATTAGAGGGACAAATTATTGGTGTAGTTGGTATTAGTGGTGAAGTAAACGAGATTAGGCCATTTGGTAACCTATTAAAATCTACTGTTATATTATTAATTAACCAAAGTATACATCTTGAGAAGGAAACATCTAGTCGAGCATTAAAGCAAGAATTTTTTCACATCATCGTTAACACCGATACGGTTTATACAAATGAGCTTATTCAACGTGCATTACAATATGATATTGTGCTATCTCATCCATCTCAATTAGTTTTAGTAGAATCCCAAACTGCAATAACAACGTACACTACTCATCTCTTAGCGATGTTTAATATTTCAGAGTATTCACTGTGCTTCGTTAATCAGGATGAAGATCAATTGAGCAGTATCATTCAAGATATTCGTCTTCATAATCCTCATGCTTTTATTGCTATTAGTAAATGGAATGACACAATAGCCGAAGGCTTCGAGCAGGCTAAATCAGCTATGCGTATTCTAAAAGGCTTAAATATGAAGGATAGGCTAATACATTACGCAAGCTGTGAACTTACAGCCAATATGCTTACCTCATTAAAACATAACACACAGCATGAGCATTCAAGACAGCTACTAAAATTAGATGACGAAATGATTCATACCTTGCAGGTTTACCTTAACTGGAATTTGAACCTTAATGAAACAGCTAATCAACTGATTATTCACCGAAACACATTAAATTACCGTTTGAATAAAATACATACGTTAACAGGTAAAGATCCAAAAAAGTTTTTAGATCGAATTGAGTTAATTTTTATGCTCATTCATCATGCTAAATAAAAGAGGATGCTCCTTTAAGAAGTCATCCTCTTCTTCGTTTTATTATTTTAACAATCTTGCAACACTTTCTGCAGTGCGTGCTACATTTTCTTTACCACTTTCCAGTAAAGTCTTTAGCTCTGCTGCTCCAGGCACTATACCAAAAATCGCATCAAAGCCCTGTTCATACAAGCTTTCTACGTCTTTACCTATATAACCAGCTAATGCAATAACTTTAATATTTTCATTTACTCGTTTAGCAACCTGTGCAACACCGAAAGGTGTTTTACCAAACTTAGTTTGAAAATCAATACCACCCTCGCCAGTAAGACAATAATCTGCATCCTTCATCTTTTGTTCTAACTCAGTATACTCGATAACGATTTCTACACCTTTTTTCATGCGAGAATTCGTAAATGCCATCAAACCTGCACCTAATCCACCTGCACCGCCTGCTCCTGGTACATCAGCAACCGCAATACCAAGTTGATCCTCTACTACTTGACTAAAATGAAGCAGATTTGCATCTAATCTCTGTACCATATCAGGTGTTGCACCCTTTTGTGGACCAAATACAACAGAAGCACCTCTCAATCCGCATAAAGGATTAGTAACATCTGAAGCAATCGTAATGTTAACCTCTTTTAATTGAGGTAGTACGTTGGTCGTATCAACTGTAGCTAAATCTCCTAAAAATCCACCACCAAGTTGAAGCTCATGACCATTTTTATCTAAAAATCTATAGCCAAGTGCTTTAGCCATACCCGTTCCTGCATCGTTTGTTGCACTACCGCCAATGCCTAAAATTATATCTGTGATTCCTTTTTCGATACAAGCTCTAATTAATTCACCCGTACCTAGAGTTGTCGTAATAAGCGGATTTTTTGTTTCATCTGTAACATGGTGAATCCCACTTGCAGATGCCATTTCGATTACGGCTGTTTTACCGTCTCCCAAAATGCCATAATGCGCTTTGACAGGAAGCCCAAGTGGGCCTGTCACTTCCATTGGAACTAACACTCCGCCTGTTGCATCGACTAAAGATTGAACTGTACCTTCACCGCCATCTGCCATCGGTACATGTATACAAGTCGCATCAGGAATTGCTCTTTTAATACCTGCTTCCATGGCAATACAAACTTCTTTTGCCGTCATACTTTCCTTAAATGAATCTGGTGCTAAAATGAAAACTTTCCCCATATTTCTCTAACCTCCACCTCTATAAAATGAATCCAAATAATATAACCGCTACAATTGTCATTGTTAAGCCTACGATTGATTCATATAAAGCAACCTTCATACGATCTTTCATGCTCATACCCATCGCATTACGTGTAACGTGGAAGTACGTACCATGCGGTAGGTGATCTAATATCGTCGCACTTGCATGTGTCATCACTGCTGCATTTAATGGTGCTACACCTGTATTTAAGATTGCACTAGAGAAGGAGCCAGTAGCCAAAATAACACCAGTTGAAGTAGACGCTGTTGCTGCTGCCATTAATGTACCTGCAATAGGTGCTAGGAACGTACCAGAAATACCTAAATTCTCAACTAAACTTACTACATTTGCTGGCAAAGTAGATGCTGTAATCAATCCACCAATCGCACCTGCACCAATGATAATTAAAACTGTTGGTGTCATACGGTTTAAACCCGATGTGCAATAATTCATAATTTGTTTTGATTTGCCTAATGCTATAGAGCCTATAATACCTGCGAAGGGTAGAATAAATAATGAGTCGATTTTAATCGCTTCCAAAAAGTCTATGCTTAAAAGTGCTCCAACTGGACTAACCATGAGCAACACGATTGCAATAATTGGAGCAATTAGTGCCTTAGATAAAGAAGGTAGGTTTTCAACACTATTCTTTTCTAACTCTTTAGTTTCTTCATCAGTAATTTTTGTACCTTTATATTTCAACAATGAAGCAATTAATACTGCTACAATAACCCCGAAAATGGCAGGTACAACGCCGCCCATCATAACTTGGTTTACATCTAAATTAAAGCCACCCGCTGCAGCTATTGTGTTTGGATTTGGTGATATAATATTACCAGCTTTACCCCCACCGGATAGAGCAACTAAAATAGCAACCTTTGAATAACCCATTTTATGTCCTACAGTAAGTGCTATTGGTGCAACGATAAGCACCGCTACTGGAATAAATACACCAACTGCTGTTATAACCATTGTTGCTAAAGCTAAGGATAACATCGCCTTAGTGCCACCAAGCTTATCTACAATAAATTTTGCTATTGCTTCAGCAGATCCTGATTCCATCATAACCCCTGCAAATACACCTGCTGCTATAATACGAATAACGGTACCCTGCACACTTTGTGTACCAGAAATTAAAATACTTAGAACCTCTGAGAAGTTAGCTCCACCTATGAAGCCACCAAGGATTGCTCCTAAAATTAAAGAATATGTTGGTGCCAGTCTAAATAAAATTAAAATAATTGCAATGGCCAAGCCAGCCAATGCCCCAATCCAGCTAATATCCATCTTGTTGTCCTCCCTTAGATGCTAGAATTCGCTTTCATCTACTTGTCAATGTGTGTTAATTCACATCACTGAATACGCTTTCATTATAGGTGCGTTTTTAATTTAGAACAATTGATATATTAACGAATAATATTGTTCATGCGCACAAAACATGTATTTTACAGTTAACCAAATATTTAACTTTATACATATATCTAGTAAAAAAGACAGCTTTTCGAGTTATCGAATTGCTGTCTTTTTAATATATTCACTTGTCTCTTTCTCTCTATCTCATTTATTATTTGCTTAGCTCTATGGTGCTAAATTTTTGAAAGGGTCTACGCTTTTCATCATAATACTCTTGATACCTACCATTTGTATATGCATTAACTACACTACGCCAAAATGCCTGAGCCCTATAATTGTTCCACATCTGATGTATGAGCCAGTTCCCAGGAAACATATTGAAAATTGTATGCGCTACAAACTTTCCGACACCCTTTCCTCCGAACTTATTCATGATAAAAAATTCCCCAATTTCGTTTGGTGCATCATCACTTCCCTTAATGACGAGAACAAAGCCTGCTAATTCATCATTAACATGAATGATAAAAGGCTCACGATGTGGACTTTCCCAATAATCATCTAAATCAGGCAATCCATTATACACTCCATTACTCTCCAATTTAATCGCTGGCATATACTGACTAAACTCATACAAATAAAGCTGTGATAAATTATGTATGATATGCTTTTCCTCTAAAGCTGCTCGAGTTATTTTAATTTGCAACTATAACACCATCCTGACTGTTATCAATAAGTCTATTATCGCTTATTTAAGCTAATGTTGTCACTTAAATACGTCAATGCAAGTTAAGTCAAATCCCAATGTTTATACCAGAGCGCACTTCCAGTCTCATTGACCATACTAAAAATATGCTTTATATGACCTTTTAACTTCAAGCAAAAATAAAAGACATAGGGCCATTCTTTGCGAATGGTCCTTTCTAAGCTATATCAGCCAAGTTAATACCTTTAAAATCCCCCTCTAGAATGAATGATTTCTCCGGTAATCCACTGGGAATCATCACTTGCTAGGAAAGCGATTAAGCGTGCTGCATCCTCTGGAAGACCAATACGTCCCATTGGACATTTGGGAAGGAGTGAATTTTTTACATCCTCGGACATCCAACCAGAATCAGTAGGACCAGGATCGACTGCGTTAACCGTAATATGAAGCGGTGCCAGCTCTGCTGCTAGTGACTGTGTAAAAACAGAAATAGCTCCTTTTGTAGCAGCATAAGCAAGATTACCAGGCATAGGTCCTTTATCTTGACCGGAAGTGAGGTTGATAATTCGTCCACCTAGTTCACTTTTAGCGTTACTAGCTATTTTCTCAGCCTCAAGCATACGTGCAAACTCGGCAGATAGCATAAAGGTTCCTCTTATATTTACAGCACAATGGGCATCAATAAGCGCTTCAGTTAATTGACGAAAATTGGCATCAACGCTATACGTAGCATTATTAATAAGGATAGTTGGAAGACCTATTGTTTTGCGTACTTCATTTAATAAGTGGGTCGCTGATCCAGGTAGAGTAAGGTCCAATTTCAGGTGTGCAGCTTGCACACCTAAATGTCGAAGCTCCTCTGCAAAAGAATCTGGCCAATTTTCACTAGCATCGTCAGGGTTAATTTCTTTATCATAGTCATACAGATGAGTAAAGAACACGCTAGCTCCTTCACTTGCCAATGCCCGACAAATGGCAGCACCGATTCCATTTAGACGACTAGCACCGGTCACAATTGCAATTTTGTCTTTTAACCTCTTCACTTAGAATTCCCCCTTTATTTGAGACAAGGATTTGCTTGGTATATGGAAATAAATTGTATTATCTGTAAATTATATACTACAGTTAAGGGTTAATACACTTTATGACTTGCTTGAGTTATAAAAAAGCTGGCAGTGCTCTTAATAGAGACGTGCCAGCTTTTTATTACTTAATTTGAACAGGTAGTTTGCCTTGTGCTGATAGTTTTCCTAGAAGAAGTTTTGAACCCGCTGCCATGTTAGGCTCTTCTTTGCCGTATAGAGCAATGGCTGCTTTTACACCTTCTAAATATTTTAATTCATATGGGTTACCGAGCGAAATTAACGTATAGTCTCTTTGTTTTTTATTCAAGATATCAATGATGTCTTGATAGGCATCCCAACCAAATTGACTCGCTACGTTGCGGAACTGATAAGATGTCAAAATGACGTAATCCGCCCTTTCGATTGCTTGTGTCGATTTAGCTTGGCCCACTAATGCAATCTCTGTCGTAAGCTGCTTTAAAGAACTCTCAGCGATAAGTTGCTTCTCGAACTGCTTACCGATATTTTCATCAGCAGCAACAATGACAACGTGATTGCCCTCACGTATAGTTTTAATCTGACCAGTCAACGTCGTTACCGCACGTTCTGCAATTTCTGTTTCAATCTGACGATGTGCTTTCGATCCTATGACTGCTGGAAGCGATGCTAATCTAGCTGATAGGTCATCGTTACTTTTTTCAAATAAGCGATACTTATGCTTGAGCTTCAGAATACGTCTAACTGAGTCCTTAATGTGATCTTGAGAGATAGCTCCAGTTTTAACCGCGTTTACTAATGTATCATGTGCTGCTGGCACATTTTTAGGCATGAGGATAATATCTACACCGGCAGAGACAGCACGAATAATGGCATCCTGCTCTCCGTAATGCTCTGAGATTCCATTCATTGTGAATGCATCGGATATAATAACACCTTCAAACCCAAGCTCTTCTCTCAATAGCCCTGTTAATACCTTCTTAGACAATGTTGCTGGAATAGGAACACTACTGCCATCCTTATAGGAAATGAAAAGTCCGTTATCTACAGCAGGAAACGCGATATGTGCCGTCATAATCATGTCTACTCCTGCATCAATCGCATCTCGAAAAGGCTTCAGCTCAACTGCTTCCAATCGAGTACGATCATGGTTTAATACAGGCAGACCTAAGTGAGAATCGACAGAAGTATCTCCGTGCCCAGGAAAATGCTTCACTGCAGCAATCACACCAGACTGATGTAGTCCCTTCATCGTTGCAAGACCAAGCCTTGACACGAGGTCAGGATCTGAACTGAATGATCGTATGCCGATAATTGGATTGTCCGGATTGCTGTTTACATCCAACGAAGGTGCAAAATTCACTTGCAACCCAAGTGCTTTCATTTCTTCTCCGGTAAGCTTACCAGCTTTCTGTGCAAGATTTACATCCCCCACAGCACCTAACGCCATTTGTCCTGGTAAATTCGTGCCTCCAGGTATCCGTTTAATAACGCCACCCTCTTGATCAATGCCAAGGAATAGCGGAATGTCACCAATTTGATTCTGCATATCGTCAGTAAGCATCGCAACCTGCTTCGCATTGACAATGTTTTTATCAAACAAAATAAAGCCACCAGGGTTCACATTATGAATAGTTTGCAAAAGTCCCTCGTTCATCTCATTGGTAGGTTTCCCTTTCCATTGCTCGATTTGTGGCATAAGCATTTGCCCCACTTGCTCGCTAATCGTCATATACGACATTAGCTTATCCCAATCCTGTGCCTCGATAGCTGCGTTTCGTTCAAAGCGTATAACACGTGAGAGAAACACTACAAATTCTGCTCTCGTGACCGCTTGATTGGGACGATAGGTACCATCAGAATAGCCACCTATTAGACCATTGGAACTCATGGTACGTATAGAATCAGCAGCCCAGTTGCCTTCAATATCCGATAGCTGCATTGAATTTGTCCCATATTTCAATTCATATGCACGAGTAAGAAAAACTGCTGTCTCCGCACGAGTAATGGGCTGGTCAGGCCGAAAAGTGCCGTCAGTAAACCCACCAGCAAGTCCCTTATTTGCAGCGATTGAGATAACATCAAAGAAAGGATGTTTCGGTGTTACATCCGTAAAGCTTGAATTTTTTTCTTGCTGCACCTCTGGATATAGTTCGCGAACGAGAAAGGCAACCGCTTGTGCTCGCGTAACGGAAGTCGAAGGGTTGAATACACCATTGCCGTAACCGGATACTGTGCCTCGGTTTGCCATATATTCAATACTGTCCGCAGCCCACTGTGAGTACTTAAGATCAGTAAAACGTTCTTGTGCTGAAACAGATCCAGCCAAAATAAAAAATGCACATAATAGGCTTGTGGTTAGTCTAATCGATAGCTTAAGCTTCATGTTGTTCCCCTTTGCAATAAGTGATGTATCTTTATTATAGACGTCATGAAATGAGTTTTGTTTCTTTCACCATGACTTTCGCATTTCCAATATGTGTTTTTTAAGGATTAATTTGCAGTTTAAAGAAAAATAATGCCCCCGTCCGTTTAAATAGACTGAGGGCATTATTTTCTACTTATTGTAGGCTTTATTGTGATTAATAAAAGTTAACTTATATTTTGAATTTTACTACTAATTGTTGTAATGAATCTGCCATTTCTGATAATGCAGATGCTGACGATGACACCTCTTCCATAATTGAAAGCTGCTCTTCAGAAGAAGCAGCAATTTTTTCAGTAGCTTTACTTGAATTATTAATCATATCTAAAAGGTATTTTATTGATAATGATACTTGCTCTGCTTGAGCAGAGAATTGTGTAGCTGTAGCAGAGATATCATCCGTTTGTGGATTTAATGTATTCATACTTTTTAAGATATAACCAAATTTATTTGCAGCCTCTTCTGTTACTTTAATCCCAGCCTTAACACTGTTTTTTACTTGATTCATCATCTCTACTGAATTATTGGTATCAGCTTGAATGGTTTGGATAAGTTCAGAAATTTTTGAGGCAGAATGACGAGATTGTTCAGCTAAATGACGAACCTCCTCAGCTACTACAGCAAATCCTTTACCGTGCTCCCCCGCTCTTGCCGCTTCAATTGCAGCATTTAGTGCAAGCAGATTTATCTGATTAGAGATTTCAGTAATCATATTAACAATTGATCCAATCTCAGATGATTTGCTGCTTAGTTGATTTATAGTATTGCTTGATTCTTCTACCGTCTGTTCAATTAAGCTCATCTGCTCTAAAGCATTCTCAACTGTCATATTTCCATCATTGGCAAAACTCGTTGTTTCGTTTGTTAATGTTGATATGCTCACACTATTCTCCGCTATTCGCTCAATTCCCATAACCATTTCATTCATAGCTTGAGCACTTTCTGTTAGGTTGATTACTTCTTTTTCCATCTCTGCAGCAATCTGATTAGTAGCACTTGTCATTTGCTCTACTGAAGCAGTAGCTTCTTCAGCACTTGCATTCAGCTCTTGACTTGATGAAGATACATGACTAGCACTATTTGTTATTTCCTTAACTAAGCTGTTTAATTGCTCGGTCATACTATTAAATGCAGTTTCTACTTTATTCATTTCATCCTTAGTCTGTAAATCTACTCTTATATTTAAGTGACCATTTGCAACTTTAGTCGTTCCTTCTTCTAAACGTCCAATTGTTTGTCGAATTGCAATGTATAAACTCATAAATAATACTAGAGCAATAACAAATACAAGCACTAATATAATAGAAGTCAGAGTGACCTTTTGTTGTAAGCTTTTATGCTGACTATCTAACTGTGATTTCATCGTATCCAGACTGATAACATATAAGTTAAATATATCGTCCATTGCTGTCGTTGCAATATTAATATAATCGCTTGCAGTAATGGCTTTTGACTCTATTTTTTTAATAGCATCTAAATATATAGATGCACTATAGTTTACTTCATCTAAATTAGGCGATATAGGCTCAGCTAATGAAGGATTGTTAAACATTATCTTAGATCTTGTATTCACATTTTCTATATTAATCTGTGAAGGATAGTACAACAAATACAGCTGCTCTAATTGAAGTTCACCTAATGAACTACTGTTGATCATGCTAGCACCCAATGCACGCATTTGACCAAAGTATTCTGTTAACGTTGGTAACTCAATGGTTGTGTTATAAACAAGATTAAAGCCTTCCTTTGAACTGGATAGTAAGAGGTCAGAATTGTTCGTTGTTTTTGTCATTATACTTAATATATTTTGGGTTGCAGCCTTATATTGATTAAGAATTTGTGTAGCACTTGTCCACTTTGTTTCTTTTAATGTATTCCAATCGGCTTCAATAACATTCAAATCTTCGCTAATATTAAAATCGTTCTCCAACTTAGACTCTAAGACTCTTATTTCTTCGTACGCTTGATCTAATTGCACTGTTACTTCATCAAGTTTAACTTTAACTGAACTATCTGTAAGGAGTGATATATTTAACATCCTTGTCTGTTGTGTCAACTGCAATATATTTTTTAATGCAATACTGAAATTTGAACCTTCAATTCTTTTTTCAATATGTTTTATATCATTATTCAAATTATTTATGTATAACAAACTAACTACTACTAGCGGAATAAGTAAAATAAAACCAATAACACTAAACTTTCTAGCGTATTTCAATCGATTTAGAAGCTTAATAAAAGGTTTAAAAAAAGACATTTTGTTTCCTCCAAGATGTTTATTTAATATGTACAATCGCTATTATTAAAACTTAATTTAATGCTAATCAACTCATCCTTATCGGTTATCTAATTTTTAATTAGCATTCAAAGCATAAAAATATGTATAAGATCGTCAAACAATTTATAGTCGTATGCTCATCAGACCTCTTGGGTAATAAACATCCTTTAAAAGATTGTCTAACTACATATTAATGTCACCTATCAACCACAATACCGCATTCTCTTTACTTTATTAAATCTACTAGTGTACCCCCTTCTAGTTCATTAATTATTGACTTCACTCCTTTTCTAAAGCATGTATTTTATAATAAAAAGACTTCTCATAATTTAGTGAAAAGTCGATTTTAGCATTCAAAATCGGCATTATACTTTTTAATTTTATTTCTTAGTGGTGCAGTCTGATTATACTTATAAATTTCTACTCTTTCAAGAAAATGTTTAAATATACACTTTATTTTTTAAAAAAGTTGTATTATACATAATTATCTGTTTTAAAAAACGTATAAATACACATTTCTAAGTTGTTTACTCATATCAAAATATTGTCTCCAAACAAAAAAGAAAGCGTCATGAACATTAAACTGTTCATCGACGCTTTCGTATATGACGCTAACGCTACTTGCCTTTACTTATTAAAAAAGATCCACTTTATCAATGTTACGTATGGACAGGTATGCAATTAGAATTCCAACTACAGCAAGACTTAACGGAATAGCAATAATCGAGGATAGACTAAAGTCCCCATAGTTTGAGCCTATGAAGGAGACAATTAAGACAGAGCTTACAATAGTTCCTACTATAGACTTCTTCAACATTCCAAAGAATAGAGGAATTAATCCTAAACCAGCTGCTGCAACAGCGTTCAATAGTATTTGTAAACCATTGTTGATGATTAAATCAGTGGTCAAGGCTTCATTGATATACCCATAATGATTATTGATAAGTACAAATATCGTAGTAATGACTAAGTTACTAAAAATAATGGTGAATAAAGTCCAGATAAACACGATAACTAGCTTAGCAGCAATCAGTTTTTTACGGTCAATCGGATATGTGAACATGAGTGACATTGTTTTGTTTCTATACTCTTCAATTACAAATTTAGCAATTAATGTTGAAGCATAAATAATAAAAGCAGCACGAACAAAGGTATCAATAATATTGAATGCCTCTTGATAGTTAGAGAACGACACTTCCTCTTCAAGCGATCCAAAATTGAAATACATCAGCAAGGTCATGGCTATAATAGCTACATTGACAATAAGTATGCCGAGCAAACTGCCATTGAACTTGTTCTTTTTAAACTCCAGTTTTATTAATTTAAGCACTTAGACCACCTCCATTTAACAGCTTCATGAAGTAATCTTCAAGTGAATGTTGTTTCTGTGTGATGGATTCAACTGGTACATCTTCCATAACTAATGTTTTAAAAATCAGATTTTGCTGGATAGACATATCATACACTCGTATGACATTCTCTCCTATTACCTTCATGTTCGATATATGCAAACGATCAGATAATATATAGCAAGCCTTCTTAACTTCACTTGTAGTAATCTCTACATAGTCATTACTTGTTTCACGAAGGCTTTCCATCGTGACTTCCTTCACCATCTTTCCTTGGTTAATGACTCCAATCTTATCAGCTATATGCTCAATTTCCCCAAGAATGTGACTTGAGATGAGCAGCGTAATACCGTACTGCTTGCTTAATATAGAGAACAGGTTACGCATTTCCAGAATACCTACTGGATCAAGTCCGTTTATTGGTTCATCGAGCAGTAGTAGCTCCGGCTTAGTTACAATCGCTCTAGCAATTCCAAGCCTCTGCTTCATCCCCAAAGAGAATTCCTTTATCTGCTTATTATTAATGCCAGTAAGTTTCACCATCTCCAGTGCCTCTCCAATTGCTTTTTTGTTATAATAGCCCATGTATTCGCAATGTAATTCCATATTTTCTTGTGCTGTTAGTTTTTCGTAGAAAATAGGATATTCAATAATACTTCCCATTCGCTTCAATAGTTCAAAGGAGTTTGAATGTAATGGCTTGCCAAATAGCTCAATATCACCTTCTGTTGGTTTAAGAATTGAAGTAATCATCTTCATTACCGTCGTTTTTCCTGCCCCGTTTGGCCCAAGAAAGCCGTATATTTCACCTTTGTTAATAGTCATGTTTAAGCCTGATACCAGCTCTTTACCGTTAATCGTCTTACCTAAACGGTTTGTCTTCAGTATGGTAGTCATCTTAGTACTTCCTCTCTTTTGTTTTGATACTTTTATAATAGAGACTAAGATTTTCTTTTTTATTACTCATTTCTTACATATTTCTTAAGTCTTGACATTACCGTATTTTAATCGTTCTAGGCGCACGGAAAAGGTCGTTTTCTCATAGGGCTTGCTAGTTACCTTAATTGTGCCATGCATGAGTTCGATTAAGCGTTTGGTTATTGTTAAGCCTAGGCCACTCCCCTGAAACTTACGGTTTCGCGAATCCTCGAGTGTATATAAGCGTTCAAATATGTAGTCCTGATGAAGCTCATCAATACCTTTACCCCTATCAGATACTTCTATAAACACAGCATCATTCTCCGCTCGAAGTACCACCTCCAATAAAAGTCCGTCACCCCCATACTGGATAGCATTTGAGATTAAGTTGTTTAGAACACGATCAAGTGCCTCCTCATTGGCATAGGCATAAATAGGCTCCTCCGGAATGGAGACTTCCACATTAAATCCACTTTCTGTTAAAACATGGTAAAAAGAGAGTACATTTCTTCGGCATAGTTCATTGAGTGGCACGCTGGACAAAGCTAACTCTCGATCACCTGACTCCAGCTTAGCAAGATCGAAGAAAGTATTTATCATTCCGATTACTTCTTGCACCTTGCTCTTTACCTTTTCTAGTAACATACTTCGTTCCTCTGTGGAGATGTCGGAACGGTGCATCAGTATTTCAATATATCCTGAGATGACAGTAAGTGGGGTTCGTAAATCATGAGAGATGTTAGACAACATTCGGCGCATAGATATTTCTGTACGTGCATATTCTGCACCTACTCGTTGATGCTCCTCTTGTAATAAATTGATTCCTTCTAGCAAACGCTGTAACTCCTTCAAATTGGTATGATGGAGCAGTTTTTCTACAGAACGATCAGTTACAATTTCATGTAGTTTACTCGTGATGTATCGAATATCACGTTGAAGGGTAAGGCGAGAATAATATTGAAGCAAAATAATGACTATTAATACTAAACACAATATCGATAATACAATAACTGCCATTGTTACGATCCTCCAGCTTTATAGCCGATTCCCCAGAGCGTTTTAATATACTCAGGTTGTGAGGGATTGGATTCAATTTTCTCTCGTAGTCGGCGCATATGGACATTAATTACATTTTCGTCACCATAATAGCTATCATTCCAAACATATTGGTAGATTTGTTCTTTAGTAAACACGCGATTTGGACTTGATGCAAGTAACTTAAGAATCTGAAACTCCTTAGCTGTCAGTTGAATTGTTTGTTCGTTTTTGATAACAGTAAAGTTTTCTAAATCGATGACTAAATCTAGTAATTGTAACATAAGTGGCTGGGTAACTACTTCCACTGCATTTGAATACTGCTTAGATCTTCGTAATGCAGCCTTCACTCGAGCGACTAATTCGATTATTGAGAAAGGCTTTGCTATATAGTCATCTGCCCCAAATCCTAGACCTAATGCCTTGTCCAAATCACTGTCCTTTGCTGACAAAATGAGTATAGGGACTGTGCTATCACGGCGAATCAACTGGAGTATTTCCATCCCATTTCGTTTCGGTAGCATCAGGTCTAGCAATATTAAATCGAAGGAAGCAAGCTGGGTAAGTTTCTGAATTGCCTCTTCTCCATCGTATGCTTGAGTTACTTTATAACCTTCTCTTAAAAGATGAGTATATATCATCTCATTAATATCTTTGTCATCTTCCACTATTAATATCGTTTCCTGCATCTATTAATGTCCACCTTATCATAATAATCTTCCAAAATTTGTTTTTGTTATTCAAATCATTATACTCCATATAAAAATTTTTAGGATAATTGACTAGCTATAAAGCTCTATAATAAAGTTCGTCTTAACATAAGAGAGCCAAACAAAGGACGCCACAATTAGGCGTCCTTCGTGGACTTACTATATATTTCTTTTTGCTCACTAGGTTGTGTCTTTCTCCTCCCATAAAAATGCATAACTTCTTGTAATCATATAAATCATTTCAATTACCACCTTTCATGTTTTATTTGACTAACATAATTAATACGGGCGCATGTAATACTCGATTTTACTTCGATTCTCTTCATAGATTTTTTTTGCATGTTCATTATAAAGTGCTTTTTCAACTGAGATCTCACGTTTTGAAATCGTTACTGTGAACGAAAAAATATTAATGTGTAGTGTCATTTATTATCACCTCCTTTAAATACCCAAAAAATAAAAAAACCGTAGAGAGACTGCCTCTACGGTAAAATTGCACAAAAATACCGCAGCGGCACACATCGCCCTGCGGTATGAGTATACTTAATTACAAAAAAATTTTAAGCAATCCATTTAAATCTGGCCGAATGTGTAATTTTCATTTTTGATAAAGTTGAAACTACAAGTAAGATAACATTTAACATTTTTTCCATTTCATTCGACCTCCTTAAAATTTTTTACTTTGTAAGTATATCCATTTATAAACAGTTTGTAAACACTTTTTTCCAATTTTTTATTGGTTACTATAACGTGTATAGAGGCTTGAACTTCAAAAGGGACAAGCTTACGATTTAATTGTTATTTGTTCACGGTTATCTATTAAAATAGAGACTAAAGGCTAAAAAAAATTTTACTTAGACTAAATCACTTACTACTTATGTTATAATCATAAAGGTTAAAAACTACTTTTAATAGGTGGCTCATAATGAATTTATTTTTAGGTACGAAGGCAATCATTCTATTGCTTGGTATAGGCTACTTATTTACACTAATCTTGATTATTGCTTATGAATATAAACATTCAAAAAAATTAATAGCCAATACCTTTCTTTTAGCAAAATGTATTCAAACTATAGCATGGTTCTGTATGCTTTTACGTGGAGGTAATTTTGATTTTATTTCCATTTTCTTTGCTAATTCACTATTATTTATTGGATACACATTAGAAACAATCGCACTCTTAAGCTTAAAACAAAAATTACAAAAAAGAGAAAAAATAGTGTATCTTGTCTTTACTTTACTCAGCATTATTGGCTTTCAACTGATATTAACTTTTTATAACAAAGAAAATATCCGAATTGCTTATTTCACAATAATCAATGCTGCAATCTATCTGCCAATTTATCGTATGGTTTTTGGTAAAGCACTGACTCCACTTATGAGAATTATTGGTAGTATTTACCTGCTTGTCGTAATAGCTTCTTTGGTCAGAGGGGGATTATCCCTTTTTTCAACTGCTACTTCTACAAGCTTATTTACCCCAGGAACTTTACAGCTTATTTCATTGCTATTTATTTATATTTTTTCGAATATAGGAAGTATAGGATTTATTCTGTTAATGAAGGAAAAGGTGGATCAAGAGTTAATACATTTTGCTAGTTACGATGATTTAACAGGAACACTGAATCGTAGAACCTTTACAGAAAGTGCAAATCAACATCTCATCAATTGTGCTAAGAAGAGAATGCCTCTATCGTTTATAGTTTTTGATATCGATCATTTTAAAAGTATAAACGATACTTTTGGACATCAAATAGGTGATCAAGTGCTTCAGGATCTTACTATGCTAATTAAGCAACAATTAGATAAAGACGACTTGTTTGTACGTTATGGAGGGGATGAATTTGGTATTCTAATGCCTGGAAAAGATGTAGTTGAATCTAATACGATAGTCGAGCGAATTCAACAGTCTCTAAATAATAATATCAATCGTGATTTACCGGTAACCTATTCAATTAGTATGGGGATTACTACCGTCATTCCAGAGCATTCTACAAAGTTTGAAAGGCTTTATTACAATTGTGACAAGGCACTTTACATGGCAAAAGTTAACGGGCGAAATGGGATTTTTCGGATTAAGCTAGAGAAAAATAATAACGCTTCATAATTTGTTCTTTGACCACAACAGTACGAGGTTAATCCCACTATTGCAAAAGGCTAGGACGAAATGAAGGACGCCCAAAAAGGGCGTCCTTCACAGATACTAGTTAAGATATTCCAACAACGTTTTCAAATGTGAGTTCAGCTTTAGTACATTCAACATAATCTGCAGTGCTTCTGCTCGAGTGGCACTACTCTTGGGCTGGAAGCTTGCATTCCCTTTTCCGCTAACTATACTTGCCTGTGCTGCTGCCGTGATTTCGTCAGCTGCATAAGTACCCTTTAAATCATTGAAATGGCCTTTTGTTGAGTCCTTCTCCACGTTGCTAAGGATTACAATACGCGACAGCATAACCACCATTTCTTCTCGCGTAATCGTTTGGTTCGGCTTGAACGTACTGTCCGTGTAACCATTGATTACCCTTGCCGCTACAAGGTTCTCAATATCCTCTTTAGCCCAGATCCCGTCAATGTCCTTTATATCCGTATTTGATTTATTGTTCCCTTGAATTTGGAACACACGATTCAGTAGTGATGCAAACTCTGCACGAGTGATTGGCTCGTCCGGCTTAAAAGAACCATCTGGGTAGCCATTAATAAGCTTTAATTGGACGAAGATATCGATTGTCTGCTCAGACCAGTGTCCTTTCGTGTCAGCAAAATCAACGATTTTATTGACTTCCCTCGCTTCAGCTGTTTTGAATTCATACGTCTGTACGAGATCAGCTTCATTCACAATGCTTCTTTGGAATACTTCAACAGATGGCTCTGGCGTAACTGGTGTCTGGTCTTGACTCACCGGAGGCTGGCTTGGAACCACTGGACTTTCTCCCCCGCCTGTGTTAGACGCTGTCGCTGGGAATACTGCGGTGATGGCGCCTGAATTAGCAGCATTCGTCGCTGTTGCTCCTGCTACGGTGAAGAAGTTAGCCGACACACCCGACAACGTATATCCAGCTTTTGGCGTAATAGTTATAGTGGCCGTGTAGACTGTATTCGCTTTAAATTTTGCATCTGCCGGCGACCACGCGATCATTGCCGTATATTCGTCCGTTGACGGCAGTGTTGATACCGGCGCTGCACCCCTCACAGGTGACGTAACACCAACTATCACTTCTGATACTGGTGCAAGCTTAATATCTGCTTCCGCAACATTCAGAAGCAGAACCTCGGACGCCGGTTGCTGTGCGGTTGCTTTAATTCGGACTTGAATCTTATCGCCTACGGTAACAGTAATATTATCCACGCTTGTTCCCATTATGGCCTGGTAAGCATCTGTATTGACTTTGTACTCCATTAATGGTGACACACCCGTTAACATCGTTGTTCCGCTAATCGATCCCTGCTCCAAAGCTGCAGTAGGTGAATCTGCAGGTTTAATGTCTGCAAACCCAATTGTCTTTGTTATGACACCTGATACGACTGGCGATGCCATTCGAATGGCAATTGTATCTCCTACATTGACAGCAATGTTATCGTAAACTGAGCTTGTAACTGTAGTATATGTCACCGCATTGTTAATCGAAAACTCCATCCCACTCTCAACATTATTAAGCTTTGTTGTTCCTATTGTCGTTCCTTGTGTTAGGTGAATAGCTGACTTTAACTCCGGGTATTGGCCTGGAAGTATACGCCATGCCATTGGATCCCATCCTGTAAATGTGGTTTCCAGTTGCATGTCTGCAGTCGATTTGCCGACGCCTAAACCTGTAGATCGCCCAGTTGTATCTTTGTCATAGAAGCTGTTCAATACATTGTCTTGAAATGCACTTCCAATTAATCCACCAACATAACTTGCACCCACACTCACATTCACTGCTCCAGCCGCATAGTTATTATTAACTGTACTTTGGAACGTGTCACCTAACAGTCCTCCGACATAATCTACCCCACTCACAGCACCAGTCACATAGTTATTACTAACTGTACCCTGGAACAAGCTACCAACCAATCCACCTACAAGATATCTCCCACTAACCATTCCTGTTGCGTAGCTATTACTAGTTGTACCTTGTCTGATGAAACCTATCAATCCTCCGACGTTATCATTTCCACTAACTGTTCCGATTGCATAGCTTGTGTGAATAGCAGCATTTTCGATTACCGAGCCAACTAATCCACCTATATAATTTACTCCACTTACAGATGCATCAGAGTAGCTTTCGACAATTGAATTATCACCATCATAACCTCCTCTATAAGCTGCGCCTACCAATCCTCCAACATAATTTGACCCATTCACAGACCCCGTCACGCTACTCTGACTAATAAATCCATCACTATAACCGACTAGACCACCGACATATTCTTTACCTTGGACATTTACATTAGTTAATTTCATCTTCGTAAGTTTTGCAGTGTAACCAACATATCCGAATAACCCTGCGTAGTCTTCATTTGTATTTAACGATAAATTCGAGATAACATAACCATTTCCGTTCATGTTTCCATTAAATCGTTCAACATTATTCGCTATCGGAACCCAGTTGTCGTAACTAGCTAAATCGATATCATCTATTAGGATGAAATAAGTCCCATATGTCTCCGTTTCTGATATTATTCAGTTGATCAGCAGTTGCGATTTGATAAGGATCATTTTCAGTTCCTGTTCCTCCTGCAAAATTGTGAACAGCTGCATACACCTTACCTTCACCGTTTGCGAATAATCCAGGCATAGTGCCCAATACAACCAGCAATACTAGAAAAATCTTCAATACTCGGTTCGTTTTAACATCCATGTTTTCTCTCATTCCTCTTCTAATTGGTCTCATTAAAAAGTCAATTCATATAAATAGATGATGTGCTTGCATAAAATAGAATTCGCGTTCTATTTTATCAGGTTGAATTTCCCTTTTTTGAAATGTAAAGAAAACTTTAAAATTCGCTCCTATCTTTTAAACTGGCCGACAGAACAAAAAATAGTCAACAGCGTCAAGTTAAGCCTCAACGCCATGACCCATTTTTCTAATGAGTAAGAACAAAATCCATCCCATAAGCTACCTATAATTTTCATTGTATTACCATTTGTTATCTTATTTTTCTGCGTTTTTCCGGCTTCAAACATGTTCTATTTTAAAATTACATTAAAGCTTTTTTATAACGACTGAAGGTTTCGGAAGTGATATCCAAATAGCTTGCCAGAATAGTTTGAGGTACTCTTTTTAGTCATTCAGAACGATTCTTAACCAACGCTTGATATCTTTCTTCTGGGGATTATAATTCTTTTTAATGTCGCAACTAACATGAATTTTCCTGTTTCGATATTATTCATCATGGTGTATTTAAGAAAGGTTAGTTTTAGGAGATTCTTCTTCACATCCATGGTTTTACATCTTCCAGCTTCTTCCTACACACTCTGAAATGTGCTCATAGCCTAGCTCTTTCAGCATTTCTGGAAGTGCTTCAATTAAATTTTTGCAAATAAACGGATCTACAAAATTAGCTGTTCCTATAGCAACAGCGCTAGCACCTGCGTATAAAAATTCAATTATATCTTCAACTGTATGAATACCACCCATACCGATAATAGGGAGGTTCACATTTTGGCTTACTTCGTAAATCATGCGAATGGCAACAGGCTTAATAGCTGGTCCTGACAATCCCCCAATTTTATTGGCTAGTATTGGCTTTCCAGTACGCAAATCTAAGCTCATACCAATCAATGTATTAATCATAGTAAGCCCATCCGCTCCACCTGCTTCAACAGCTTTTGCCATCTCTACTATATTAGTTACATTAGGAGATAGCTTAACATATACTGGTACCTCTGATACTTCCTTCACCTTTTTTGTCAACTGCTTGGCAACCTCAGGAATAGTTCCAAAAGCAATACCACCTGTTTTCACATTGGGACATGAAATGTTGAGCTCTAAGGCATGAACATTACTTACTTTTGAGATTTCTCTCGCAACCTGAACATAATCATCCTCAGAAGAGCCAGCAACATTAGCTATAATAGGTACATCATATTGGTTTAACCAAGGTAGTTCGTTAGACATTACTTTCTCCAAGCCTGGGTTTTGTAAACCAATCGCGTTTAACATGCCTGAAGGGGTTTCTGATATGCGCGGGGTTTCATTTCCATACCTAGGTAAGGGAGTTGTAGCTTTAATCATAATGGCACCTAATAAGCTTAGATCATAAAAAGTACTGTATTCACGACCAAAACCAAAGCATCCTGAAGCAGGCATAACTGGGTTTTTTAACTGTAAACCTGGTAATTCAACATTAAGCATACTCACCATATAACCTCCCTTGCTTCAAAAACAGGTCCGTCACTACATATCTTCTTATAGGAATGTTCATCGGCATCATGGCTAGGACGACAAACACAGCTGTAACAAGCTCCAATCCCACAGCCCATACGCTCTTCTAAAGAAATAAACATTTTATGGTTAGGTAATTTTGCCTTCAGGGCCGCTAACATTGGATGTGGCCCACACGTATACACCGTATCAAAATTTAAGTTGTATTCAGATAAAATATCAGTGACGTAGCCTTTTATCCCATAAGAGCCATCCTCTGTTGCTATCAAGGTTTGTCCTAGCTCTTCAAATTGCGCTTTATAAAACATAGCTTGTGAATTTTGAAAGCCTAGTATATTAATAACTTTGGCTCCATACCTCTGCAGTTGAATTGCCAATTCATATAATGGTGGTACACCAATTCCTCCTCCAACAATTAACGCAGTTTGTCCAGGCTTCGTTTCTAGAATAGGGAATCCATTACCTAACGGCCCTAATATATTTACTTTCTCTCCCTTTTTACGGTTAGACAAGGCAGCTGTTCCTTTTCCTTGCTTCCGATAAATAAG
>Ga0182742_1000655_pt1 | contig 51186 bp, 57 predicted proteins | sample eDN5th37CBELigMG_FD_128880 | JGI IMG/M metagenome (GOLD analysis project Ga0182742, IMG submission 128880) | Enriched Miracle-Growth compost microbial communities from Emeryville, California, USA - eDNA 5th pass 37_C BE-Lig MG (version 2)... ...
CACAGGAGAGAGCTATCGCCTTCGGCATGCTCTTTCCCACCGTTAAAATTATGAAAATTTAGCCTGGCAAGGCTATGCACAAAATGGTTTCCGAACTCTGCATTTTTTGCTTGCCAAATACACCAGTAGAGAGCATCTTGATATTTTTTTTCATCAAAATAATAAATATCCGCCAACGCAATTTGAGCAGGTGCATATCCTTGATTGGCAGATTTCGTATACCAATACTTTGCTTGATTAATATCATTTTCAACATCAATTCCCTGCTCATACGATACTCCGAGATTGTATTGAGCAACTTTATCGCCATTGTATGCATTTATTGTGGTGTTACTATCTTTGTCAAAGATATAAGCCATACTCTGATCAGCCAACTTTCGTAATTTCTCTAACTTCTCCGAATGAGAAAGGGTTTTGTCGGTACGAATTGCAATCATCATTTTCCCGATTTCTTCAGGCGATAGTTCATTCTTTACTTCTCCTTTTGATTCTTCAGGAATAAAAGCCGCTTTTCTAATGGAGTCAGATTTTTGATCGTTTTGTTTATTTGTCTTCGCATCCATCAAGGATAAAGGAGATTCAAAGAATTCGCGAGTACATGTATTCTCATCTGCTAATTTGTTTTTCGTTTCGACATTTTTGCTTTGGGGCATTTTGCTCTTTCTTATCTCATTCATTTTTTGCAGATTAGGAAGAGTAATTGATTCCATCTTCTGTTTTGTCTCGTTCTTTTGTATTTCTGCTTTCTTCATAAGATCAACAGCGAAATAATTGCCTAAGTCCTCAGGTCGTATAACGGATAATTTGCGCAGTTTATTTATGGCATCCCGTTTTCCATCATTTTCTTCTTGCAGAGCCTGAATCATCTTTAATCGTCGCGAAATGCTGAGATCTTTGATGTTGCGGATTTCATCCATCTTCTTCAGATTGTTGAGGATTCCTTGTTCGAGGTCCTCTTCTGTTCCCTCCGTTTCTTTTAGTGCTTCAGTGGTAGTAACAGCTTTCCGTAGTTCTTTTTGCGGAATATTATCCCTATCTGATGAATATGATGCTCCAATTAGAGTAGAAATATCTTTGCTATTAATTCGATACAATAACCATACCGCGTCTTCATACACTCCCATCTCAAAGACACCTTTGCCAAGCCGCAAATTGTAGTTTAACCAGTTGCCAGCTTCACGCAAAAAAGCTCTACCATATCCCTTGTACTGCTCGTAGTTTTTGCGGATTTCCCTTCTTCTGTCCTCTTGTGTATTGAAAAAAACAAACAACTCTTCCGTCATTTGCTCGCCTTGTTCTAACCCGCGGTTGATGAAGTTGTAAAGTTTTATTCGTGTCATGTAGTAATGCTCTCCTTGCACTTCAAACGACTTTTCGTGATGGATTTGTGCCGCGATTATCATGCGAATCCGCTCTCTAAAATCATCAGAGAAATTCTTTTTGCAAAAGCTATCAACTTCATCAAACTGTACGCCCTCAAACAACATATCACTCAAGATATTAGATCCCCCTCGATAGCATATAGCGATTACCACAATCAAAAAGGAAATGCAAATAATGCAGTTATTGTCGTCCTGGATAAAAATTGTGTTGAATCATGGTAAAACATGGTACAACATTCATTATATTTACTTATAAGTTTATTTTCAAACTATAACGTCTAATTTAATGGTAAAGATATGACAATCACCATTCTCTACTCTATAAGCAGAGAGGTGATTAAGATGTCCGATTTTCTTAAACTGGTTGGCGAGCAAATTCGATATATAAGAAAAGCAAAAGGATTAACACAACAGACACTGGCGGAAAAATCCAACCTCCAATTAAGTTATATTAGCGACGTTGAACGAGGCGAACGAAACATTTCATTGGAGACATTGGAAAAAATTATTACCTCGCTAGAGATTGCTCCCATTGAACTTTTCAACTTTAACAGTACAGACATTGAAAATGACTTGATAGAGAAGAGGATGATCATAGAGTCCCTTCGAGCTTTGTTACAAGAAAGACGCATCGATGAAGTAAGATTTATTAGGAATGTGGCTCAAGAGTTTGTAAAAACTGTGGATAACGATTAATAAAAGAGCCTATTCAATGCAAAAAATCACACAAATTCCCCCCGGTTCCACAACACAGAATACAAGGGGGGGGACATGCCGTTTCATGCCCCACCCGGTTTCATATGGACTGTGATCTACTGCTCAACAGTAGATTGCAGTCCTTTTTTGTTTGGGCTTCTGGTGAGCATGACAGCGTACAGGGAAGGTGAGGAGCTCGCAACACTGAAAGGAGGTGGTTCATTTTATCTGCTGAACAAAAAACAGATTATAAGTTGTCATGGTTATCGTGGAAAACAAAATCATGCAAAATGGAGGAAACATGTATGAACGTAAAGCTCTATGTGGCCAATCTAGCAAAGTACAACGAAGGGAAACTGGTTGGTGAATGGCTGACATTGACGATGAGTCCCGAAAAACTGGCGGAACAGCTACGATGCATTTTGGGAGTGGATGAAGAATACGCGATCCACGATTACGAAGCACCTTTTTGCATTGGCGAGTATGATAACGTATACCAAATCAATAATATTGCCGCTGTGTTGTCCAAATATGACAGCAGGGTTGTCGTTGCGCTTTCTGAATGTCTGGACAACGTGGATGAGGTTGTGAGGCAGTTGGAAAACGGCGACTTCAGCGTTTATTTCGACGTGAACAGTTTATGCGATGTCGCGGCGAATATGGTAGATGAAGGTTACTTTGGCCCGATTCCCCCATCCCTAGCCAGCTACATCGATTATGAACAAATTGCGAGAGATTTGAAGATGGACGGATGGTTTATGCACCATGAACTAAGGATTGCAATTCGTCCTCACTCATAATCTCCTGAAGAAGAAGCTTTACTCTTTTCCAATTAAATCTGATATATCGTGCCTGCTTGCGTCAAAGCGGGTTATTTGTGTTGCCTTATTTTTGCAAAAGATAGTATCCCAGCAAAGGATGGAGGTGAAATCATTTATGAGAAATTTGCTAATAAATCTGGAGTTGAAACTTGCCGATCTGCTCATTCAGGAGAAGATGCTACGCAACTGTGACACCAATCATCCAATCAATGCTCGTAATCTTGAGCAGATACACAGACGCATCAAGTCTCTGAAAATCCAGATTGATATGATTGACGTTCTGTGGTCGGTTGAACGAGAAATAAGCAAGAAAGGAGTTGTGGCTTATGCAACAGAGCAAAGAGAGCTTGTCAGATGAGTTGGTGAGGCTTATGAATCGTTTGTCATTAAACGGCGATATACACATGGCTGGGCGTGTCTTGCACGCTTACGCAACTGGCTTCTGGAGGCTTGAGCGGAAGATTGCTAGAGAGTACGTCATTCAGTACTTTCAGGAGAACTATCCCAAGCAATTACAGCGGTATTTGAAGAAAAGGAAGAAAATCAGATCATAGGCTCTTTTGCAGAATGATGCAGAAGGGCCATTTTTTATGCCCGAAAGGAGGTGAGGATGATGGGGAAGCTTGTTGATTTGTATGAGAAGAGAAAGTGGTTGCTGGCGGCATTGAAGCATTTACGGGGTATCAAGCAGATGCGTCCCACTTGGGGGCGTCTTTATGCCCGTACTCTCGTCAAGCTGGTGCTGGTCGAGATGCAATTGGAACAGTTAGAAAAACAAAAAGAGGCGTGATCCAAGAGGATCACACCAAAGCGAATGCTGATTGTATTGTACTGGATTTCACTTCACCAACACAAGGAGGGTATGCCGCCCTCCTTATTTTCATTTTACGGAGGTAATTGACGATGATTGATAGATATGACAGCAAGCCTGCTCTGGCCGATATCTTTGCACAAATTTTACGGGAGAAGCCAGACAGCCACACCATTCGTACTTTGCTGACCACCTTTCCAACGCTTCAGGATTTGATTAATGCCACAGAAGAGGAATTGAGATCACTCCCTCGGATAGGTGTCGTAAAGGCAAGGAAAATCATGGCCGCTTTAGCCAGTGCTCGAACTCTATGCACCGAAATATCGCGTCCGCAGGTAGTTCGTTCAGCAAAGGATATTTACGACTTCCTCAAGGCTGAGATGATTTATTTGCCCCAAGAACACTTTGTTGTTGTCGGATTAGACAAGCGGAATCGGATTTTGTTCTGGAAGGTAGTCAGTGTAGGAAGCCTTGATGCCGCAATAGTGACCCCGAGGCAGACCTTCCTTCCATTGTTAAAGCATGCACAAGTAGAGAAAGCAATTTTCGTCCATAACCATCCATCTGGAGACCCGAGCCCATCACGGGAAGATACAACTTTAAGCCATACTCTCAAGAAAGTAGGAGAAATCGTGGGAGTAGTAGTTCTCGATTCGATTGTTTGCGGCATGAATTCGTACTGCTCTTTAGCCGAGCAGGGATTAATGTAAATCTGGTCAGGAGGCGGAAGGCATGACGAAACGCATCAAAAATGCAGTAAACCCCCACATTTTACGGGAGAGCGACTTGTTGACGATTGAAGCATTGTTACATCACATTGATCACCCGAATCAACTAAAAAGACTATCTCTAGATGATTTATCTCAAATAGTCGGCTCATTTACGGAAGCAAAACAGCTTCATGCAACCCTGCAACTTGCACATTTACTTTCTAATCCCGGCTGGCAGGATACATTCGTCATTCGCATGCCAAGAGATGCCTACCAGTATTGCAAGGAGAAGATTAAGATGTGCGGCGATTGCCAAACAGTATTGTTGAGCTTAAACACTAAAAACCATATTACTGGCTGGACTCAGATTGAGTCAAAAGTGATGAACGATATCCCTGCCTGCCAACGATTTATTTTCCGGCAACTCATATTGCGGAACGCCGCTTCGGGGATACTGGTGAAGATGCAAAAGGCGGGCGACATTCATCCAACTCCCGAACAAATCACAATGGCTAAGGCAATTGCAGAGGCCGCTGAAGTGTGCGGGATTCCTATTCTCGATGTCATAAATCAGACAGATTCAGACTTTCTCAGTTTCAAGGAACGTGGTTGGATATAGGCTCAATAGGTAAGGCATAAGTGTCAGCCCTTGTTTACTGATACTATTCCTAGACATGGAAAAGAGAAGAGTCTGCAGTCCTCTTCTCCACTCCATGTATTTCAATCTGCGCAGAGTAACTGGTTGGGCTACTTAGAGATACGTGACTTCCAGTACTCCCTTCTTGCGGCATCACTTAAGTTCTATTCTACCGTGGCCATGGATCGCTGACACAGCAGTTACCTCGTCGAACCCGAATCTCTCTACTAGTCCGGCTCCGATGATTCTTATGAGGTCATGTTGGGTTCTTATGATCGTCGGGTTCTTACTGGCACCGGTGGATATCTTGAAGTAGTTCCACCACTGGGAGACGACCGCTTGGCATTTATCCAGGTATTGCTTTGCGTCCGCAGTGCTTGTTGTGTCTGGGCCCGCGCCCCCCGCGATCGACGAGACTTCCGAAAGGAGACAGTCGATTTTCTTTCTCCTTGGCACTCTAATGCAGACGAGTTTTCCCTGTTTATTCGGCCTGCAAAAGTGTGTGAATCCGAGGAAATCGAAAGAGCCATCCCTCAGGTTGAGATTTACCACCCTTGTTTTGTCGGCGCTACACTTCAATTTGAGGGCCGCCAGCTTACGAACAATTAGATCGTGGATTTCGCGGGCATTTTGTGCTGTATCGGTTATAACAATGAAGTCGTCTGCATACCTAATCATTTTGCCTTTTCTGAGATGTTCGCGCCGCCACCATTGATCTAGTTCGTTGAGGTAAATATTCGCGAGCAGTGGCGAGATTGCTCCGCCCTGCGGCGTTCCGGCGTCGGCATATGAGATTTTCCCTTTCTCGACGACACCAGCCTTGAGCCACCCTTCGACGAGTAAAATGATTCTCTCGTCGGCGATGCGTTTCCTCATCAGTTTCACGAGTAGATCATGTGGGATGTTATCGAAGTACGATTTGATGTCCACTTCGACGACATGATGATTTCGCTGGTTGACAATTTTGCTTATTTCTCTAAGAGCGTCGTGGGCCGAGCGGTCGGGCCTAAACCCATAGGAGAAGTCAAGAAAGTCGGCCTCAAAGATAGGTTCGATGATGAGCTTCACCGCTGTCTGTACCACTCTGTCTTTGATAGTCGGTATACCCAGCGGGCGTAGGTCACCATTGTCTTTCGGAATATATATCCGTCTGACCGGAGCCGGGGAGTAGCATCCATTCTTTAGTTCCTCTTGAATCTTGAAGAGGAATTGCTCCAGTCCTTTGTCCTTGATGCGTTTGATTTCCCTGTAGTCCTTACTCTTTGAGTGACGATCGCTCGAGACATGTTTCCACGCCCTAGTGAGATTGCTTAGATCGTACACCTTATCGATAAGTGAGTGGAATCGCCTCTTCTTGTTTGTTGATGCCGCTTGATGGAGTTTGTTCTGGAGTACATTCCAGTCAGTGTTCCTAGTGGTATCCACAATCACTGATTCATCCATCTCCTAAAGTGAAGCTTTGGTATATTCAATTTGTTGCCTCTATACTGTACAGTTGGCAGGTCGTACGGGATCCCTTCAGCCTATGCCAGTGCCCATCTGTCCACCTAGTTAGAGGATTCTCATTTCGTCGCCTATCACTCCGGTTGTGAGGGCTGTCCTTGTAACCTCTTCCTTCGCCGTGCCGCCCTGCAGTAGCAACTCGTGGAGGTTGAGATTTGTAAAATAGTTGTTAACAACGTCTGTGGTTTATATTAGACTAGGATTAGTCACGTGTCAATAACCTTATTCGGAGGTTTGATTATGCCAAAAAGAAATCTTTCAGAAACAGAGTACTTAGAATTAGCCTCAATGGGCATAGGAGCTCGCATCCGATTTCTTAGAGAGAAAATGGGCTCTTTATATAATAAAAAGGACTTCACAACACAATCGCTTTCTAAAAGAATCGGTATTACACCACAATCTCTCACGAAAATAGAACGAGGAGAAACGGAAAATCCATCATTCAAAGTCATCTACAAGATAGCCAAAGACTTTAATGTTCCGATAGAAGTGTTTTCAGATGAATTCTATCTACCTGAACACTTTAAGAGTTTCACTATAGGCTTTGACGACGATGAACCTAATCACTTTACTCCAACTGAAGATAAGCAAAGGTCTAGCGAAGAGCGGTTTAAGATTAAATTTACTGTCTCTCAAATTTTCGATAATGACGAAATGCGAATAGTACTTAGTAAGGAGACTAGACACTTTCATGACAAAACTTCGCTTATCAGCTCATTGGCACGAATCCTAAATGAGATTCAGATTTTAGATGCTATATCATCCGATCTCCACCCACAATATCTGAACAAGAAGGAGAATGGTTTGCCCTTCAATACCGCTATGCATCTCTACAATTCTATCTTTGAGTACCCTGACGGATTCCCCAGAGGTAACCAATCAGTATTCAACCGATTAGAGAACACATTTCTTGAACATGGAAGAAGATTAAATAAGAAAAGTCACCAAGACGATTAAGATAATTCCTCAAGGCTTTTACATCCTTTTTGTTAGACCTGATCTCACCACAGATCGGGTCTTTTTGTTTCTATGCAACGGAAAAGGAGGTGGTTTTTAGAACACTGAGTATCGATACGGAATCAAATGCCTACGACTAACCGAAAGGAGCATTCACAATGAACGTCGTCACCTATCTGCGCGTATCATCCAAACAGCAATCTGAACGCGAGCTATCCATCCCCGCACAACGCGAAGCCATCCAACGATATGCAGATCAGAAAGGATGGATCATCGTCGAAGAGTTCGTCGATGAAAGCAAATCTGCAAAGACCGCAGATCGACCCGCTTTCCAACGTATGATCACCAAAGCAAAGCAACCACAGAAAAACTTCCAAGCCATCCTCGTCCACAAGTTCGACCGCTTTAGTCGTAGTCGTGAAGATCATATCATCTACAAAGCCCTGCTCAAGAAGCAGGGTATTTTTGTGTACTCCGTGACTGAACAAACCGAACCAGACACCCCACACGGCGTATTGCTGGAAGGTATGCTGGAGGTCATCTCTGAATTCTACAACCTGAATCTGAAGAACGAGACGTTGAAGGGAATGAAAGAAAACGCATCGCGTGGATTTCACTGCGGAGGACGCATTCCATACGGATATCGCGCCATCGTCGTCGATGGACATGTTACGCTAGTCCCTGGCGAACAACATGAAGTGGAAGCCGTACAACTCATCTTCAAGTTGGCGGCAGAAGGAATGGGCGGCAAAAAGATAGCACGCATACTGAATGAATACAATCTGGCACATGCTGTTGATCGTCGCTGGAGTCCATCGACTGTCCTCTCCATCCTCGACAATCAGGTGTATCTAGGACATCGCATCTGGAACAAGCGTACCAAAGGCATGTCGCAGTTCAAGGATGAAGATGAATGGATCATCACAACCAACAGTCATCCTCCCATCGTCAGCCAACAACAATGGGACGCCGCGCATACAGAATTGCAACGGCGCAAGAAAAGTAAATAGCTTGATCATCCGCTTTCAAAAGGCAGGTATCGCTCACATCGGGCATACCTGCCTTTTTGTATTTTCAAGCCTTTCACCATATCGCAAAGGAGATGTTTCCAAATGAAAGTTGTCATCTACGCTCGCGTATCATCCGATCATCAAGCAGAAAAAGAATTGTCCATCCCAGCCCAACTTAAGGCGATCCACAAGTTCTGCCAAGAGAAAGGATGGATGGTCGTCGGCGAATATCTTGAAAAAGGAAAATCAGCGAAGTCAGATGAGCGCCCTGAGTTCCAGAAGATGATCGCGATGGCTAAGCGTCCTAATCGTCATTTCGATGCCATCGTCGTCCACAAGTTCGATCGCTTCTCACGGAAACGTGAAGATCACATTATCTACAAGGCATTACTGCAAAAGCACGGCGTAAAGGTCATCTCTGCAACAGAACAGACCGATCCTGAGACACCACACGGAATGTTGCTCGAAGGCATGCTTGAGGTCATTTCAGAGTTCTACAACGTCAATCTCGCCGCTGAAGTGAAAAAAGGCATGTCCCAGAACGCCAAGCAAGGCTATAGCAATGGTGGCAATGCCCCATATGGCTATCGTACTGAGCACATCGCCCTTGGAGCCAACAAAACGAAATCAGTATGGGTTTTAGGCCCCCGAGAGGAAGTGGATACCGTAAAATGGATTTTCAACCAGTACGCTCAGGAAGGCCTAGGGTACAAAGCAATCGCTACCCTGCTTAATCAGAAAGGCGTACCTACGCTGAAAGGTGGCAAATGGTCTGCAAGCACGATCCGCGCAATCATCTTCAATGAATCCTACATTGGACGCAGAGTATGGAACAAGCAGGACTACCAGACAAAGGGCAAAAAGTGGAAAGATCGCTCCGAATGGATCATCACGGAGAATGCCCATCCGTCGATTATCAGCAAAGAACTGTTCGACAGATGCCAAGAACTAGCCAAGAAACGCCACAATGGCGGCGGACAGGCCCACAACCCATTTCAGATAAAGCCGCACTCCCCTTTCTGGTTGCGTGGCATTATGTACTGCGACAGATGCGGTAACAAAATGGTCGGCAACTCATCGTCTACGCACAAAAAGAATGGCGGCCAAAAATACTACATTTGCGGAGGTTACCAACGTCACGGGAAGGAGTATTGCAGTTACGTTGGATGGAGAAAAGAGCGTGTGGAAGAGATCGTATCTATGAAGCTCAGAAATGCTTTACTCCGCCTCTCACTGGATAATCACTTTGAAGAAGAGATCCATCGTTATCACGCAGAACAAAATAAGCATGTCTACATGCAGTTATCGGATTTAGAAACGGAAATTACGTTCCTGAAAAAGCGGATCGAAGTCATCGAGAAAGATATAGCATCAGGTAAAGCTAAGCCTTATTACCTCGACATGTTAAACGAAATGCGGCAGGAGCTTCTTGAAAAAGATACGGAGTACTCCACCCTCTCGGCTACCATCAACTCGGTCACCATACCTGACTACTACATCGATTCTGTTAAATACGACATGAAGACGCTGATCAGCCTACTTGATAATGAAGATTCCAGTCCTCAGATGATTTACCAAGTGGCAAGCAAATATTTGTCGAGAGTGGTGATTCAGAGAGAGACGAAGGTCATGCATATGATCTTACAATTCAAGACAGGTGATATCACTTTGTACGAAAAGACATTGGTTGCAGATTTTACAGTCCATAAATAACGACCACAAGTCATCTTTGCACAGGGTGTGTCTCGCTAAGAGCCCCCCTGTGCAACCTCTATATTTTCGTCGTTCCTCTTCATTTGCTCAACTTAAAACTGCTAAAAATTCTCATTACGAAGCGCCTACCGACTCGAATAACATCAGATTTCTCCCGCTATACATTGAGTGATCACCTTAAAAGCTTGATATAACGGGCTTTCTAACCGCAATATATAGCGAACCTTCCCCATAAACGCAAAAAAGTCACCTTAATAGGTGACATCACTGATATGTATGGTGGAGGCGGGGGGATTCGAACCCCCGTCCGAAAACAGCGACACATGAGCATCTCCGAGCGCAGTCACTCATTTAGATTTCGGTGATGGATTCGCGGAGTGACGCGCTGACCCAACACCTAGCCTGATTCATCTTCTTCCTTTGGCCCCAGGCGGAGACCTCCGGCGTATCCCACTAAAGTTGAGCGCTAGTCACGCCACATGGGCGATGGAGTGGTAGCGCCTCACTGGTTATTAAGCAGCGAGAGAAAGTTGTTTGTTGCCAGTTAATGGCGTTCCGCGTTGTTGACGAGGTCCGCAGCCCCCCGGCTCGCTTCTCATGCTCTACCATCCCCGTCGAATCCAAAACGCCCCCAGGGTATGAGAAGAAAAAGGTGACAAAAAGTCTAGGCGAAGAGAGGCAACGACCGTTCCACACCTAGACTGTGTTGTTAACAGTGTGTTTATTGCTCCTTCATAATAGCACAAAACCGGTGCACTTCTCAACGTTGATTGCTGCCAGGCCTGCCAGCGCGAACCAACCGAGCTATGCTATACCTTCTGCCGCTCGCGCAGCGCACGCTCGACTTCACGCGCAGCGTCCTTCTTCTTGAGGTCCTCGCGCTTGTCGTAGTTCTTCTTCCCTTTGACCAGCGCCAGCTCTACTTTCGCCCAGCCGCCCTTCATATAAATGCTGAGCGGGACGAGCGAGTAGCCTCTCTCCCGGATCATCCCGTTGAGCTTGAGAATCTCCAGGCGTTTCATCAGGAGCTTGCGTGTGCGCTCCGGCTCATGGTTATACCGGTTGCCTTGCTCATACGGGCTGATATGCACGTTGTACAGGAGCAATTCGCCGTCCTGCACGCGGGCAAAGCTGTCCTTGAGCTGTACACGGGAAGCGCGCACCGATTTGATCTCCGTACCTGTCAAGGCGATGCCCGCCTCAAATACTTGCTCGATATGGTAATCGTGACGTGCTTTTCGGTTTTGGGCAATCGTTTTGGTACCTGCTTTATCCTTGGACATGGAGATCACCTCGCTTGCATCATTTCCGCTGTAGTATCAGTTAGTCTAGCAAATTTTGCCCGTCGTGGCAAGGCATTTTCCCGGTCAAATCAGCCATTTCCAGCGTTATACGTGTCTTAAACAACTGTTTAACGCCGTTTTCGTTTTACTTGGCTAGCCACATTTTTACGCTTCTTTTTCTTGGACTGGACGAGATCCTCCCAGAAGCCCTTCTGCTTCTGAACCGCGGTATCTGCACCTTCTCCTGTCGTCAAAGCGACAACGTCCTCACTGCCAGCAGCCCCTGCCTCACCATTGCGTCGCTGCGGTTTCTTGCCTCCCGCTGTCGCTTGGCTGGCACGGCGCTCCTTGTATTTTTGCCTGATTGCGGCAGGATGCGTCTTGTCTTTATCCCGGCCAGGACGATCTGTACGGGAACGATCTTGCTTGGAACGGGCCCCGGCTTTTCGCTCCTTGCCGCGACCTTCGATGACCTTCGGTGTCCGCTCCCGGCTGCCGCGAAATCCTGCTGCCTTAGTCATGCCGACGATTTCAAAATCGATGGTTCTCTCGTCCACGTTGACGTTGCTGACCCGAACCTGCACGACATCCCCGATGCGGTACTGCTTTCCAGTCCGCTCACCCACCAACGCGTACATTCTTTCATGGTAATGATAGTAGTCGTCCGTCAGGTAGCTGACGTGCACCAGACCCTCGATGGTATTGGGCAGCTCGACAAAAATCCCGAAAGACGTAACGCTCGAAATGACGCCCTCGAACTCCTCGCCGACGCGCTCCAGCATGAATTCGGCTTTTTTCAGATCGTCGGTCTCCCGCTCCGCATCTACTGCCAGACGCTCGCGCTGCGAAGCATGCTCGGCGATTAACGGCATATGCTCCTGCCAGTACGCCAAGCGCTTCTCCGGCAGCTGCTCGCCTTTTTCGATCCAATCGCGAATGCGGCGATGGACGATGAGGTCCGGATAGCGGCGGATGGGGGACGTGAAATGCGTGTAAAAATCCGTGGACAAGCCGTAGTGCCCCAGACTTTCCGCGTCATAGCGCGCTTGCTTCATCGAGCGCAGCATCACGGTGCTGATGATGATCTCCTCCGGCTTGCCCTTCACTTCCTCCAGCAGCTGCTGCAAGGCCCGTGGATGTACGGAATTGCCCTTGCCGCGAATCGAATAGCCGAAGTTGGTGATGAACTCCATGAATGCCATGAGCTTTTCCTGATTCGGATCTTCGTGAATCCGGTACATGAAAGGCTGTTTCATCCAGTGAAAATGCTCCGCGACCGTCTCATTGGCCGCCAGCATGAATTCCTCGATGATCTGCTCCGCGATGGAGCGCGTCCGAAACCCGATGTCGGTCGGGGCGCCCTCATCGTTGACGTAGATCTTCGCCTCGCGGAAGTCGAAGTCGATGGCTCCGCGCTGCATCCGCTTTTTGCGCAGCTTGAGCGCCAGCTTCTCCATCTCCTGGAACATCGGGACCAGGTCACTGTACTTCTCGATCAGCGCTTCGTCCTTGTCCTCCAGAATGCTGCGAACATCCGCATAGGTCATCCGCTCATTGGTGCGGATCACGCTGAGAAAAATATCGTATTTGACTACCTTGGCATCCGGGCTCATCTCCATATCGCAGGAGATGGTCAGGCGGTCTACCTTCGGATTGAGACTGCAAATGCCGTTGGACAAACGATGCGGCAGCATCGGGATGACCCGATCCACCAGATAGACGCTGGTGCCGCGGCGATACGCTTCCTGGTCCAACGCGGAATTTTCCCGGACGTAGTAGCTGACGTCCGCGATATGCACGCCGAGGCGCACGTTGCCATTCGGCAGTTTTTCCAGCGATACCGCGTCGTCCAGGTCTTTGGCATCCGCGCCGTCGATGGTGACCATCATGCGGTCGCGCAGATCGCGGCGTCCCTGGATCTCTTCTTCGGAGATCTCGTCCGGCGCTGCGTCCGCCTCTGCAAGTACTTCCTCAGGGAAAGATTCCGGCAGCCCAAACTTGCGGATGATCGACAAAATATCGACGCCCGGATCGTTTTTATGCCCCAAAATCTCTACGACTTCCCCTTCCGGATTGACGCGCCCTTCCGGATAGCGAACGATTTTGGCCACTACCTTGTGCCCGTCGACCGCTCCGTTATAGGCTTCCTTGGGGATGAAAATGTCCTTGCCGAGTCGTTTTTCATCAGGGATCACGAAAGCGTAGTAGGTCTCATCCTTGAATGTCCCCACCACTTCGGTGATTCCCCGCTCCACGACCCGAATGATGCGGCCCTCCAACCGATTGCCGCCCGCTTCCTTTTCCACCCGGACAAGGACGGTATCGCCATGCAAGGCTCCATTCATATCGTTGGCGTGCACGTAGATGTCATCCGACTCAGGTGTTTCTTGAATCACAAAGCCAAAGCCTTTCGGGTGGCTCTGCAAACGGCCGCGCACCAGATTCATTTTTTCCGGCACTCCGTAGCGATTGGCACGCGTGCGAACCACTTCGCCGCTTGCCTCCAGCCCGTTCAGCGTTTTGACCAGCTCTTTGAAGGCATCTGCATCCTCGATTCCGAATGCCGCCTCCAGCTCCTTCACGGTCATGGGGTGATATGCTTGCTCCCGCATGAACGCCAGGATATCTTCTTCTTTCATTCACAAACCTCCTAAAGTTAGCGCAGGCATCTGCCTGGCTTCGTTGCATCCTCTTGTACTATGTAGTATTCACCGCTCTGTTGCGACGCAATCCCAATAGCGAAAAAGACAGCAAGGCTAGCTTGCTGTCTCCTACCGTACGTCTATTACGCTCCCGTTTTTAAGAAATACCCGAGCACAATCGCGAAGATCATGAACAAAACCGCAAATACCACGGTCAGTTTTCCTAAAAGAGCATCAATTCCGCGGGCTTTTTGCTTGCCCATCAGTTGCTCCGCGCCCCCGCCAATCGCTCCAGACAGGCCGGCACTTTTTCCGGATTGCAACAATACGACGATAATTAAACCAATACTTGCGATCACAAGTATAATTTTCGCAGCTAATGCCATCTCATTTCACCTCAAAACGGATTTCAAGACGGTGCAAAACCAATGAAACTACTTTACCATATTTAGATAGGATCAGCAACCTGCTTTCCCTTCCATATATATTCAGTTCTTAATCTTTCATCAACTGGTCACGCGCAAAGCCACCACGCTCAAGACAAGAATCGCCAGAGAAGCCACCTGCCCCTTGCTTAGCTTTTCCTTAAACCATACATAACCCAAGGTCGTAATCCCTACCGAACCGATCCCGGTCCATACCGCATACGCGACGCTTGCCGGAATCTCTCGCATAGCTTGGGTCAGGCAGTATATGGAGAACGCCAGCCCGAGCGTCATGACGACCAAGGGCGTTTTCCGCTTCAAACCGTCTATATGCTTCATGGCAACGACAGCGACGACCTCTTCCAATCCCGCCAGGATCAATAAAATCCATGCCATTATGCCCGCTCCCCTTTCGTTGCTCTTTCATTGTCTTTGGTAAACACCTTCAACCCGATAATGCCAATCAGCACGCCAAGCATGGCAATCGCTTGCTTCAGCGAAAACGGGTCCCCCATCAAAACGCCTGTAATATAGGTGCCGATCGTTCCAATCCCTACGAAGACAGCGTAGGCGATCGCAACCGGGATTTTTTTATACGATTGGATCAACAGGATAAAGCTGACAGCAATGAGCAGGACAATTCCCGTCCACTGCAACGGTGTCGAGGCGATTTTCAGGCTGGAAGCCCATACCACCTCCAGCATCCCTGCTGTAATCACTAAGAACCAACTCATGATGAATGTCTCCCTTCGTTTATGAATGAATGTCAGTCATTTTTTGTTTGAAAAAAAAGTATTGGATGATCTCCAATTACTTTAGGGCTTGAGCAACGCTCTTTTTAAAAAGCTGAATATCTCTTTCTTGAAACCATCCAAAGTATCGTCCTGCTCCATGCCGATATAAAATCGTTCTGACGCATTTTCAACCATATTGATAATGATTCTGGCCGTCCACTTCACATGGATGTCGGCAGCGATCTCGTTGTTCCTCTTTGCTTGCTCTAACAGCTCCTCCAGCCATTCATAATAAGGCTGATAAATCGCTTCCCATTTTTCCATGGAATGTTCGATGGCCAGCCCGGAATAGCAAAAGACGATGACATCCTTGTACGTCTTGGTGATGTGGAAGGTTTCGTCGATCACAACCTCCAGCACGTCCCACAGCTTTTCCTTCGTTTGCGTCTTCTCCTTGATGCGCTCCAGCGTGATCCCGAGAAGATTCTCCGCAATCGCGGGTATTAAAGCTTTTTTCGATGAGAAATATAAATAGAAGGTTCCCTGCGCCACTCCAGCCTTTTTTACGATATCTGAGATAGAAGTGTTGTCGAGCCCTTTTTCAGAAATAACGTCGATGGCTGCTTCTAAAATTTTTTGATGCTTTCCGTCTTTGCTTCCGGACATCAAGCTTCTCCCCCAACACAAAAATGAATGACTATCATTCATTTTATCTGAAGTCGCTGCAACTGTCAAACTAGAGCCCGGGATATTCCTCATTCTTCCAAAATGAAGTGTATAATATGGAAATTGTGTACTTTCTTTGTCCTTTTCCTAGTCTCCTTGCAACTGTCATGATTTTGCCGTAAAATTGCATGTGAACCTTTATACTTGCCTTGGGAGGTCTTTGTCAGATGGCTGGGTCCAACAAAAAAGACATGAATCAAAACGACGTAATTGATTCCGCGAAGGCCTTTTTCACTTCGTTCGGTATCTTGTTTCTTGTATTTCTCATTGCACTCGTAGGATCGATCTTTTTCCCGCCAAGTCACGGCAACGAAGCACAAGGCGGAGCACCTACTGCCAACATTGATGCAGAAGCTATCTTCAAACAAAACTGCTCATCCTGCCATGGCCAAAACCTGGAAGGAATCTCTGGGCCTGCTCTGACGAACGTAGGGTCCCACTTGAGCGCTGATGAGATCGCGAAAATTATCAAAGATGGTAGAGGCGGCATGCCACCAGGAATGCTGAAAAAGCAGCCGGAAATCAAAGCGGTTGCGGAATGGCTGTCTGAACATAAGTAAGTACATAGATAGCCCGTACGTTATGGAAAACACCGGAGACTCGTCCTCTTCGGTGTTTTCCGTATTTAAGGAGGCAGCTATGACAACAATCCTTCAGCTGGAAGGTCTGGGCAAACAACTCCATCCTCCCGATGGTCCCTGGCTTTTTCGCAATTTCAGTACATCTGTGACCGAGCCTGCCATCATCAGCATTCTGGGCAAATCCGGCCAGGGAAAAAGCACCCTGCTGCGCATCCTGGGCCGTCTGACCGCTCCTGACAGCGGTTCGATGCGGCTTCAAGGCAGAGACGTGAGTCAATGGACACCGGAGGCGTGGCGAATGACCGTGAGCTATGTCGCCCAGCAGCCCGTGATGCTGCCCGGCAGCGTAGAGGATAATTTGCGGGCTGCAGCGTTTCTCCATCAGAGCAGCTTCGATCTCACACAAGCCCGCCAATGGATGGAACAGATCGGATTGGATCATCTCGATTGGAATTCAGGCGCCCAGCAGTTGTCTGGCGGGGAAAAGCAGCGGCTGGCCTTGATCCGTACGCTGCTTCTGCGGCCTGCTGTGCTGCTTTTGGACGAAGTGACATCTTCCCTCGACTCGATCAGCAAACAGGCAACAGAACGCCTCCTCGTGGATCTGCACGCCGATTCCGGTACGACTATCCTGTGGGTGACGCATGATTGGGAAGAAGCCCGGGCGACCAGTCAGCGCATCTGGTTTATGGCGGATGGCAGGCTTTTGGAGGATGCGGACAGCCGGAGCTTCTTTGACTCCCCTCGTACAGAAGAGGCAAGAGCGTTTCTTCGTTCGTCGCATCTGCTGGCAGAAAGCCTGGAGGGAACCCGATGACCTATACCTCCATGTTGCTTGCCGCTGCTTTTGTTCTGATCGCGCTTATGCTCTCCACCTGGCAGAAGCTCGGGATGGGCAAAGACATCGTGATTGGTACCGTTCGCTGCGCCATCCAGCTTTTTGCGATCGGCTACGTCCTGCAGTTTGTTTTTCATTCCAATCACTTCGGCTTCATCGGAGCGCTTCTGCTCATGATGATATCCGTTGCTTCCTGGAACGCGTCCCGTCGCGGCGCTCGTCTGAAAGGAATCTACTGGCTGATCTTCGCCTCTTTGAGTGTGACGGAGATCGTGACGATGGGACTCATGATCTTGCTCGGCCTCGTCACTCCGATCCCGCAGTATTTGATTCCGATGAGCGGCATGATTATTGGGGCTTCCATGATTGTTTGCAGCCTTTTTATCACTCAGATGAATCAGGAGACGATCAGTTCCCGTGGCGAGATCGAAGCGCTTTTGTCATTGGGCGCAACCCGCCGTCAAGCGATTCAGGGTGTTATGAAGCGTTCGGTAAAAGCCAGCATGATCCCTACCTTCGATACGATGAAAACAATCGGGCTGGTCCAGCTTCCCGGCATGATGACGGGGATGATTATCGCCGGAGCGAGTCCGATCGAAGCTGTCCGCTACCAGATCCTGATCATGCTGATTTTTTCGTCTGCCGCAGCGATTTCGGCTGTCATGATCAGCCTGTTGAGCTATCGGCTGTGGTTTACCAAGGATTCGATGCTGCGCGCGGAACAGGTTAACTAAGAGGAGGAGTACAAAAGATGTCAGAGGACTTTTATTGCGAAGAGGTTCTGAGCGGCAAGACTCCCGTGGAAAAAGTGTATGAGACGGAGCGCGTCCTAGCGTACTACCATACCCGCCCCTTCTACGAGGTCCACATCGTCGTCATTCCGAAAAAGCATATCTCCTCCCTCCTGACGCTTGAGGAAAGCGACTCTGATCTGCTTCTCGAACTGATAGATGTCGTCAAAATCGTCGCGGAGCAGGTCGTCTCCCAATACGGAGCCAGCCGGGTGCTGACCAATCTCGGTGCATACCAGGACTCCAAGCATCTGCATTGGCATGTTTTCTATGGAAAGCAAATTCGCAACTGAATCGCATCTCAGCAACAAAAAAACACTTGGCCCATTGAAAAGCCAAGTGTTTTTTCTATTGCTCATTATTTGTTGCCCAGAATATACCCTTCCATCTCATCGACGACCTTGTTGGCCGCGATGACGCCACCGGAGGTATTCCAGATCGTATCATCTACTTTGTATGCTCTGTTATTTTTCACGACATTGAGGTTTTTCCAGAGAGATTCGTTGGTCCATTCTTTCTCCAGCTTGGACCCTTCCCCATCCCCTGTCTCATAGGTGAAGTAGAACATGATGTCTCCATCCATTTCCGGGATGCGCTCTTTGGTCACTTCGTCAGCGAATTTCTCTTGGTTCTGAGCAGCTGGTCGGGAAAGTCCGAGATCCTTCATGATCGCTCCCAGGAACGTGTCATTATAGTAAATGCGCACGCGGCCCGGCATGAAGCGAACGACTGAAACCTCTGTGCTCAGCTTGTCGCCTACTTTTTCCTTGAATGCGGCTACCTTCTGATTCCAGTCTTCCAGCACTTTTTCGCCTTCTGCTTTTTTATTGATAGCTTCTGCAAACAGCATGAAGTTGGCTTTCCAGTCACCACGCGGCTCTTCCACGAATACGGTAGGCGCGATAGCAGACAGTTGTTGGTATACTTTTTCTTGGCGGAATTTCATGCCGAGAATCAAGTCAGGCTTCAGTGCAGCGATCGCTTCCAGGTTTGGCTGCGACTCGGATCCTACTACCTGCACGCCTTCCAATTGCGGTTTGACAAAATCGTAAAAGGTGGTCGGATCGGTAAAGGAACCTACTGCGCCGACCGGTTTTACACCGAGTGCAAGCAAGGTTTCCACACCTTGCGTCGTAAGCATGACGACACGCTGAGGCGTTCCTTTGATGGTCGTTTCTCCCATCGCATGCTTGATGGTGTAGGACTGATCAGCAGCCGGAGTTGCCTCATTGCTTGGAGTTTGTGCAGCAGGTTGAGATTCCGCAGGCTTTTGCTCGCCGGTCTGCCCGCCGCCGCAACCCGTCACCAGCATGACCATTGCCAGTAAAAAGGCTGCGAGTGCTTTGCCCCCTAATGCTTGATATGTACGAGAAAACATGATGAAAAGACCCCTTTCGAATCATCCAAAAAGTGAGAATGATACTCAATTACATTCATTATCCTACAACCTCAGCGAAAAGAAGTCAACCATTAAATGATAATGACTCTCATCATCATTGACACCTTCCCTGCGTTCCATTTACAATGACGATAGGATCAACGGTTCGTGAACACCATTTCCCTTACAATGAAGGAAGTAACAGACATGTATCCATTGCTATCAAGTAACATTCGCAAGATTCTGGGGGTTGTCCTCTGTCTTGTTTTGCTCATCTACCTCTGCTATGCCAGCCTGGTTTTTGGCGTAATCGACACCAGTTGGCAGACTGCGATTGATGCTTATACGCATTTTAACGGCTCCAATGAACATATCGTCATCAAGGAAGTGCGCGTCCCACGAGTTTTGAACGCGTTGAGCGTCGGGTTTTGTCTCGGCCTGGCCGGCACCTTGCTGCAATCTCTGACGCGCAATCCCGTAGCTGATGTTGAACTATTCGGGCTAAACGCTGGTGCTGCACTGTTCGTTGTCTTCGCGGTGACGTTCATCGGGATCAGCTCCTTGACCCAGTTTACCTGGATTGCCTTCATTGGATCTGCTGCGGCGGGCATCGTCGTCTACCTGCTCGGCTCGCTGGGCCGGGACGGCTTATCCCCCGTCAAGCTGATTCTGGCCGGGGCTGCGATTACTGCGCTGTCCGCATCGATTCGCCACGGCATGATGGTGCTCAACGAAAAAGCTGCTGACGAGGTGCTCTTTTGGCTGGCTGGTTCCGTCGGCGGCAGAAAGCTGGAGTACCTGGAAACGGTATTCCCTTATATGCTGGTCGCGTGGATTCTGGCCTTTCTCTTGGCACGGCCGATCCAAACCCTCTTGATGGGAGAGGATGTCGCCAAAGGACTGGGGCAGCGCACCTTGCTGGTCAAAATCATGACAGGACTGGTCCTCGTCCTGCTCTCAGGCTCTGCCGTCGCGGTGGCCGGACCGATCGGCTTCGTCGGGTTGGTCACGCCGCATCTGGCACGTTTTTTTGTTGGAATCGACACGCGCTGGGTCTTGCTGTACAGCGGAATGTTCGGCTCGGTCCTGCTGTTGGCCGCCGATATCGCTGCCCGCTTCGTCGCCATGCCTGCGGAAGTGCCGATTGGCGTCATGACGGCCCTGATTGGCATCCCGTTCTTCATCTATGTGGCACGAAAGGGGCTGGATGAAAAGTGAAAGAATATCTGCCTCTTCGCTTCGGCAAGCGCTTCTCGTCCTTTCAGCTACATAAAAAAGCGCTGTGGGTCACCCTGCTGGCATTGTTCCTGACCGTCCTGATGATGATTATCAGCCTCGGGATGGGCGAAATGAAAATCTCGCCGCTTGACGTGGTAAAAGTCCTGCTCGGCATCGGCTCTGAGCAACACGAGCTGATCGTCCAGCAGTTCCGGATGCCGCGCATCATCATTGCGGTTCTCGTAGGGGCGGCGCTCGCCTCCGCAGGTGCGATCATGCAGGGAATCGTCCGCAACCCGCTGGCATCTCCGGACATTTTGGGCGTATCAGGCGGTGCCTCCGTCGCGGCGGTGGGCTTCCTGTTGCTGTTCGAGACAGCCAGTATCCGCTGGCTCCCGCCCATTGCTTTTCTCGGAGCTACGCTGACGACCTTGCTGCTGTATGCCCTCGCCTGGAAAAAAGGAGTTACTCCCCTCCGCCTGGTGATGATCGGCGTCGGCATCAAGATCGCGTCCGGCGCCCTTGTGACGCTATTGATCATGTTCAGCCCGTTTTTGCTGCAAAATAAAGCTTTGCTTTGGCTGACAGGAAGCATTTACGGTGTATCCTGGGATGACGTCCAAATGATTCTGCCCTGGATAGTCGTACTGATCGCCTTGGCTGCTTTGCTGGCGAGAAGGGTAAACATCCAGCAGCTTGGCGACGAGATCGCCACTAGCGTAGGCAGCCGCTTGCAGCTGGATCGCTTCCTTCTCCTGATGATCTGTGCGGCATTGGTCGGCACGGCTGTCTCCGTCGGCGGGGACATCAGCTTCGTCGCCCTCCTGGCACCGCATATCGCCAAGCAGCTGATCGGGCCTTCCTTCGGCGGAGCACTGCCTCTCTCCGCTCTGATCGGCTCGCTGATCGTACTCATTGCCGACTTGATCGCCCGCATGGCTTTTTCACCGCTCGATGTGCCGGTCGGTGTCTTTACTTCAGCTGTGGGAGCGCCATTCTTTATCTATCTGCTCTATAAAAACCGCAATCACTGACAGAAAGGGGTCGGAATACCATGCATGCATTGGAGACACGTCAGCTCACCTTGTCGTACGGGGAGCGCAACATTATCGAAGGGCTTGATTTAACCATTCCACGCGGGAAAATTACCGTTTTGATCGGCAGCAACGGCTGCGGCAAATCTACCCTCCTGCGCTCTCTCGCACGTCTTTTGAAGCCCAAGGGAGGAGCGATTCTGCTCGACGGAGAAGCCATCGCCAAGCGCTCGACCAAAGAGGTAGCGAAGCGGCTCGCCATCCTGCCGCAAGGTCCCACGGCCCCTGAAGGTCTCTCTGTCCTGCAATTGGTCAAACAGGGGCGCTACCCCTATCAGACCTGGCTGCAGCAATGGTCCGAAGAGGATGAGAAGATGGTCAATCGGGCACTGGAGGCAACCCAGCTCACCAGCCTGGCAAACAGGGCTGTAGACTCTCTCTCCGGCGGCCAGCGTCAACGCGCCTGGATCGCCATGACACTGGCGCAAGGCACCGAGACGATCCTCCTGGATGAACCTACGACCTATCTGGACATGTCGCACCAGATTGAGATTCTCGATCTGCTGTTTGAATTGAATGAGACCGAGCAGCGCACCATCGTCATGGTTCTGCACGATCTCAACCTGGCTTGCCGTTATGCGCATCACATCGTCGCCGTCCACAATCAGACGGTCGTAGCGGAAGGAGCGCCAGAGGAAGTCATGACCCAAGAGCTGGTCCGTACGGTTTTCCATATGGAATGCGAGATTACGCACGATCCCCTGTACGGCACTCCGATGTGCATCCCCTACAGCAAAAGCCGTCTGGCTGCCGCAGTGGCGAACAAGCAGGAAGCCACCAAAGAACCGGTGATGGTGTAAGTCTATAAGGCAAACCTCTGGATGTTTTCCTCTGGTTTGCCTTTTTTCATGTATCCCATCTTCTTTCCTCTAAACAGAAAATTATAATAGTCAAGTAAGACCAAAATTTCGATTTTGTTTGACAGACTATAAATTCTATTTGCTACTACGTGAGGTTGGAACTTTAATCATTTTTATTTGATCACGGTTTACCCAATACTCAAACTGCGGATCATTTGTTTTCCTTACTAGATAATCACCTAGCTTTGTTTCAGACAATATCTCGGCTTCAAATTCCTCTTGATCAATAAGCAGAAAAGTCACTTTGCTTTTTTCAATATCAGAGAACATCCAGTTTTGAATGCTGTTAATAACAGGTACCAATAGGGATATAATCGCGAATAGTTCATACGCGAATGTAAATAGATTAATACTTTCAAAATATAGCCACGAGATCAATAGGTTAGTCACAAGTAGGATTATGTATCCCAAAAAGATTAAAAAAGATATCCATTTAGCCTTAATCTTTTTAGTTTTTGACCAGATGGCCATACCAAAAAAGATAGCAACTATGTTAATAGTTAACAGAACGACAGAAGGTGGTGAAAAGCTTGCTCCGCCAATAATTGGAGTTACAACAAATAATAGGACTGTAGTTAATACAATGGCTGCGAGATAAGGAAAGATTCTCATTGCTTCCATCATTCTCTCAAACTTAGTGTTATTATGCGATAGCTTGAAAGTATAGTGTACAAGCGTAAAAAGGCCTGCCAAAACTAACACTATTGACTGAATTAATGATGGAACATCTTTAAAGTCCAAAATATCTCTTCCTTTCAATTGAGCTCAATTTACTTACAAATTATACATTAATGAAATTTTTCAAAGAATCAATTTCATCCTATATTATTCGTGAAATATCAACCCTGGGGGTAAGGTTACAAGAGGTGATGGCAAGAAACTAGAGATCCAAATCGGCACAAAGCTAGTATCTTCATTGTCGTGCTGTCTGAGCAGCCCACCAAAATTATTGTTGCGATAAGTAATAAACACATGAATTAATATCATTTCAGTCTATTCCCACCGAAACTTCTAAAACGATATTACAGAAAACTACGAAAGGTTACATACCAAGTCACTTAGAATACTCACTTGCCACAAAACGATTGACAAATAGTTATTTTTGTGTTATTGTAAAAAATTACGAGTATTTACATTTTATCTTATACCTTTCATAATATTCTTTGAAAATAATCAGTCTTCTTCAAAGAATCTTGAGAGGAGTTGAGACACGGCGTGGAGACATTACCTTGCCACGGGTGCAAAGGCTTGTGCTGCGGACCAGTGCCTGTCACAGAGAAGGAATTAAAGAAAATCCAGAAAAAAATCAAGACGATGCCGCGAAAAATCCGCGTCGAGCTGGAGAACCAGCCGCGTTTGTTCGGCACCTGCATCTTTTACGACATCAATCAAGACCGCTGCGGCATACATAGCGTTCGCCCCGAAGTGTGCCAAGCCTTTGGGTACCATCAAGACCTGGTTTGTTTTCGCAAGCCGGAATTGGCCACAAAAGAAAAGCTCATCTTCAAGGAAAGACCGATCGGGCATCTCAGCATTGATTTTACCTGGAAGAACTTTTGATAAACCAAACCAGGGAAAATTTGGTATACTGGAGCTATACCAGTTCGAGGAGGGATTTCCATGTGGTACATCCTCGGTATTGTCGCAGCCGTCGTCGGCGCTGGTTGGGGCCTGACCGGCTTGCTAAGTCTGAAAAGCAGAGACGCACATGCGATCAAAAATTACAGCGGCGAAATCTACGCCCATCAAAGCCAAATGTATCATCAAGACAGCAACACGCCCTTTTAAGCCCCGCAAAAAAAGGACCGTATTCCGCAGCTTCTGCTGTGTGAATACAGTCCTTTTTCGTTTCCGGCCTCTACTTATTTCTTCAAGTTATAGAAAGCTGCACGTCCGCCAAAGCGAGCTGTGTCGCCCAGTTCGTCTTCAATGCGCAGCAATTGGTTGTACTTCGCTACGCGGTCTGTGCGGGATGGAGCACCGGTCTTGATTTGACCCGCATTGGTCGCTACCGCGATATCGGCAATCGTGGTGTCTTCGGTCTCACCGGAGCGGTGGGAGATGACAGCTGTATAGCCAGCCACTTTCGCCATTTCGATTGCTTCGAAGGTCTCTGTCAGCGTACCGATCTGGTTTACTTTGACCAGGATGGAGTTTCCGGTGTCGCTTTCGATACCGCGGGACAGACGCTCAGTGTTGGTTACGAACAGGTCGTCACCCACGAGCTGCACCTTGCTGCCCAATTTTTCGGTGAGAGCTTTCCAGCCATCCCAATCATCCTCGGACAAGCCGTCTTCGATGGAGATGATCGGATATTTGCTGACCAGATCCTCGTAGAAGGCGATCATTTCTTCTGTCGTTTTCACGACACCTTCGCCCTCGAAGTGGTATTTGCCATCCTTGAACATTTCCGTTGCTGCCACATCCAATGCGAGGAAGACGTCTTTGCCAGCTTCGTAGCCAGCAGCCTTGATCGCCTCGAGGATCGTAGTGATCGCTTCTTCATTGGATTTCAGGTTCGGAGCAAAACCGCCCTCGTCACCCACAGCCGTGTTCATGCCTTTTTCTGAGAGAACTTTTTTCAGGGAGTGGAAAATCTCTGCTCCCATGCGCAGCGCTTCCTTGAAGGATTCTGCTCCAACTGGCATAACCATGAATTCCTGGATGTCGACAGTGTTGTCCGCGTGCTTCCCGCCGTTGAGGATGTTCATCATTGGCACTGGGAGGGTTTTCGCATTGAAGCCGCCCAGATAGTTGTACAGGGAGACGCCGAGGGAATCTGCCGCTGCACGGGCTACCGCCATGGATACGCCAAGAATCGCATTCGCACCCAATTTTCCTTTGTTTGGCGTGCCGTCGAGCTGCAGCATGGCCATGTCTACTCCGACTTGATCCAGAGCGTCCATGCCGATCAGTTCAGGAGCGATGATCTCGTTTACGTTTTCTACAGCCTTCGATACACCTTTGCCCAGGTAGCGGGACTTGTCGCCGTCACGCAGCTCTACAGCTTCATACGCGCCGGTAGAAGCGCCGGATGGCACCGCAGCGCGGCCCATTGTGCCGTCCTCGAGGTATACCTCTACTTCAACGGTCGGGTTTCCGCGGGAATCCATAATTTCACGTGCATAAATGTCTGTAATCATTGCCATCTCTCATCCATCTCCTTTACATGAAACTCGTAGTAAGCTGTCTATCCTTCTACAGTTTGTGATACCCAGGACTATTTTGCAAGCAAGGATTTTCCTGTCATCTCCGCGGGTTGTTCGACCTGCAGCAGATCGAGCAAGGTCGGCGAAAGATCTGCCAGGATTCCGTCCGTTCTCAGCTCTGCGCCTTCCTTCGTCACGATGACCGGGACTGGATAGGTGCTGTGGGACGTGATCGGGCGTCCTGCTTCATCGAGCATCAGGTCAGCATTGCCGTGGTCTGCTGTGATGATGGCGGCACCGCCCTTGGCGAGAATGGCATCGACTACTCTCCCGAGGCAGGCATCGACTGTCTCGACCGCCTTGATCGTCGGCTCCATCATGCCGGAGTGCCCGACCATGTCACAGTTGGCGAAGTTCAGGATGATCGCGTCGAAGTTCTCCGCCTCGATCTCCTTCACCACTGCATCCGTCAGCTCCGGCGCACTCATCTCGGGCTTCAAATCGTACGTCGCAACCTTCGGCGACGGAATCAGGATACGAGTCTCGCCCGGGAACTCCTGCTCGCGTCCGCCGCTGAAAAAGAACGTCACGTGCGGGTATTTCTCCGTCTCTGCGATGCGAAGCTGCTTCAAGCCGTTCTGGGAAAGCACTTCTCCCAGGGTATTGTCCAGATTGGAAGGCTTGTAGGCGACATAGCCGTCTACCGATTCCGAGAAATGCGTCAGACAGACAAAATGCAAGTCGCGCGGGCGGTTCTCGCCGCGGTCAAAGCCGCGAAAATCGTCGTTCGTAAAGGCTTGCGAGGTCTGAATCGCCCGGTCGGGACGGAAGTTGAAAAAGATGATCGCGTCCTTGTCCTGGATCGTAGTAACAGGCTTGCCCTGCTCGTCTGTGATGACCGTCGGCATGACGAATTCGTCCATGATCGACTTTTCATACGATTCCTTCACAGCCTGGAGCGGATCTGTATAGGAAGGGCCATCACCGTAAGCCATTGCCCGGTACGCCTTTTCTACCCGCTCCCAGCGCTTGTCGCGGTCCATCGCATAGTAGCGTCCCTGGACTGTCGCGATTTTGCCGACGCCGATCTCGGCGATTTTGGCCTGCAGCTGCTGGATGTAGTCCACTGCGCTGTCAGGCGATACATCCCGTCCGTCCAGAAAAGCGTGGATGTAGACGCGGTCGAAGTTCTGCCGCTTCGCCAGCTCCAGGATCGCGTACAAATGCTGAATATGGCTGTGTACGCCGCCGTCCGACAGCAGGCCGAAGAGATGAACCTTTGTACCGTTTTCACGCGCGTGGTTGAATGCTGCGACCAGGGTCTCGTTGTTGTAAAAATCGCCTTCTGCAATCGATTTGGTGATGCGCGTCAGATCCTGGTAGACGACGCGTCCGGCACCAATATTCAGATGACCGACTTCGGAGTTGCCCATCTGTCCCTCCGGCAGGCCGACAGCAAGTCCGCTCGCCTGCAGGGTGGCGTGCGGATAGGTATTCCAGTAACGATCAAAATTCGGTTTTTTTGCCTGTGCGACAGCATTGCCGTAGGTTTCGTCACGCAGCGCAAAACCGTCCAAAATCAGCAAAGCGACCGGTTTGGGCCGATGTGCCATCTGACTTCCCTCCCTATTCTTGCAGTGATCCCTTGACGAGTTGAAGGTAGCTTGCCGCGTCCAGACTGGCTCCCCCGACCAACGCTCCATCGATATCCGGCTGCGACAGATAGCTGGCGATATTCTCCGGCTTCACACTGCCGCCGTACTGGATGCGTACACGCGCACCGGCATCTTGTCCAAAGCGCTCTGCGATCACCTGGCGAATCACCGCGATGGTCTCGTTCGCCTCCTGTGCGCTGGAGGATTTGCCAGTGCCAATCGCCCAGATTGGTTCATAGGCAATGACCACATCAGCCACCTGTGCCGCTTCCAGCCCTGCCAATGCCGCCTCTGTCTGCGTGCGCACGACCTTGGCAGTCTCGCCAGCCTCGCGCTGCTCCAGGCTTTCCCCGACGCAAATGATCGGCACCAAGCCGTGCTTGAGGGCCGCCAGCACTTTTTTATTCACGGTCTCGTCTGTCTCATTGAAGTATTGACGACGCTCTGAATGACCGATGATTACGTATTCAACGCCGATCTCCTTGAGCATGGACGGGCTGATCTCCCCGGTAAAGGCTCCCTGCTCTTCAAAATGCATGTTCTGTGCGCCAAGCGCCAGACCGCTGCTCTGAAGCGCTTCTGCCAGAGCAGACAGGGCTGTATAAGGGGCACAAATCACCTTTTGCACACCCGCAATGTCGCTTCCCGCTTTGGCTTCCTCCGCGAATTGCTTCGCTTCGGCAATGGTCTTGAACATCTTCCAGTTTCCCGCGATAATAGGCGTTCTCACCTTGATTCCCCCCTAGTTGTTATCTGACAGAACGGTCACTCCCGGCAGTTCCTTGCCTTCCATGAATTCCAGCGAAGCGCCGCCGCCTGTCGAGATATGCGTCATCTCTTCTGCGACTCCTGCCTTCTCCACTGCAGCTACGGAATCGCCGCCTCCGATGATCGTCGTCCCCGAGCATTCTTTCATGGCGCGTGCCACCCCGATTGTCCCTTGCGCAAAGGCGTCCATCTCGAATACGCCCATTGGACCATTCCACACCACGGTTTTGGACTCGACAATGACGCGGTGGTAGGCTTCTACGGTCTTCGGTCCGATATCGAGCGCCATCCAGCCCTCTGGAATAGCATCGATCGCGACCGTCTTTTTCTCCGCATCCGCCGCGAAGCGATCCGCGACGACGACATCGATCGGCATCATCAGGTTTACACCGCGTTCCTTCGCCTGTTCCATCAAGGAACGAGCCAGATCCAGCTTGTCATCCTCGCACAGCGATGCCCCGATCGCATAGCCCTGCGCTTTCAGGAAGGTATTCGCCATTCCGCCGCCGATGATCAGGTGATCCACTTTCGTCAGCAGATTTTCGATCACGGCGATCTTGTCCTTCACCTTGGCCCCTCCGACGATGGCTGTGAAAGGCCGTTCGGGATTCGAGAGCGCCCCGCCCATGAAGCGGATCTCCTTTTCCATCAAAAGTCCGCTTACAGCAGGTATGTACTGAGCGATGCCTGCTGTAGACGCATGCGCGCGATGGGCTGTGCCAAACGCATCGTTAACGAACAGATCCGCCAGCTCAGCGAAGCTTTTCGCAAGCTCTGGGTCATTCTTCTCTTCGCCAGGGTGAAAACGGACATTCTCCAGCAAGAGGACGTCTCCATTCTTCATCCCTGCTACCGCCGCCTTCACTTCTTCACCCACCGAGTCCCCCAGCTTGGTCACTTCTTTGCCGAGCAGAGCAGACAGATGAGCGGCAACTGGAGTGAGGCGCATCTCTTCTACGACCTGGCCTTTGGGACGGCCAAAATGGCTCGCCAAAATCACCTTGGCCCCGGCGTCTGCCATGTAGCGAATGGTCGGGACGGCAGCCCGAATCCGCGTATCATCGGTAATCACACCGTCCTGCATCGGAACATTGAAGTCGACACGGCAAAACACGCGCTTCCCCGCCAGCTCAACATCGCGGATAGATTTCTTATTCATGAACGATCCTCCCAAATCAGTGGCTTATTCTTCGTAAAATCCATATGGGAAAAGGGAGATCTCTCTCCCTTTTTTCCAAACAAATCTATTTTACTTTTTACAAGCCACGCTGCGCAACATAATGGCACAAGTCTACGACGCGATTGGAATAGCCCCACTCATTGTCGTACCAGGAGACGACTTTCACCATATTGCCTTCCAATACCATGGTCGACAGCGCATCGATCGTCGAAGAAGCCGGGTTGCCGTTGTAGTCCGAAGAAACCAAAGGCTCTTCCGAATAGCCCATGATGCCTTTCAGCTTGCCGTTTGCAGCTTCTTTCAAAGCCTGATTCACTTCATCTACGGTTACATCTTTTTTCAGTTCTGCTACCAGATCCACTACCGATACGTTCGGTGTAGGAACACGCATCGCAAAGCCGTTCAGCTTGCCTTTCAGCTCAGGCAGCACGAGCGCTACCGCTTTGGCAGCCCCGGTCGAGGTCGGGATGATGTTCTCTGCTGCTGCGCGGGCACGGCGCAGGTCCTTGTGCGGCAGGTCCAGGATTTGCTGGTCATTGGTATAAGAGTGAACGGTAGTCATCAGACCGCGCACGATGCCGAACTGATCGTTCAGTACCTTTGCGAACGGAGCCAGGCAGTTGGTGGTGCAGGAAGCGTTGGAGATGACGGTATGAGCCGCCGGATCGTAATTTTCTTCGTTTACGCCCATGACAACCGTGATGTCTTCATTCGTAGCAGGCGCCGAGATGATGACTTTTTTCGCTCCGCCCTCCAGGTGTTTCGCCGCATCCTCGCGCTTCGTGAAGCGTCCGGTAGATTCCACGACGATTTCCACGCCGTAATCCGCCCATTTGAGTTGAGCCGGATCGCGCTCCGCCAATACCTTGATTTCTTTGCCGCCGACAAACAGCGTGTTGTCTCCCGCTTCTACGTCAGCATCCAGTACGCCGTGCACCGAATCGTATTTCAACAAATGCGCCAGTGTGCGCGCATCGGTCAAATCATTGACTGCGACGATCTCCACATTGGGATTGTTCAGCGCTGCACGAAACACATTGCGACCGATGCGTCCAAAACCGTTAATACCAACCTTTACCATATCCAAAACCTCCTGCTCATTTACATCGCTTTTTTTGTATCGAGAATCACCCCGGCTTTGCCGTCAAAACGACGAGCGGACCAGAGCGTAACCAATGGCAACAACAACGAGTACAGCACATACGGCAATGTTTCCAGTGTCGGGACGCCCAAGCTGATCGCGATCACCATCGCCAAGCCGTTCCAGGGTATCAGCACGGGCATGACCAGTGTCGAATCCAGCATCGTTTTCCCCAGGAATTCCTTGCCCCCGCTATACCGGGAAAATCGTCCGATCAGCGTCGAGCCCATCACCAGGATGGGAATCGTCTGGTTGCAGCTGATCATGACGACCAAAAGCGAGAGCGCAATCGACTTCCCGACCAGAACCACGCTATTTTTCGTCTCTCCCATCATCCGCTCGACGAAGGGAGTCAACAGATTTGCCTTGTTTAAAATACCGTTTAAAAATCCAGCCAGCACGATCAAGATCAGCACGCTGAAAATGGAAAGCATCCCTCCGCCGTGAACCAGCTCATCGATCAGCGTCCCCGTCTTCGGTTCGTAGCCGTACATGATGGTTTCGATCAAAACGGGCAACGGAAGCGGTCCTTTCAGCATGACCAGCACGAGGCTGCTGACAACGCCGTAAAGCAGCGCCTTGATCGCCTTCACGCGAAACGCGAAGACAGCAATCAGGACCACCAATGGCATCAGCGTCAGCCAATCAATCGAAAAATGGCTGGTCAACAGCTCCTGGTACATGCGGATTGATTCCCCGGAATCCACCGAAGCACGAAACAAATCGAGGATCAGGAACAGCACCGCGCACAGAACGGCTGTCAACCGAGCCGCGCCTTGTGTTGCAACATCCTGCTTTTCGGTCATCCCGACATGAGCGAGGATCAGCATACGGCTGCTGGAGATGGGAGAAAAACGTTCGCCCACCATCGCTCCCGAAATCAACGCGCCTCCGACCATCCCCGCCGGTATCCCAGCCGCATGAGCAATCCCCATCAGAGAAAGCCCGATGGTACTCAAGGTCCCGACTGACGTCCCCAGCAGGTAGCTGACTGCTGAGGTCAAGAGAAAAGAGATAACCAGCAAGTACTGGACATTGACAATCGACAAGCCATAGTAGATGATGGCCGGAATCGTCCCGCCCATCATCAAGAGCGGAATCAACAGCCCGACCAGAAACAGAATGATCAGGACGGGCTTGGTCTGCCGTATGCCATCCCAGCCAAAGCCGAACTGCCTTTTCCAGCTATAGCCTTTTTGTTTCACACTTACCAGTGTGACCAAGATCGCAAAAAGAATCCCCAAAGAGAGCGGAAAATCAAGCGTTAAACTAAGTACAATTCCCAGAATCAGCGACGAAATCGAAAGCACCGCCGCACTGTTCATGCCAACCAACGTCCTTCCGGTTACAGTCGTGCGGACAATAAGGACCTGGCAGCTCCTTCATCCGTTACAAGTACATTCTGACACGACTGTTTGGCAAAGGAAAGGATCGCTTTTGCCTTGCTTTCTCCCCCTGCAATCGAGAGGACGCTCTCTGCTTTTTTCACATCTTCGAGCTGCAGCCCGATCGTCGGCATGTGATGGACCGTCTCGCCGGCTTCATTAAAGTAGTAGCCGAACGCCTCGGAGACTGCCCCTTTTTCCTGCAACTCCGCAATCTCCGCCTCGGAGTGGTTCCGCCTCTTTGCCATCGAGATGGCGTCCCCGATCCCGTGCAGGACGATGCGGGCCTGACGAAGCAGATTCAGCACTTCTTGCACCTGCTGCTCCTTCTTCAAGGTCTGCAACGCCTCTGGCTGCAAGCGGTCGGGCACATGCAGGAGATGATAGCTGGCCCCCGTTCTGGCTGCCATCTGCGAAGCCAAGGTATTGGCTTGCAGCTCGGCCCGCTCGGACAAACCGCCGCGCGCCGGAACGAACTGGACCGTTTTGAATACGGGCGCAGCGGACAGGTGATGGGCCAGACTGGCGACGGATGATCCGCCGGTGACCGCTACGATGTCGTTTTCCTGGACGATCTGCTTGAGGACTCGCGCTGCTACTCTCCCCAGTTCTTCCTTGACCCAAGGGGACTGGTCGGCATTGCCCTGAACCACGATCACTTCCGGAATCCCCAGGAGCCGCTGCAGCTGCTCCGCCAAATCGGTCAGTCCGAACAACTCCCCGACCAAAGGCTCCATTTCGTCCAGAACCTGCTGTCCCTCCACGCTTAAATTCATGCCGGCTGCAGACACATGCAGAAGTCCCGAGTCTTTTAACAGCTCTACTTCTGCGCGCAGGATGCGTTCTGTGGTCCCCATCGCCTGCGCGAGGCCACGTCTGCCGATGGGCTGCAAATGATCGATGGAACGAAGCAGCATGTATCGCTCCCGCAGTACCTGGACCAGGTCTGGCAACAGCTTTTGTTGCAACTCCACTAGACGGCGCATGTACATTCTTCCTCATATGGTAAAATCGTCTTGATCGGGACTTGAAATGTCCCGGTGATACAAATTACGTCCCACTTAGAGCAAAAAAAAGAAATGTGCTACAAATCAAATGTAGCACACCTGGTAAAAAGGTTCAAGTTCCCCTGCGCTGAAATTCCTGATCCAGCTCCGCCAGTGTTACGACGTTCGTGATGGAGCGAAACACCACTTCTCCATCAATCGCTACCGCCGGAATCACCAGCATGAATTCCTCGTGCAGCGGGGGATCTGACTCGATGTCGACAACTTTCAGGTCCAAGGGATAGATCGCGCCAAGGATTCGTATCGATTCCTCCACCTCGTCGCACAGCTTGCAGTTTTTTCTCCCGTAGAGAACGATCTCCATACGATTCGACTGACTCAACGTTTAAAACCTCTTTCGTTTGGCTGAGGAAGGGATGAGCATTTCCTCCCGATACTTGGCTACCGTCCGGCGCGAGATCTCGATTCCTTCCGCAAGCAGCATTTCCGACAGCTTTTGATCAGACAGCGGCGCTTTCCGGTCCTCTTGCTCGATCAGCGCCTTGATTCGGCGTTTGACACTCTCCGAGGAGGCAGACTCCCCGCTCGCCGTAGCCAGCGCAGAGGTGAAAAAGTACTTCAATTCAAAGATGCCCCGCGGCGTCTGGACGTATTTATTGCTGGTCGCGCGGCTGATCGTCGATTCGTGCAGGCCGACCTTCTCTGCGATCTCCTTTTGCGTCATCGGCTTGAGGTAGTGAATCCCCCGCTCGAAAAAGTCCAGCTGCAGCTCGACGATGGCCTGTGTGACCCGCAGCAAGGTCAAGCGCCGCTGCTCCAGGCTTTTTGCCAGCCACATCGCGGCGTTCAGCTTGTCGTGGATGAACTGCTTCGCTTCCTCCTGGCTTTTTTGCTGATTCAGCATTTTTTCGTAAAAAGGGCTAATTTTCAAACGCGGTGTGGCGACGTCGTTGACGAGGACGACATACTCGCTCCCTACCTTTTCGACGGAGACATCCGGGATCACATATCGGGTATCCGTAGATGAAAAGGCTGCTCCTGGACGCGGATTCAGCGTGCGCACGAGATCGGCCATCGCCTGCACGTCCAGGACCGTACAGCCTACTTTGTCCGCGATCCGCTGATAGCGATTGTCCGCCAGATCCTGAAGATGATGGCGCACCACCTGAACAATCTTTTCGTCATCCAGCGCCAGATGCTCCAGCTGCAGCAGGAGGCATTCCTCCAGATTGCGTGCCGCCACTCCCACCGGATCGAAATGCTGCAGGATGGACAGAACGTCCTCGACCTCCTGCAAATCTGCCTGAAGGGCAGCCGCTGCTTCCTCTGTGCTTACCTCCAGATAGCCCTTTTCGTCCAGATTGCCGATCAAAAACAGGGCGATTTCCTTTTGCCCGGGCGTGAACCCTTTTACATAGCCGAGTTGCGTCTCCAGGTGCTGATAGAGCGTCAAAGAGCCCTGCGAGACGTGATCCAGCGGATTGTAAGTGCTGTCATTTTTCATCGGCGAAAAATCGCCTGTCGCTCGATTGCCTACGATCTCTTTCCAGTCCAATTCGTGAGTCGGCTTTTCCACTCGGGCCGAAGCTGCCTCCACGGCCGCTTCCTGCAGTTCAATCACGGGATTTTCTATCGCCTGTTCGTGCAAGTAAGAGATTAAATCAATCGTGGAATATTGCAAGATGGTGATCGCTTGGCGCAGTTCCGGTGTCATGACCAGTCTGAGCGTCTGCTCTTGATATAACTCCATTCCCATGTTCATGAAGCTGCCCTCCCCCCACTGCTTCTGACTGTACTCCTTGATCCCATTATATTCGTTCTCTCTTGCAATTTTCCTGCCAAAAGTTGATTATTCGTCAGCAGGGAAGCGGACTTTCATTCAGGGAGGGCTCAGGCTTGTCGACTTTTGTATAGAAGAAACAGAAAAAACGGGGCCCCGACCGCCGCGGTAAAAACGCCTGCTGGGACATCGAGAGGAAGAAACAGCGTCCTGGCCGCCAAATCGGCGATCAAGACAAACAAGGCTCCCAAGCAAGCTGACGCAGGCAGCAAGCTGCCAAAGGACGAGCCGACCAGCTTTCGCGCCATATGCGGAGCCATCAGCCCGACAAAGCCGATTCCGCCGCCAATCCCGACCGCTGCAGCAGCCAGAGCTACACTCACAGCAATCATGAGCAGACGCTTGCGCTCGACTGATACTCCTACCCCGTGTGCTATATCGTCACCCAGCTCCTGTGCATTCAATGTTCTGGCGTTCATGAGCGCGATCAGGACAAATACGATAGTCCAGGGAAGCAAAGTGAACACATGATCCCACGAGCTTCCATACACCGTGCCCGACATCCAGCTCATCGCCTGAGCGGCCATATACAGCGGTCCGGAGATCAGGAAGAAGATCGTGAGGGCTGCCATTGCTGTCGAGATCGAGACGCCGATCAGCGCAAAGCGAAACGGAGACAGCCCCCGCTTCCAGGATGCCATATAGGTGAGGAATGCAGCGAAAAGCCCGCCGACCAACGCTACAAATGGCAGCCAATGAATGCTGTGGGCCCCGTTGGAATAAGCAATATAGGCTACTGCGGCAGCCGCTGCTCCATTCGTGGTGCCGATCAGATCCGGGGATGCCAACGGATTTCGAATCAAAGCCTGCAGAATCGCACCCGATACAGCCAACGATGCCCCCACCAGGACTGCCACCGCAATGCGCGGCAGCCTCAGCTCCAGCACCACCAGTTGATGCGTATTTTCGCCCAGCCCGACCAGACTTTGCAAAACCTCCACGACAGGGATCTGAATGCTGCCCAGTCCGATGCTGACGATGCTGACCCCCGCCAACAAAACGAACAGCAGGCTCAGAATCAGCAGGCAGCGCCTGTTTACTTGATACGAATACAGCGGCCGTTGACTACGCAAGACGATAAATTTATTCATACGCCCTCCTCCTGACAATGGCTATGACGAACGGCACCCCGACCACAGCTGTCGCCACTCCAACCGGCACCTCTTCCGGCATCAGCAGAAAACGGGATATCAAATCCGCCAACACCAGAAAAATCGCGCCAAACACGATGCAATAAGGAATCAGCCAACGGTGATCAATCCCGATCAGATACCGGCAAATATGCGGAATCATAATGCCCACGAAGCCGATCGGACCTGTCAGGGCAACCGAGCCGCCAGCCAGCAGGACGACAACGATGACGACTGCGGATTTTACCCATACGGTTTTCTGTCCCAGGCTTTTGGCCACATCATCTCCTAGCGACATGATGTTGAGGGATTTGGCCAGCAGCACTGCCAGCAGCCATCCGCCGACCAGGTACGGAAGAATCATAAGCGCATGGCGCAGATCTCTTCCCGATACCGAGCCGACCAGCCAATACAGGGCTTCATCAAGCGTTACATTGTCGATCAGCATCAAGAGCGACGTAAGCGACGAAGCGAATGCAGCCACCGCTGCCCCGGCCAAGGTTACTTTTACCGGAGACATGCCTCCTCGCCCTGCTGAACCCAGAAGGTAAACGAACAGAGCCGTCAATCCTGCTCCGATAAAGCCTACCCACATCAGCTCGCGAAATGAAAAGATGGAACCAAACAGATAGAGCGCAAGCACGATCAGCAGCGCCGCTCCCGAGTTGATTCCAAAGATGGAGGGAGAAGCGAGCGGGTTGCGCGTCAATGCTTGCAACAAGGCCCCGGCTACTGCCAGACTCCCTCCGACAAAGGCCGCCGTAATCGCCCGGGGAAACCTTGTATGCTGGATGATGAGATGCTCATTGCTGCCGTCAAAGCCGGTATAAGCCTGAATCGCTGTCGATATGGGAAAATTCTGCAAACCATACAGAATGCTCGCTCCCATCGCCACGAGCAGGATCACCATGCCGGCGATGAGGACCGCAGTCTTTTGAAACCGAGTGGACAAGATGGATGCCACGCTATTCCCTTCTTTCCTCAACACATTACCTGTATTGTACGTACACCTAATCCACCCGTCAATGATAATGATTATTGTTATCAAAAAATGATTGACAGACCCTCTTCCTGAATTATACAGTTAGTCTAGTGATAATGATAATTAATTTCAATGATTTTGGGGTGATTTTTTTCATGAAAGCATTTCGCATCTTCGGCCTGATCGTTTTATCGCTGCTCCTGTTCGTCAGCGGTTGCGGCAGCGGCAATCAAGCTGCTTCCAACCACCAACCGGCGGCAACTGCGTCCTCCGGAACAGAAGCGCCGGCACCAGAAAATTCGGGGGACGTGCGCGTCATTCAACATGCCATGGGTGAAACCAAGATCACAGGTACGCCCAATCGGGTCGTCATTCTCACCAATGAAGGAACCGAAGCCCTGCTTGCTCTCGGCATCAAGCCTGTCGGAGCTGTGAAGTCCTGGCAAGGAGAACCCTGGTATGCCCACATCCAAGACAAAATGCAGGACGTCGCGGTGTTGGGTGAGGAAACACAGCCGAACCTGGAGCTGATCGCCAGCCTGAAGCCCGATCTGATCATCGGGAACAAAATTCGTCAGGAAAAAGTCTACAGCCAGCTGTCCGCAATCGCTCCAACCGTCTTTTCCGACGAGTTGTCCGGCAACTGGAAGACCAACTTCAAGCTGTACGCCCAAGCGGTAAACAAGGCAGCAGAAGGTGAAGCGATCATGGCTGATTTCGACAAACGGGTAGAAGAGGCCAAAGCTAAACTGGGAGACAAGACAAAAACCCAGGTCTCGCTCGTCCGCTTTCTGAATGGAAAAGTCCGCCTGTATATGAAAGATACGTTCGCAGGTGTCCTGTTCAATCAACTGGGCTTCGCCCGTCCTGCGGCACAGGATAAGGATGAATTCATGCAAGTGATCACCAAGGAACAAATGACATTGGCCGATGGTGACGTGCTGTTCTACTGGGTATCCGATTACGAGGACAAAGATGCTGCTGCCTATAAAGAAGAATGGGTCAATGACCCGCTCTGGAAAAACCTCAATGTCGTAAAGAACAACCAGGTGTTCCAAGTAAACGAGGTGATCTGGAACACGAGCGGCGGGATCTTCGCAGCCAACATGCTGTTGGACGATATCGTGAAGCACTTCGACAAATAGGAAGGAATTTGCCGGGCATTCTCTTCGTGAGAATGCCCCTTTCCTGCAATAAAGTTCACACACATGAAAAAAATACGCTCAGACCAGCTTTATCCATTGCATCTCATTGGTTAATGTTTTATAATGGAAAGGCATCATTATTCTACGCCTGTAGCTCAGTGGATAGAGCAATGGTCTCCGGAACCATGTGCGGGGGTTCGATTCCCTTCAGGCGTACCATCATCATACACGTAATAGAAGCGATCTCTTGCGAAGCGGGGGATCGCTTCTTTTTGTTTCTTGCAGCCTCGGATGGGAACAGTCCCCAATCCGCAGATTGAGGACCTCATGCTGATCACAGCTTACGGCTGGACTTCGGACACAATCTTCTCGATGTCCTTGACCAGCAATTCAGCAGCGATGATTCCCCCTGCGGAGTTCCAGATCGCTTCGTTTACCTGGTAGACATGTCCATTCTTCTTCACCTTCAAATTTTGAGCGAGCGGATCGTCCAACCATTCCTGGGCGGTCTTCGTTGCTCCGTTGTCCCCTTCCCGATCAGAAGCGAAGTAGAAGAAGATATCGCCATCCAGCTCAGCCATTTGTTCCTTGGCGAAATCCTTGGTGAATTCATCTTTGTTCTGCGCTTCAGGTCTCGCAAAGCCCATCATGTCCAGGATGACCCCTGCGAAGTTATTTTTGTAATACACTCTTACTTTTCCGGCCTGAAAACGAGCCAGAGAGATTTCGAGATTGGTTTTGTCGCCCAATTTGTTTTTGGCTTCTGCGATGGTTTTCTCAAATTCCTCGAGCACCTTTTTGCCGTCTTCCTCACGATTCAACGCTTTTGCATACAAGGTAAAATTATCGATCATGCTGTTGCCCAGATTTTCGGTGAACACCGTCGGCGCGATCGCGGAGAGCTGGCTGTAAATTTTCTCTTGGCGAACCTTCGTACCCAGGATCAGATCCGGCTTCAGACTCGCGATCAATTCGACGTTGGGCTGGACCTCGTCTCCAATCACTTCTACCCCGTCCATCTGTTCCTTGATGTGGTCAAACCACGGATCGCCAATCCACGATTTGACGGCTCCTACCGGCTTTATGCCGAGCGCGAGCAAGCTTTCCGTTCCCTGAGTAGTCAAGACGACGATTCGCTGCGGCGTTCCTGGAATGACGGTTTCACCCATCGCGTGTGTGACAGTTCGTGCTTCCTCTTTAGTCGACTGCGCAGGGCTTTCAGCCGGATTGTTTTGGGACGCAGTTTGTGGCTGTTGGGCTGAAGGTTGCGAAGCGCCTCCGCAGCCAGTTGCCAATAATGTCATGATCAAAGCGAGTGACATCCATATTTTCCCCTTACGTATCATTAGGTTCTCTCCTCCAAATAACGATCTAGATAACAATGAGTATCATTATCATTTAAAAAATGTTAAAAAAATAGGCCCGTGCGCATGGGTCAACTCAAATGTTACAATTGTAACACTAAACCTTTTTTTGCCTCTTTTCAATTCCTTTCCCTTTATTTGCAGCCAAAATAGACAAAACCAAGGATGTGTCACGTTTGACAGTGAATGCAGGTACCCGATCGAGGCAATCAAAAGAATGGATTATCCTCGCCCTCTTGCAACTGATGGAACATCAGGTGTACTCCGATATTTCCATTACCGATATCGCTCGCCGTGCCGGTCTCGCCAGACAGACGTTTTACCGCAACTATCCGGATAAGGATGACATTCTGTTTGATTTTCTCAGCAAGCAATTCGCTCAATTTCAGAGCCATTGGGACGATCAAGACATTCTCAGTGAAAAGATGTTCGTCTCGATATTCCGTACCTGGCAGGATCAGACCCCTGCGTCACTGGTGGCGAACATCTGCAACTATGACCGGAAAATCAGGCAGATCATCTTTCGCAGCCTGGATCATTTTATCCAGGCGTTGTTCCATGTGCACCTCCCAGCTGACGAGAAGCAGCAGCGGAGCAGTCTGCACTACTACGCCCAGCGTACCTTCTCTTCTACTCTCCACGTCCTGCTGATCGAATGGACGCTGAACAGCTTCGCACAATCGCCAGAAGAGATGGGCCGCCTCACCTTTCAATTGACCAGCTCCATGCGCTCCCATCTGCAATAAAAAGACAGGTGCAAAAACAAGCAAAACCTGCTTGGAGCCACTTTTCGGCTCTTGGCAGGTTTCGTTATGACTCTACATCATTTTTGGTTTGGAGCGGTTTGACGGGATCAATGGTGTCTGGCTTGCGGCTGTACGCTTTGTTCGTAACCCAAATGCTGACCCATATGATCAATAGGCATACAATGACCAATGCGGCAATAAATCCGGGTGTCATCATTACAACCTCCATTTTCGTTCTACCTTGCTTCCCCCATTATAGCTGATTTCGAAACTTTCCGGCCAAAAGGGTTATTCCAAAATAGTGAAATGTTGACTGCCATTCGCCATAATGGGGCATCCTACTCTCCATATGCCGATTCCTTTGGAGGTGCACAATGGATTTTACCAAAATGAGCACAAGCGAGTTTATCGCCAAAATTCATGAAGCCCAGGTGAAAAACATGCGCAGCAGAAAACACCAGGGCTACGGTCATCCAGAAAAAAGACTTCCCAGCAAGCAAGGCATCTGACTTTCCTTCCATGCGATCCAAGACAAAACCCTGGAGCATTCATCCCCAGGGTTTTGCTATTTCATTTGCTACTGCTTATTTCGCTTCGCCAATGTAGACCTTTTGGCCATTCTCATATTTATACACATACACAGACGCGAATTCGTTGTCACCTTTTTCATTAAAGGTTACATTAACAAATTTGCCTTTGTAGTCCTTGATGTTGTGTACGGCTTCCAGAACCTGCTCACGCGTTGGCTTTTTGCCGCCGTTGGCCTTGATTGCTTCTTCCAGGCCATGCAGCATAACGCCCATGGAATCATAACCGAAGGAAGTGAAGATACCGACTTTGTTTCCGGTCGCCGCTTCAAAATCAGCAATCCACTTTTTGCCCTCTTCCGTTGCCCCTACGTCTCCTACAGTAGATGTAAAGACGACGTTGTTGGCATTTTCAGCACCTGCGATTTTCACGAGGTCTGCAGAGTCGTAGCCGTCACCACCCATGAAGATGCCGGTGAAGCCTTTTTCGCGAGCTTGCTTGACGATGATCCCGGCATCGGAGTAGTATCCGCCGAAGTAGATCATTTCCGGCTTGGTCGCGAGGATTTGGTTCAATACCGCGCCGTAATCCTTCTCCCCTGCTGTTACCCCTTCAAAGCCCAGGATTTGCACGCCATCCTTCTCGAACTGCTTTTTCACTTCATCTGCCAGACCTTGGCCATATGCTTGCTTGTCATGCATGATAAATGCGTTCTTTACTCCCAGTGAATTCTTCGCATAGATGGCTGCTTTGGAGCCTTGTTGGTCGTCGCGCGCGCAGATGCGGTGCACGATCTTCTTGCCTTGCTCCGTCAGATCGGAACCGGTCGCAGATGGCGATACCATGACCAGCTTCTCCTGATCGTATTGCGCCGCTGCTGTGACAGAAGCACCCGTCGTAGCATGTCCAACCACACCGATAACGTCAGGATTGGAGATCAGCATTTGCGCGACCGCTACCCCTTGTTTCGGGTCTGCCTGGTCATCCTGCGAGGACAATTGCACGTCGAATCCAAGCTGTTTGAACGCTTCCTGCTTTTCCTTCAGGGCGTACTCTGCCCCCGCCTTGGCAGTGCTTCCATAATCGGAGTATTGTCCGGACATCGGCCCTACGACTGCGATGACCAGCTTCTCAGTAGCTCCGCCTCCGCCGCCTCCGCCGCTGCCCGAATTTTGCGCTGGCGTTTCACCGCCCGATTGCTGAGTACCCGTGCCGCCGCCTCCACCGCCAGCACAACCCGCCAAAAGGGCACTGACTGTAAAGGCTGCTGCTAGAATTGACAATGTTTTCTGTTTTTTCATAGCCATTCTTCCCCCTTTTCCTTTGCAGACAAACGATAAAAACGATCGAAACTGTAACCTATTGTAAGACAAATGAGAAAATTTGCAATAGAAAATACGCTTTTTCGCCTAAATATTTTTTCCATTATTATATTGAATGAAAAATGAAACTTCCGAGACAAAAATGACCACCTCTGCAATAGAAGTGGTCCCGAATCTAAGACGTCAAGTATTTAGGAAATGATGGCGCAGCACCTATTTCACAATTTCAATCTGGAGGTTGTACGTGAGCGTATTCTCGTCGTAGGTGACCTCAGCACCCAATTCCTGCGCGACGTATACGAGAGGCACCAGAACAGCGCCGGTAGTGGTACGAGGCGGAGCAGGTACTCGGATTTCCTTGCCGTTCTTGTAGGCAAAAGTGCTGTTTTCATACATGCGCAAAGCGTAGTTGTTGTTTTTTGCAATCAGCACGGATTTGATCATGCTGTCCCATGCTGCAGTTCCGCCGAGTGCGATGGCGAGAGTACTGGCGTTTACATAAGCCACTCCGTCTTCCGTTACAACGTCTTGTGGGAACGCTAGTGGTCTTTCGTTCAGGGTTACACTGATTTTTTGCTGTTGCACAGGTGCTGTCTGGGCAAAAGCGGCTGTCGCTGCAACGCTGCCAGTCAAAAGAGCAGCCGTCAGCAGCATTGCTGGAACTTTACGAAGCATTTGATACACTCCTTCTTATTGTAGAAATACTATCCAATAATGTAACATACGCTTAAAGTTTGATTTTTCCTCCTTTATTTTCTAACATTTTACTATGCAAGGTTTTTTCTCTTCATGCCAGACTATCCTTGATGCCCTTTATTACCGCTTTTTCTGATTCTATTCCACGAACAAATGTTTTTGTGCACAAGCTGTGGATTATTTTGTGGATAACTCCAAAAGGATGTGTTGACCATCGCCGGAGAACGTTTTTATCTGATCTATCAGGAAGCCAATGACGAGGAATGCCTGCTGACAATTCAGCCCTATCAGGATGAAACAGCTTTGGGAGAAGCCATTCAGCAGCTTCAGATGAAACAGATCGAGGAGTACACCATCATCAAAGGCAAAAAAATGTCCGCCACTCTGCGCTTGAGCGTAGAACTGACGGAAGTGAATGAAACAAAGGAAAAGTAAGGGCACAGGGTTTTTTCCTCGCCAGGTTTAAGGAGATGACAACTGGCAAACATGGTAGGGAGGACCCATACATAATTGTTTGACCTTTACTGACCTTTTGCTGTATGATATTCTTACAAAGAGAGGAGGAGAACTAGATGCACATGAATTTGATTCCAACCGTAATTGAACAGACCAACCGCGGTGAACGTGCTTATGATATTTATTCGCGCCTGCTTAAAGATAGAATTATCTTTTTGGGAACTCCCATCAATGATACGGTAGCCAATATCGTAGTTGCCCAGTTGTTGTTCCTTCAGGCAGAAGACCCTGACAAAGACATTCACCTCTATATCAACAGCCCTGGCGGTTCCATTACGGCAGGCATGGCGATTTACGACACCATGAACTTTATCAAACCGGATGTATCGACGATTTGCATCGGTATGGCTGCTTCCATGGGAGCGTTCCTGCTTGCAGCAGGTGCGAAGGGCAAGCGTTTTGCCCTGCCGAACAGCGAAGTCATGATTCACCAGCCGCTTGGTGGCGCTCAAGGTCAGGCGAGCGATATCGAGATTGCGGCAAAACGCATTCTGAAAATGCGCGACAAGCTGAACCAAATCCTGTCTGAGCGTACCGGTCAACCGCTGGAGCGCATCCAGAAGGACACCGACCGCGACAACTTCCTTTCAGCTGCTGAAGCAATGGAGTATGGCTTGATCGACAAGGTGATCTCTTCCGAAGCGGCAGCCAAAAAATAAAGCAATACAGAAATGAAAGAACACCCGTAGCGAAGCGGGTGTTTTTTTGATACGCAAAAAGCCGAGCAGACGAGGAAATGGATCTTCCCTTCTCGCCCGCTCGGCTTTATTCAGCTTTCCTGCTGATGCCTACGTCATCTGTTCGTCGTCGTAAAGGGCCTGCTCTTCTGATGTCGCACCAGCCAATGTGTCCACAGATGTCTCCTCGATCAGTCCGTTCTGTTCGGTCACTTGTCCTCCTCCCAGCCCTTCGTTGACCATCCGATCGATATCCATGTCATAGGCGTCGCGGCCTTCATAGACCGAATCACGTTCACTCATGCATTGCTCCCCCTTTCCTGAACAGTCCAGTTTTTTTCTGCTGTACGGTTTAGCAATGCCCTGATGAACGCAAAATCATGTAAGTAAAAACACCTTCCAGCGGGGAAAGTGTCTTTGTCTTGGCTTTGCCTATTCTTCTTTGCTAACCAGTTGGGTAAGGCTGGAAACAGCCTGATTCGCATCTGGCCCTTCTGCACTTATGGTAATATCCGTTCCGGAACTGATGGCGAGGCTCATGATTCCCATGATGCTTTTGGCGTTTACTTTCTTGTTGTCTTTTTCAACGAATACCTCGGCTGCAAAACGGTTGGCCTCTTGTACGAAGAAAGCGGCCGGACGCGCTTGCAAACCGGTTTTCAACTTGACCGTTACTTGCTGCTGAACCATCTATAGACCTCCTTACGCGAAAGAATCATTATCCTATAGTATAGCACGGTTTTAGAGCGAAACATTTTGTTTTTCTCGTAATTTGTCAGCGATTTCGTTAATTTTTCGCAGGCGATGATTCACTCCCGACTTGCTGACAACTCCACTTGGGATCATTTCTCCCAACTCTTTTAAATTGATATCCGGGTGGATCAGTCGAAGCTCTGCCACTTCCCGCAGGCGCTTGGGCAAATTCTCCAACCCCATCTCCTGATCGATGAGCTGGATGTTCTCCATTTGGCGCGTCGCCGCGTTCACCGTTTTGTTGATGTTGGCGATTTCGCAGTTGTGCAGGCGGTTTACAGAGTTGCGCATGTCCTTGACGATGCGGACATCCTCGAAGTACAGCAAGGCCTGGTGCGCACCAATCAGACTGAGAAACTCGGTGATCTTCTCACCTTCTTTGATGTAGAGCACATAGCCTTTTTTTCGTTCAATGCACTTCGCATTCAATTTATAGCGATTCGCCATCTTGGTCAAGGCTTCGCAAAAATCCTGATAGGAAGTGAAGATCTCCAAATGATAGCTGGACGCCTCGGGATGATTGACAGATCCACCAGCCAAAAATGCTCCGCGCAGATAGGCAGCACGGCAGCATGATTTTTTCACCACGTCCGGCGAAATTCCCGGAATAAACGACATGCTCTGATCCATGATGCCCAAATCCTGCAAGACCTCATTCGCCTTGTGTGGAATTCGCACGATGTAGACGTTGTTTTTTTTCAGGCGCATTTTTTTGCGTACCAGAAGCTCGGCATGGATGCTAAAAAGCCGCTTGATCAGCGTGTAGATCCTTCTGGCAATCGCCGCATTTTCCGTCGTCACATCCAGTATGAGCCGACCTGAGCCAAACTGCAGGCTGCCGTTCATCCGAATCAATGCGGATAACTCTGCTTTGCTGCAGCAATCGCCGGCCTCCTGCATCGTCAATTCCTTTTTGGTATGCGCGGCGAATGACATGGACACCCACTCCTTCTACTCTCTTCAGCTCCTTCGCCTGCGCTTGAGAAGGGAAACGACCTGCCTGCTCACCGCATGAGCATCATGCCTCAAATAGCCATCCTCAAACGTAACCAATGGTTTCGCCACGATTTGCAATCCCAGTTGGCGCAGTTGCTTCAGGTCGCAACGGACCGGTTTGGCTCCCTTTTCCGCATATTTCTCCAATACATGAAGAGGCAATTTCGCTGAATTCACAATTATTGTATCCAAAAAGGCTTCCCCTACGTGCTGATACATGGCATGAACATGGTGGGAAGCCGCAAATCCATCCGTTTCACCAGGCTGTGTCATGACATTGCAAATATAGATTTTGGGGGCCGTCGAGCGGCTGACAGCAGAAAACAGTCCGCGCACCAGCAGATTGGGTATGATGCTGGTGTAAAGACTGCCTGGACCGATCAGGATCGCATCGGCATCCGCAATCGCAAGCAGGGCTTCATTCAGCGGAGCAGCATCGGCAGGCTCCAGGAACACGCGCTTGATTTTTTTCCCCGCCAAGGGAATTTGCGATTCTCCCGCAACGAGTGCTCCATCCGTCATCTCTGCGACGAGCTGGATCGATTGCGTAGACGCAGGCAACACATCCCCGCGTACCGCCAAAACGCCGCTCAGGGCTTTGACAGCGGTAACAAAATCGCCTGTAATCTCGTTCATTGCTGCAAGTAGTAGATTTCCCAAATTATGCCCGGCTAATCCAGTCCCTGCCGAAAAGCGGTATTGCATCACTTTCTCCATCAATGGCTCCGTATCCGCCAACGCCGTCAAGACGTTCCGGATATCCCCCGGCGGCGGCATATCCATCTCCGCACGCAAACGGCCGGAGCTTCCCCCGTCATCAGCGACAGTCACGATCGCGGTGATATGAACCGGCTCGTACTTTAAACCGCGCAAAAGTACGGACAACCCTGTTCCCCCGCCGATGACGACAATCCGCATTTCCTTTCGCTGCGGTCTCCCCATTCCCTTCGTCGGCATATGTCACCCCATTATCCCTCTTTTACAGTTGACCCTTTATCCGAACCAAATCCATGATTTCCTACCATTCATATGCTTACTTGCTCTTTTCGATGTCTCGGTGGCTGGTCCGAACCGTGAAGTCCTGTCCAAAGGTTTGGGCCAAATGCTCCACGATGGCGACCGAGCGATGCTTTCCTCCCGTACAGCCAATGCCGATTACCAATTGACTTTTTCCTTCCCGCTGATAATGCGGCAAGGTGTATGCGAGAAAATCAGTCAGCTTTTCGACGAATTCCTTCGTGTCTTTATGATTCATGACGTAATCCGACACCTCCGGATCTTTCCCGGTTTTGGGACGCAATTCGTCCACATAGTGCGGATTAGGCAGAAAACGCACGTCAAACATCAGGTCAGCATCAATCGGTGAACCGTACTTGAAGCCGAACGATTGCAAATTGATGGTCAGCGGCGATCCTTGCTGTCCGTATTGGCTGATAATTTTCTCCCGAAGCTGTGCGGGTTTCATCTGACTGGTATCGATAATCTGATGCGCCCAGCCTTTCATCTCTTGCAGCAGGCGGCGCTCAGCATGAATGCCTTCCAATGGAGAACCGTTCGATGAGAGCGGATGGCGTCGGCGTGTTTCCTTATAGCGGGAAACCAGTGTCTGGTCATTTGCATCCAGGTACAAGATATGGAAGGACAGTCTGTCCATTTCATTCAGCCGATCGATCGTTTGGGACAGATCTTCAAAAAACTCCCGCCCGCGAAGATCGATGACCAACGCAACCCTCTCGATGCTTCCGCCAGATTGCAGTACCATTTCGGCAAATTTGGGAATCAGGACTGGCGGCAGGTTGTCTACACAAAAGAAACCCAGGTCCTCCAGGCTTTGTACAGCTACAGTTTTCCCCGCCCCGGACATCCCTGTGATGATGAGCAGGTTAATAGCCTTGTCTTTTCCCATTTCAGTCACGCAACTCGCCTCCTACGATTCTCACAATAGCATACCATATCAATCGGCTTTTTCGCATCCTTTTGCGCTTCTCTCCTGATGATGACGTTTTTGGAAAAAAAGAGACGTGGCTTACACTTCAGCCACGCCAATCAGGTTTATATAGATAAGGGGGTTAATTCATTGTCTTTATCTTACTCCCCAAATATTTCACTTATGTTACAACCAAGTTAAGAGATTGTGACATTTTGTTCCTGCAGCTTTTCGTTCAGCTCTTCTACATAATGCTGAGCGGATTGAGCGGCAATCGAACCGTCTCCTGTCGCGGTGACGACTTGACGCAGCATTTTTTCACGAACGTCACCAGCAGCGAATACGCCTTTTACTTTGGTTCTCATTTTTTCATCTGTCAAAATGTAACCAGCTTCATTGGTGATGCCCAGATTGCGTACGGCCTCTGTCAGCGGGTCCATCCCGACGTAGATGAAGACACCGTCAGTAGCCAGCTCGCTTTGCTCATTTGTTTTGACATTTTCGAGCAGTACAGACTGCACTTTGCCTTCGCCGCGGATTTCTTTCACCTGGGTGTCCCAGATCACGGAGATTTTCTCGTTCTCCATCGCGCGTTTTTGCAGGATTTTCTGTGCGCGGAACTGATCGCGACGGTGTACGATCGTAACTTTGGAAGCAAAGCGTGTAAGGAACACAGCTTCTTCTACCGCGGAGTCTCCGCCGCCTACGACAACCAGTTCTTTGCCGCGGAAGAAGGCGCCGTCACACACTGCACAATACGAGACACCGCGTCCGGACAGTTCTTTTTCGCCTGGGGCTCCCAAGAGTCGGTGCTCAGCCCCTGTCGCGATGATGACGGATTTTGCCAGATATTCCTTGTCGCCTGCTATCACACGCTTGTATGGTTCTTCGTCACGTACTTCCTTGATTTCACCATAAGCGTACTCGGCACCGAATTGTTGTGCATGCTCGAACATCTTTGTGGACAAATCAGGTCCAAGGATCGAACCAAAGCCAGGGTAGTTTTCGATTTCTTCGGTATTGGCCATCTGACCGCCCGGAATTCCACGCTCCAGCATCAGGGTGCTCATGTTTGCACGAGATGTATATACAGCAGCCGTCATTCCGGCTGGACCGGCTCCGGCGATGATGACGTCATAAATTTTTTGATCGCTCATGTGACACATCCTCCTTCTCAGACACTACAATGATTGAATCTACTTTAAACTAATTATAAATTAATAATCTATTTAAAATCAAGCGCAGACATTATTTTGACGCACTTTGCGACAGTAGCTGCCGATACGCCGTACTTTTTTGCCAGGGAAGCCTGCGACACTTTTTGATTCGTAACAGTTCCGTATACATATTCCAACGCAGCTACCCATGCTACTGTTTTACGCACCTGCCCCGCCTCTGCGGCTGACTGCTGCTGGAACTGATGCCATGCGTTCAGGCACCATTTGGCTGCTTCCGGCTGGCCTGCCTCATGAAGCTGGCGTTGGATGACTTCCTCTACGGATTCTTCGGACTGCTGCTGGTTGTTGCGAGCCGATTGACGTTTTTTTGCCGCAGGAGGTGTGGTGCATGGCAAGGCTGCCCCCATATCTACTAGCGCAAGCAAAGCCAATTTTTGAAGCTGGGGATCGGTCGTCTGCTCGTAAAACTGACGAACCGCTTGTTCTGCCTCATCGTCAGCGATCAGGGACAGAGTCTGCAGAACCGCTACCTTCACTTCATCGCGCCCATGCTGCAAAGCCCACAAAAGGGATGCCCGAATCATCGGGTCGGACTTGAAATTCTCTACTCCGGTAAAGGATGCATTTTCCCAGGACACCTCGCGTTGCGGCGGGTTGTACTGGTAGGGGATAGGTTTTATTGTTTCCCCTTCCTGCTCGTTTTTTACCATTTGAATATATTGGTCCGCGATTCCCGCCTCCGGATCAAGCTGCTTGGCCTTTTGCCACCAGCGCAACGCCTGATCCTTACGTCCGCTCAGATAAGCCGAGATCGCCGCGTAGTGGTAGGTGCACGCTTCATGGGGTTTTCCCGATCTCAGCATGCGATAGTAATGCATGAAGGCCTCTTCGTGCTGTCCGAGAACTCCCATGGTAGTCGCCAGCTTGTACGTATTCTCCGGATGAAACGGAACGACTTTTTTTAGCATGTCCATCAGCTTGAGCAGTTCTCCTGTATGGTTCTGGTGGGAGAGCAGCACTGCCAGGTTGCAAAGGGCATGCAGATTGCCATTTTCCATCTCCAGGGTCTTGCGGATGGTATCCAGCGCCTGTTCAAAATCGCCTACATAGTAGTATGCCAGGGACAGGTTGTTCCAGGCCGGTAAAAACGAAGGGTCTGACTCGACAATCTCCTTCAGCGTATCCAACGCCTCGAGAAAACGCCCTTCTTCCAGACTGCGGCGCGCTCTCTCATGCTTGCTGTAGACGTCCTCGTTTTCACTGGGGAGAAAGTGGCGCGGCGGCATATCCAATTCAAAATAAATATAATCAAGCAATTCCTCTGCATCTTCTCGATAGGGTCCATTGGCGTCTTCTTGCAAATAGCGAATCGCCATCTCTTCTGCCATCTGAAAGTCTTCCAGATTCGCGTAGTTGTTCGCCATGTAAAAGTACACTTCTACTAAACTAGGATCCCATTTTTCAATCACTTCTGCCAGCACTTCATTCGACATCTCGAATTTGCCGGTCTCCGCCAATGCGCTAGCCAGGTGGCAATGGCATTCGGCATTCGTTGGCTCAAGCTCTATCGCTCGGCGAAAAGAACGCAACGCCTTTTCATAGTCATATCGATGCAAACATTTCATCCCGCGTTCCACAAAAAACGCAGCGTCTTGCTGAAAGTCAACGACAGTTTTTTTGACACTACTTTTATTTTCTTTCATAGAACCTCCAACATCGTAGGAGCAGCACTCCAAGTATCGTACCAGAAGCGCAGCCATGCCACAAGCCGACTCACCTTGTAAACTGCCAGTAAAAGCAGGAAAACACCACTGCCGCTAAAGCAAGTGGTGTTATAAACCCGGTTTCGGGTGTGTATCTTAGTAAGATGGAGCGGACGACGGGTCTCGAACCCGCGACCTTCGCCTTGGCAAGGCGACGCTCTACCAATTGAGCTACATCCGCAAGACGTGATTCTTTGAAAAAACTGGTGAGCCATGAAGGACTCGAACCTTCGACCCTCTGATTAAAAGTCAGATGCTCTACCAACTGAGCTAATGGCTCGTACATGGTGGCTCGGGACGGAATCGAACCGCCGACACGAGGATTTTCAGTCCTCTGCTCTACCGACTGAGCTACCGAGCCACTTAATTATGAACCGCCATTTCAATGAAATGGCGGACTTGATCATTCCTTCAAAACTGGATCTGCATGAATGCTTTATGGATGTGTGTGGATAAGTCCTCGACCGATTAGTATTCGTCAGCTCCACGTGTTGCCACGCTTCCACACCGAACCTATCAACCTCATCG
>Ga0182742_1000656_pt1 | contig 51176 bp, 48 predicted proteins | sample eDN5th37CBELigMG_FD_128880 | JGI IMG/M metagenome (GOLD analysis project Ga0182742, IMG submission 128880) | Enriched Miracle-Growth compost microbial communities from Emeryville, California, USA - eDNA 5th pass 37_C BE-Lig MG (version 2)... ...
TTAAAGGGAATGAAAGGGCATTCGGAAATAACAATAGTGTAATTGCCTTAATTAAGTTAATTTTAGTTTAGCTTTACTGGGAGGTACTATTACAGGAGCTACAGTTATGGCATCCAATTCGGTTTCTGCAGCAACAGCACAGTATAGCGAAGCCATCGTCAAGATCGACGGGAGAGTCCAAAAATATAGTCAACCTGCAATTGTAGTAAACGGTTCGACAATGGTTCCAATGCGAGGGGTATTCGAGACGCTTGGAGCGACAATTAGTTGGGACGATAATACACAAACTGTAACTGGCACAAAGGGTTCTGTGATTATCAAAATTACAGTTGGTAGTAAGATTGCATACATAAACGGTGCGAAAGTAACCTTAACGACTTCAGCAATAATTAAAAATGGATCAACATTGGTGCCACTTCGTTTCGTTTCTGAGGCTCTAGGTGCGAATGTGACTTGGGACTATAAGACAAACACAGCAAATATTATAAGTGCAGGTACTGATGTTTTATCAACACCAAGCCAAACCACTCAACTACCTAAGGAGAGTAATCCAGTTACAAAACCAGGTGTTGGTTCAGGTGGATCGACTACTGAACTAAACCCATCAAATAAAGATGGTGAAGATGATGCATACAAATTAAATATAGTCGGAAGTGTACCTTCTGGGGCATCTCTAGTTAGCAGTCAAAGTCACCAACACGACTATACCTTCACTAAAGCTTTCTCAGGTGGAGGGGAAATCACTGATATTGGTGTAACATCATACAATAACAGAAAAAATATTTTTATCACTGGTGTTGATAAAAGCGGTGCTGTATTTATGACAAAATACACAAATGGTACATTAATGTACGTCATGTTTATTCCTGACCTAACCTCAGATGATGAAGCTGTACTGTATTCAGTTGCTGAACAAATTGCAACTGCTTACGGGTTCTAAGTCAACTATTGAATTAGAGGATTAAGACAGGCTTCTGGGGACAAAATAAGCATCTAGTAGAGAAAAAGGCGAAATCCGCTCTTGGATTTCGCCTTTTTCTTTTTTTATACTGGTTTTTTGTGAACCTTTTTCTTTTTGAACTTATAGTTTTGAATTAATAATGAATTTTCATTATTAACGATTGATAAAACGATAAAAATTGATTACAATCTCCATGAATTGACTTATTTTGTTAATTTATTCACATAGAAAAGGTGTATGTCTGCTAAAACTCGTATGTCATTAAGCAATTCTTTTCAAAATAAAAATTGGAGGAAAAGAACATGGCTGAACTCCCTGAAATCGCAAAACTATCAGGACAAATGAGAGACACTTTACGCGGAAAGACTATACAAGCTCAATTTTTATTGCAAGAGAAGTGTGCGAACATCCCATCTGATGAATTTCAAAAACGCATTATTGGTGCAAGCATCGATGAAATCCGGTATAAAGGAAAATGGATTATGACGAAGCTTAATAATGGTGAAAATATCCTGTTATCTCTTGGGATGGGTGCGGATATATTCTTCTTTGAACACGAGAAAGATGAAGCTGAAAAGTACTAGATAAAAGTTGTTTTTACTGATGGTACGGGCTATACCGCTCGCTTTTGGTGGTTCGGTAAGTTTCTTCTTTTATCCAATAATGAACTTGCACTAGAGCCTAATACAAAGGATATTGCGATTGATCCGTATGATGATCAATTTACATTTGATTATTTCCTATCCCTTCTGAAAGGGAAAAAGACACAGATAAAAACATTTTTAATTAATCAGAAAAATGTTGGTGGAATCGGCAATATGTATATGCATGATATTTTATTTAAAGCACGTCTCCACCCTCAAAAGAAGATTTCCGATATGAGTGAGGAAGATATCAAATTATTATATAACTCCATATTAGAGGTTTTGAACCTGTCGAGAGAAAAAGGGACATTCGCATTTGAAAGTGATTTCTTTGGGCAAAAAGGTGGCTTCACTATGGATTATTTCCTTGTTGGCTACAAAGAAAATCAACCTTGTCCAGCCTGCGGTGAGAGCATTGTATCTATAAAAACGGGAAGCACATCTACTTTCATATGTCCTGCTTGTCAAAAAGAATAGTGGAAGCTAAGAGTTAGTTTTCTAACTAAGCTCATACATAAAAGAACGAATTTCAATTGATGAAATTCGTTCTTTTTTAATTAAATAGACCATTTATGACAGCCTTGCATATTATACATGGAATATTGATTAATATTTATTGAAAATGGAGATGTATTTATGGTGCGAAAGAGAGTAAGTTTATTTGTCGGTTGGATAACGATGTTTCTAGTCGGTATAGATTTATTTGTAGTATCACCATTATTACCGATTATTTCTGAGACATATCATATTAATACTGCAACAACAGGATGGATGGTGACAGCATTTTCTGTGACTTACGCCTGTTTTATTCCTATTTTTGGGTGGCTTTCAGATAAGCATGGGCGAAGAGCTTTTATTATATTTGGTTTAGTTCTATTTGTGATATCTAGCTTATTAACTGCTTATGCACCTTCATTTTTGTGGTTAATTGTTAGCCGAATATTAGCTGGTTTATCAGTAGCCTCCATTACACCCGTAATATATGCCATTATAAGTGACATTGCACCACCAAATAGGCGAGGCACATGGCTTTCCATCACTGTTTCTGGCCATATATCAGCTTTAGTGGCTGGAGCACCACTTGGTGCATTAATAGAGCAATATTTTGGCTGGAGAGCAGTATTTGTGTTGCTTGCAATTATTGGGGTTATATTGGCTGTAGTAAATTTTAGAATGTGGCGTACTGTTCAAAAAAGTAATTCAATCATGAATCTATTTGAAGGGCATATTTTAAGAATTATTGGCTCAGTCAGTGTGACCACGACTTGGGGAATATCTATGTATGGCTTATATGTTTACTTAGGGGCAGCTTTATACGCTGAAAATATGTTCTCATCTGCAGAAGTGGCTATTGCTATAACGTTCTATGGAGTCGGTGCTGTAATCGGTAGTCTGACTGGTGGTCAATTAACGGATAGGTTTGGAGAAAATAAAATCTCAAAAATAACATTTAGCTTACTCATATTAAGTCTTGTTTCTATCGGTATGATGTTTACTATAGCTAATTGGATATATTTCTTATTGTTTATTTGGGCTTTAGTAGGTTATACAGCATTTACTTCTTATAAGGCAAGATTAGCAATTGAGTATCCTAATGAACGTGGCGTTGCCATGGCATGGAATATGACGGCACTCTATGTTGGCATTACGTTTGGTTCATTTATTGGTGGATATGTTATAACGCATTGGGGATATACTTATTTGCCATATATGTGTAGTTTTGCAGCCATTATTAGTCTTGTTCTAAGTACACAAAAAGTTAAATTAACAAAGCTAGGATCAGTTGTTTCAAATACTTGAGGTTAAATAATATATAAAATATTTGAGCTTGTAGCCCTTACATAGTAAGGGCTTTTCAAGCTAAAAGGCAATTTAATTGTATTGATTAAAAAAGATAATATTCAGGAGAATCATGATATAATTTTATACATTAATGCTGTTTACTAACTTAGATAAACTTGGAGGCTATGATGGACTATTTTTTTTATGATATAAATTCGATTAGAACGGAATTAGAGGGAATAAACAAGAACTCAGCAGCAATAGAAAGAAGAGATGGTCATATAGCTTCCTCTCTAAACAAACTTACATCAGTAATGGAGAGTGGGTTTACAGGAATACAATGTGAGTTAACTGAAGTTAACGAGCACTTAGACAATATGCTAGACGTTTTGACAGATATAACGAACACGCAATTTATTCAAAATGAATATAGAAATCAACTTCTAGCGAGTATTGATGCAACACTGAAAGCACCTAATAAGACTGTAGCTCATGAGAAATACGAAATAAGCTTAGAGCTGGTCAATAAAAATAAAAATGAAATGGCTATAAAGTTTTTAAAGGAAGCGATTGAACTTAATCCCTTACATTACCGCTCATACATTCAGTTAGCTTTAAACTTACTAAAAATAAAAAGGTATGAAGAAGCACTATATTATGCTAAAGAAAGTGTAAACTTTGCACCTGATGACAATGAAATACTTGCATTTAATCATGGTTTAATAGCACAAGCATATGAAAAAGTTAATCAGTATCATGATGCATTACACTATATTAATCAAGCTATAAACTATAATGAGCTATCAGAATATACATACGCTAGAGCAAGATATTATGCCTTTTTAAATGATGTTAAGCAAGCAATGTCCGAATTAAATGAAACGATAGAAAATAATAATATGTATTTTGCGCTTTCGCTTGTAGATCGTGCATTTCATCCGTACCATCTAGAGCGTAAGGCGCTACTAACTTCACTAAAAACAGAAATAGAACAAAAACTAATCAACGCTATTTCACAGATGGAGTCAATTAATTTTTATAACTATAACAGCCCAGAGCTATCTAATAGTGAGCTAAAATACAACGGATTTAATAACTCCACGGTAGATTACAGATATAAGCATTTACATCCCGATTTTAAACCTTACAAAGTTATTTATGTGGGTGGAGTAGAGAGAGGTAAAGTTAGCTATTCATATCATAATCTACGTGAGGAATTTATTAAGCACTATACAAAATTAATCGAGCTATACAATCAAAAATTGCCATTGATTAAGTCCTTAAAAGAATTAAACACCTTTGTTGATTATACGAAAGCATACAATGAGTATTTGTATTTTGCAATTGAATTCAATCAATTGGTTAGCAGTATAAATACATTTGTAAGTCATTTCAAAAAAACCTCTATGACTGTTAAGCAAACATTTAGAGAAAATCTTGAGTTTTCAATAAAAATATCTAGTGAAGTGAAAAAAAGACTACAGGAAGAAAAAAGAAAGAAGGTATTTAATCTATTAGGAGTAGTAGGGGCATTCATTCTTCCTATTAATAAGCAGCATGATCATATGGCAGAATACTGTTTGGAAGAACTTAATAGAAGGGCATATCAGGTTTTAGAGGAAGCAAAGAAAAATGTTCAAAACGAAGAAAAAAATACTGTAGCTATCCAGCATTTTGCACAGGAGGTGCTTATAAACAAACCACTGCCAAGCAAGCTAAGCTTAAAATAATATATTGGGACGAATTCTTTATTAAGAGTTCGTCTTTTTATTTAGAGTGCAACCTTTCATTTGAAGCTGTTGACAATATATTACGAATACAGTATCATCTAATTTAATAAATATCTAATTAGATGGTTATTAAATTAGGTTGAAAAAAGGAGGCTAAAGCAATGCAGTTAGATAAGCTTGTTAATTATCATAAAGCACTTGCTGATCCTACAAGAATAAAAATATTAATACTACTTGCAGAAGGAGAGTCAAATGGGCAAGTGTTGGCAGAAAAGCTATCAGTAACACCTGCAACCATAACTCACCATGCTGCAAAGCTACGTGAAGCAAGCTTAATTAAAGAACGAAGAGAAAAAAATACAATCTACTTTTCATTAAATCATTACTTTATTAAAAATAATGCAGACGCTACTGCTAATCTTATTTATCAAGCAGTCGAAGGAGGAACGAGTATTATGGATGAAAATCAAAATAAATTTAAGGAATCTGTAATTAAAAATTTCCTTACAGCTGATGGACGATTAAAGAGCATTCCTTCACAGCTTAAAAAGAAGCTTATTATGTTAGAGCATCTGGTATCAAAATTAGAGAAAGGCCGTAAGTATAGTGAGATAGAGCTTAATGATTTTATTAAAGTCTATCACGATGATTACGCTACAATTCGTAGAGAATTTATCATGCACCAGTTCATGTATAGAGACAATCAAGTTTACGAGTTAAACCCACAAGAAATGTGGGCGAGATGGGAGCAACTTTCTTAAGGACTATTGTAAAAAAATGTTAGCGAAATGAGGATGGATATCATGAAAGACGTTATTCTAAAAAAGCTATTTGATATTGAAGAGAAATATAACGTGAAAATTTTATACGCTGTTGAATCAGGAAGTAGAGCGTGGGGGTTTCCTTCAAAGGATAGCGATTATGATGTTCGTTTTATATACATACATCCACCAGAGTGGTATTTATCAATTGATCCACAAGGTATTGGTGCTAAAAGAGATGTTATTGAAGAACCCATAAATGATTTATTAGATATAAGTGGGTGGGAAGTAACAAAGGCACTTCGACTATTTAGAAAAAGTAATCCACCTCTATTAGAATGGTTAAAAAGTGAAATTGTTTATTATCAGAAATACTCTTTCATAGATAACCTAAGACTTTTTGAGTCTAATATATTTTCTCCAAATTCGATGATGCACCATTATTTAAACATGGCTAGAAACAATTATCGTAATTATCTTCAAGGTTCGGAAGTAAAAATAAAAAAATATTATTATGTACTAAGACCAGTATTAGCTTGTAAATGGATTGAGAAAAACAATATGACACCACCCATTTTATTTCAAACGCTATTGGAAGAAATACTTCCTGCTGGAGAATTGAAAGATAGTGTTCAACACTTATTAAAACGAAAGATAAAAGGTGATGAGTTAGATTTTGAGCCACGTATAAGAGAAATTAATGAATTTCTAGAAAATGAAATAGTGAGACTAGATGAGTATATAAAGTCACTCAATACCGCGGTTAATGATCCCACAAAGGTATTAGATGAGCTATTTAGAAGCACATTACTTGAGGTTTGGAATTAATGGGTTTATTAGAAATATTTTATTGTATAGTAAAACATACTAATAACAGCTCATAATCTTAACTAGAATATTACTTACAGCAATATAGGAGGATATCATGTCAAAATCAATTTTAATTACAGGTGCTGCTACAGGCTTAGGTCGTGCTACTGCTTTAAAATTAGCAGCTCTTGGTCATCGAATTGCTGTTGTAGATTTTAATGAAACTGAAGGTCAAAACACAGTCAATATGGTAAAGGAATTAAGTGCTGAAGCTTTTTTTATTAAAGCAGATGTTGCTGATGAACAACAAGTTCAAAACTATGTTACAAAAACAATTGAAGCATTTGGGAAGATTGATGTCTTTTTCAATAATGCTGGCATAATGGTGCCATTCAGACTCATTCATGAATACGATGTCACAGAGTACGACCGCATTATGAATGTTAATTTAAAAGGCGCATTTTTCGGTGTGAAGTATGTTATTCCTCATATGCTCGAAAATGGCGGAGGTACAATCGTTAATACGGTATCATCAAACTCATTTAAACCAACGGCTTACAACGGTGTCTACTCAATGTCAAAACATGCACTAAACGCTTTAACAAAATCAATTGGGCAAGATTATCAAGATAAAAATATTTATGCTGTTGGCGTAGCACCAAACAATATGTTAACGACAATTTCACAACATGCAGCTGTAACAATGAATGAAGAAATCGGGAAGGCAATTTTTACTTCAACGCCTCCCAATATAGCTGCTACTGCTGAAGAAGTTGCTGAAGCTATGTTATTTGCAATGGAAAATGGGAAGTTATTAAACGGTTCAACTATTAACTGTGCAGGTGGACAAATTTTACTTTAAAATTATTTTTTTTGAAGATTTAAATGAAGGGTCTGCTTATCATAAAAAATCCCCTCATTCTCTAATAGAGATTTGGGGATTTTTTATTACTTTTATATGAATTTAGACTTGAGTTCTTTATTACTACTAATATACTGTAATACCAACATTGAGCGTTTTACCAGATGGAAACGCGATGCTCTGGAGCGACATACATACCATCTCCATTTTTAATTCCATAGGTATCATAGAATTGCTGGAAATTCACAATCGTACGGTTTACACGTATTTTATTAGCTGAATGCACATCAATTTTAGTTAAATAATCTGCAAATTCTCTCGTCGTTGTAGATTTCCACATGATTGCATTGCTTTCGAAAAAGGCCTTATAATCTGGATTACTCATTTCAGACACAACCTGTAAAGAGGCTGCCATTCCCCCTAAATCAGCAATGTTTTCACTTAATGTAAGAAGACCGTTATTAACAACACCTGGAATTATCTCAACACCATCAAAGAAATCAACCATGTTATCAAGCTTCTCTGAGAATTTTATTAAGTCATCTTCTGTCCACCAGTTATTTGCATTACCAAATTCATCGAATGCAGCTCCATTGTTATCAAATGCATGGCTGATTTCATGTCCGATGACCATCCCGATGGCACCATAGTTTGCTTCAGGCTTAGCATTAATATCATAGAAAGGTGCTTGCAGAATACCAGCAGGGAACGTTATATCGTTATTAAAAGGGTGGTAGAATGCATTTACAGTATATACACTTGCTGCCCATTTTGTTCTATCCACTGGTTTTCCTAAATTAGCTTTCATGTCATTAATGTATGCGTTGTTTACGGCTAAGACATTAGAAAGCAGCGAACCGCCTTCATGATATGTTTTAATATTTACCTTATCTAAAGTTGTATCCCACTTATCTGGATAACCTATTTTTACAATCATCGTATCCAGCTTTTTAATTGCTTTCGCTTTTGTTGTATCTGACATCCAATCCAGTGAAATAATTCTATCCTTGTATGTAGCAATTAGCTTAGCTACCATATCCTCAACATTTTTTTTCGCTTCTGGTGAAAAGTATGTTTCGGCAAACATTTGCTCCAAATATCCGCTCATTGAGCTTTGTGTCATGGCAAATGCGATTTCTTCATCAGTTTTTTTACCAGTAACGCCATATAAAGTAGCTTCAAACTCATTTGAAGCATCCCTAAATTCATCAGATAAAAATCCACCTGTTGCTCCAAGTAAGCGCAGCTTAGCGTAAGCCTTAAGTACATCAAGATTACTATCAGTTAAAAGCTCAGCTCCTTTTTCAGCCTGCCTTACATCCAAAACGATGACTTTATCAATTTCACCGATATTAAACGATTTAAATACATGTTTCATATCTACTGTTTTGAATAGATTATCGAATTGATCAACTGTATACGGATTATAGTATTTATTAACGTCTCCAGCCTCGTGAGGTTCAAGTGAAACCTCCGACAAACTTTTCTCCATTTTGTAGATATCTTCAGCGTGTTTAATTGCAATATTTTCATCTTCACCTGATGCTACAAGAATTTTTGTAATAAATTGAAGATAAGCATTTTTTGCTCTTGGTTCCTCAGTGACAAAGCTGCTTTTGTCTAGACCAACGGATAAGCCAGAATAATACAAGGCATATTCATTACTGTTTCTTGCATCGTTCGTAATTGTAAATCCAAATAATGCCATCAACCCTAATTCTTTCTCCATATTAAGGTCTGCTTGGACAAGTTCATCAAGCGTTTTAGCCTCATCGATAGCTTTCAAATACTTTTGAATGGGCTCTATACCTTGTTTATTTCTATTCGTTGAATCCAATGCTGTTAAATAGAAGTCGGCAATTTTTTGTTCTTTTGTTCCTGTAGTATGCTGTTTGCCTTTGAGTTCTTCAACAATTTTTTTTATTTTTTCATCATTTTGCTTTTGTAGCTCAATAAACCCTCCGCCCATAATTTCTCCTGCAGCGAGTGTAGATTTATTTAACCATTCCTTATTAATTGATTCATAAAAATCGTCTTTTAAATTAGTCCCTTTAAGTGCCCATACACGTGCAATCCATGATTGGAATTCATCAATCGTAATCGTTTCATTTACGCCTAATGTTCCATCTGGATTGCCAATTAATAATCCAGCCTTTGCTAAATTATCTATATCTTTTTTAGCCCAAGCAGGTACATCACTGAATTCAGCGCCAAATGCTCCGCTACGTAGATCATTTCCCACTGGAGTTGGCAATTCGCCAAATGCTCTACTTAACATTACTAAAGCTTCAACTTTTTTAGCTGGCTCGTTTTCCCTTAAGTCTCCATTGTTTGATCCTCTAATAATCGATTCTTTAATAATAGCTGGTTGATAATCATCTGCTGCTAATAACAACTGCTTAACAATTTCTCCTCTAGTTGCAGGTACAGCTTTTTCATCGGCATATGCCGATAAGCTAACGGATAGGACCATGATGATGGCCATGAGTAAGGCAAGAAACTTCTTTTTCATTTTCGCACTCCTTCATAGGTTTTAAATAAAATTGAGCTCAAAGGTAAAATATGTAAAATATGGCATTACATAACATTATAGTTAGGGATAATTGGCAAGTCAATTTTATGAATTAGTTTTTTGCAACTAGTCAAAAAAGCTCTTGATAGAACTAGAGCTTTTTGTTGGTTAAAATATGAAAAATATTAACAATTTTCTCAATTCATGGTGTAAAGTATTAAATGAGATGTTCGGTAATTTATAGTGTGAACGCTATAGTATAGAAAGGAGAAAATAGCATGAATATTCCTGAACATATACGAGAAATGCTTGAAGAAAATAGAAAAAAAATGAAAGAGCTTAAATCTGAGAAACGGCTTATTAAGTTTTATGAGACGAATAAACCTTATGGTTGCTTTTCGAATTTTGCAAAGTACCCAATCATAATTCATAACAAGGAGTGGCCAACTACAGAGCACTACTTTCAAGCTCAGAAATTTGTAGGAACTGATTTTGAGGAGGAAATACGACTAGCTAGTACTCCAATGGAAGCTGCTAGTTTAGGACGGGATAGAAATAAACCGTTACGAAAAGACTGGGAACAATGCAAGGTTAAGGTTATGCAAGAAGCATTGACTGCTAAAGTTGAACAACACCAAAGTATAAAATCCATTCTACTATCAACAGGGGATTGTACAATTGTCGAGCATACTGCAAATGATGCTTACTGGGGAGATGGTGGAAATGGGCTAGGTCAAAACATGCTTGGCAAATTATTAATGGAAATAAGAAATGGACTAGATGGCTATATACCAGAGTTTTTCCTACCACAGTGGATTGCATTTCCTGATATTCATCCGCTTAGCATTGGCTGGAGAATGGGAGTGGGGGAAAGCTATTTAATGTACTTACATGATTGGAGAAGCAAACAGTCACCAGAAGCATTAAAAGAATATGACGAATATTTCATTCCTCCTAAAGAATGGTTAGAAGTCATCAATATGCGCAAAATGCTGTTGAAAGGTAAGGAGAAATAAATTAAATATGTTTAATCCAATAAAGGGTTACAAGCATTCCCCAGAATGAAATAATCAGCCTAATAAGATGAACGACTAAACTTAAAATACTTGTCAAAGTAAAAACAGTAACCGAAAATGTTACCGACCAAAATAAAGGTGGAAGCTGTGCAACGGTGAAAATTACAGTGCTCAATAAATTGGTAGCAAACATCATTTGTTAAACTCATTATCTTGGTTCTGTGCACCCCACTCACATAGTGCCTCCAGAGCTGGTAGAAGTGTTTTAGCTTTTTCAGTGAGACTATATTCTACCTTTGGTGGAACTTGTGGATACTCGATTCGAGTTACCATACCATCCTCTTCTAGCTCCTTAAGCTGTGCACTTAACATTTTATATGTAATAGTACCTATCTGTCTCTTTAATTGGTTAAACCGAACGGTTTCATGCTCAGCTAGTAAATAAATAATGACCATCTTCCATTTACCGCCGATAACAGAGAGTGTATAGCCAAAAGGTGTATCTTGTATATTTTTGATTTTTCCTTCAAATCCAGCCATGCCCATGTTTACACTATCCTTTCAGGTAGTATCTTACAAAAAAGTGCGTACTTATGTGTTACCCTTTCTTATTCTATACTAATGGTAATTCAAGTTAAAGGAGATAAGTACAAATGGCGATAGTAAAAACTTATAATCATAATCTTTGGGATCATGGCATCACTCAAGGGTATAGCGTAAATGGTACCATCTACATCTCAGGACAGTTTGCTCATAATAAAAAGGGTGAGTTTATTGGAAAAGAGGATATTGAGCTTCAGACGAAGCAGACGCTAGAAAATCTTGATCGTGTGCTAAGTGGTTTCAATGCAACAAGCTCTAATCTGGCATATGTGGAGATTTATTTAACACACGCTCAAGAGCATGCCGAGAGGGTCATTGCAATGTTTAAGGAATATGTAGGTGAACATAGGCCTGCGGGTAGTCTTATTGGTGTACAACATTTAGCATTTCCAGAACAATGGATTGAAATTAGTGCTATCGCACACACAGACTAATAAGAACTTATAAATTATTATGAATAATCGAAGTAAACTGATAATATGACCATGTGTGAGGTGTTGAATATTGATGAAGCATATTTATGTCGTATGGCATTGTAAAGCAATGGGGCAGGAACCAGAAGCGAAGTTAACTCAATCGGGTGCACAACAAGCTAATGTATTAGCTACATTACTTATGCAAAAAGATATTGATTTCATCGTATCAAGCCCATATATAAGAGCTTATCACTCAATATTACCGCTAGCAAATCAAAAAGGTATAGATGTCGTGCTAGAGAATAGATTAATAGAAAGAGCATTAACAAGTGAAAAACATTCTGATTGGGAAGCTATGCTTAAAAAGTCATTTGATGACTTAACGATCTGCTATACTGGCGGAGAATCAAGTTATGATGCGATGCAACGTGCAATTAGTGTAGTTAAGGATGTATTAAATAGTCAGTACCATCATATTGTGGTCGTTTCACATGGTAATCTCATTGCACTTATTCTCAAGTATTTTAATCAACATATTGGGTTTAAAGAATGGAAGGGCTTAACAAATCCAGACGTATATCAACTCTCATTTGAAGCTGACAAGTTAATTAATTTACAGCGATTATGGGAAGCCGATGTAACATAATAATTTAGTAGGTCCTTATATTTGATTTAATAAGCTAGTTGAGCTGCTAGATGCAACAAAAGGGGAAAGGGTGCTTGATCTTGGCTGTGGAACAGGAGATTTAGCTAACACGCTTTATGAGCAAGGTTTATAAGTAGCAGTAGATAAATCACAATATGGTCGAGCAGGCTAAACATAGAGTTAAGTTTAAATATAAAACATTACATGATAAAAGCTACGCCCTTTCTCTTTATTGAGAAGGGCGTAGCTTTTAGCTGTATTAAAATTAAATGAAAAATGGAAGTAAGAATAGTCCAGTTATTGCCGCTAGTGGAATGCGATTTCTAATAAATCGTCTTCTTGGATAAAAGCCAGGGTAGTAACCAAACTGTCTATATGCAGTCATATGTGGATGAGAGCCGCTCAACATTTCGTTAGTTGGAATGGCAAGTGTAATATAATCTTGATCTACATGAGCTATAAAGCCATCATGTGTTTGACCATCTAAGGTTTGTACACCAACATATTTATTCATGCAGGACATGCCTATTTGTTCATAACCGTTCATTTCCATAGTAGCCTCCCTATTATTTGATTACACAATAATATATGGGCGAAAATATATTATTTCACGGCGTTTGCCTATTTGGCCATAATATAATTGTTTAACTATATCATTCGCTATAATAACTTGAATCCATTCATCTACAACGAATAAATGTCATTGTGATAGCCAAACAAAATTTAGTACAATATAATTATAATGATATGAAGCTTTTCATAAATAGTTAGCACAATTGAAAAAAGAAAAGCAAGAAGCTATACATGAGAGGATTTGAGTTTGAAGTGATAGATAATTTTTGGCGTGACTTACCTAGACCATTTTTTGTATTAGCTCCTATGGAAGAGGTAACCCACGTCGTTTTTCGACATGTTGTAAGTAAAGCGGGTAGACCAGATGTGTTTTTTACAGAATTCGCTAATACTGAAAGCTACTGTCACCCTGATGGAAATCATAGTGTACGTGGAAGATTACTTTTTACTGAAGATGAACATCCAATCGTTGCACATATATGGGGCGATAAGCCAGAATACTTTGAAAAAATGAGTATCGATATGGCGCAGCAGGGTTTCAAAGGCATTGATATAAATATGGGCTGTCCTGTACCGAATGTAGCATCAAATGGTAAAGGAAGCGGTTTAATTTTACGTCCAGATGTGGCGGCTAATATCATACAATCAGCAAAGGCAGGTGGATTGCCTGTTAGCGTAAAAACACGTTTAGGCTTTTTTGAGGTAGATGAATGGCAAGCATGGTTAACACATATATTGAAGCAGGACATAGCTAATTTATCGATACATTTACGAACTAGAGATGAAATGAGTCAAGTGGCTGCACATTGGGAGCTTATTCCTGTAATCAAAGAGCTTAGAGATAAAATTGCACCGCAAACGTTATTGACAATTAATGGAGATATTCCTGACCGTCAAACAGGTTTAGAGCTCGCTGAAAAGTATGGCGTTGACGGTATAATGATTGGGCGAGGTATTTTTAAAAATCCATTTGCTTTTGAAAAAGAGCCTAGAGCCCATAGTACTAAAGAGTATCTGGATTTATTGAGACTACAGCTTGACTTACATGATAAATACTCACATGAGCTAGAGGTAAGGCCTTTTAAAGCTCTACACCGCTTTTTTAAGATTTATGTCAAAGGCTTTAGAGGTGCAAGTGAGCTTAGAAACATATTAATGAGTACATCAACTACAGATGAGGTTCGCAAGTTGCTTGATGAATATACGACTCATATTGATGAAACTGAAATCGTAAACTAGATTATTAAGTTGCTAAAAGCTATAGTTATATCATGTGTTTTACTTTGTATATACATGACAATAATCGTTTATTTTGATATAGTGACGTTAATATGTAAAAAAATGTATATACGGAGGGGTACTATGGATAGTGTGAAATGGCCGATTGGAAATTTACAAGTACCAGAAAACGTGACGCTTGAGCTTGTGCATGAATGGGTAAACGACATTGAATCCTATGCAACTAGGCTAAGAGAGACTGTTGATGGATTAAGCGAGGAACAACTAAACAGCACATACCGTGAAGGTGCCTGGAATGTGCGTCAGCTTGTTCATCATATTGCAGATTCTCAGTTAAATATGTATCAGCGTTTAAAACTAGCATTAACGGATCAAAATCCTTCTGTACCAGCTTTTGATGAAGAATCGTGGGCGGTTCTACCTGACACAAGCTTACCGATTGAAAGCTCGCTTAAAATGGTTGAGGGTATTAATGAACGTATTGTTGCTTTGGGTAAAACATTAACTGAGGAGCAATTGCAGCGTACATTTAATCATCAGATGATAGGTAAGGTTAATGTATCAGCAAAAATGGCTAAGCTAGCTTGGCATGCTGAGCACCATTTAGCTCATATTAAACTAGCGTTATCTAAATAAAATTAATTCAAGAGCTCTTGCATGCAAGAGCTCTTTTTCTTTTTCTTTTCACTATACAAGTCGAAGCTAATGGTATATTTTAGTAAATATGGATAATTTTTTAGAGGAGAGAGGAAATGTACAGGATTGCAATATGTGATGATCAAGAGAATCAAAGAGAACGGATTAGGCAAATGCTCCTGACGTTTTCAATAAAAGCTGAAATTGATTTTGAGGTTACATTGTTTAGCTCTGGCGAACATTTGCTTTTACATTATGAGAATCAAAAACCAACCTTTCACATTCTCATATTAGATATTGAGATGAACGGTTTAAATGGTATACAGACAGCAAAAAAATTACGAGAAATGAAGCGCAATCAAGAGCAAATTATTTTTTTGACGAGCTACCCAGATTATATGCTTGAGAGCTTTGATGTCGTTACGTTCCAATATTTATTAAAACCTGTCGATCAAGCTGTATTTGAAGCCAAAATGTTAAAGCTGATTCAGTTTTTCGAAGACAATAAGCAAAATCTATTAATTATTAAGTCAGGCTATGACGAGATTGTGTTAAAACAAGAGGATATTATTGCAATAGAAGCTGCTAAAAGCTTAACGATCAAAAGTAAGCTCATATTTACTACAGTGGATACAGTATATGATGGACGTGGACTCATTTCGAACTATGCTTCTGCGTTAAAACAATACAAGTTTCTGCAAATACATCGATCTATACTAATTAATTTAGCACATGTTCATAAATTTTCTGGAAATAAGGTCGTCATGACTAATGGGATGCAGCTACCGATAGGGCGCTCTAAAGTAAAGGAAGTTAAAGACGCGTGTACAAAATATATGGTGCTTAAGGTGGACTAGTGCGATGAATATGACTATACTCCTGCTAAACATCTTTGTGGCAACAGTCATGGCAGTGCAATTGAATTTCTACTTTAATTCAGTCATAGGTAAAGAAAACAGTAAACCTAATAAGTGGAGATATTCTCTACTTTTTATGCTACTTAACGTTATTTATCTATCATTATCCTTTTCGTGGTTATGGTCTTCAATACTGGCCTTAGTCATTATCTATATTCTATCATTAGGCTATGTAGCGGGAACAAGAGTAAGGGTTTTATTCTCCTTTATATATAGTGTATTGATTACTTTAGTGAATACAATTTGTTTGTTTATGTTTAAACCTAATATGACATTTAATTTAGAAGGAAACACCTTTAACGTCGACGAAGGTGAGCTTTTTTTTGTTTTTAGTCTTTTACTTAGCTGTACCATAATGTTTGCCGTTATTCTCATTATTAGTTTAATAGCTAAACGAAGAAGCTACTCATTGCATCTGCGTTATTTTGTATTGTTTCTGCTTGTCCCCTTTATTAGTATTTATCAAGTTAACTTTCTAACTATTTATAGTGACAAAAATATTCATTATTATATTTCGATATTTGGTTATATTGTACTTAATGTGTTAATTATTTTTATTTTGGATACTGTTATATCAAGATTTCAACTACTTCATCAAAATGCTTTGCTACAACGTCAAATGGATTATCAGGATGCAAACTATGAAAAGACGGTGCATAGTTTTAAAAAAATTAAAAGTATTATTCATGATACAAACCAGCAGTTTTTATATGTGAATGAGTGCATTGAACATGGTAAGTTAGAGGAGGCAAGCCATCACATTAAACTCACATTAAACATGATTGAGCATGCCTACCATAAAGTTAATACAGGAAATTTAGCTATTGACGCACTACTAACTAATGCGTTAAATATTTCATTAGATAATGGAATACGAATGGATACTGAGCTTCATTCCTTTAATTGTGAGCTGCCTATTGAGCGTTACGATTTATGTATTGTGCTTGGTAATATGCTTGATAATGCGATTGAGGCATCAAAAAAAGTAAAGGTGGGTGCAGACCGTTATATTCGTGTCCAAATACGTTCTAATGAAACGGCACTTTTGATAAGACTACATAATCGCGTGGATAGAGAAGTGGTCGATTTAAAAAGTAGTAAAGCAAGACCAGAGTATCATGGATTTGGTTTAATGAATATTAAACGGATATGTGAGAAATATGGTGGTCATATGACAATTGAAACCGATGCTCATTCATTTGATAATTTGGTTGTGCTTCCATTTAATTTGAAGAATTCCCAGGCATAATGCCGTTCGGGGATTCTTTTTTTCGTTTCAGGACGATTCACATCATCTTAGTACTTTTACAAGTATGATGTTAAATATAAAAACGAAAGAAAGAAGGAATAACAATGAGTAATTGGAAACGTATATCGATAATGGCTATGACATTTTTTCTTCTCGTCCTACCGCTTGTAAAGAAAGAAGCTTACGCCGATAAACGTGTAGCGGAAGCAGCAGTCAAAAAAGCAAACGAGGTCACAGAGTTTCTTATTCAAGACTATGGGGTAACAGGTGTACAATATGCAATTAGAGATAATGGCAAGGTTGTATTATCAGGGGGTCAAGGTGTTAATGATGCTGGAGAACTACAAAAAATAGCTAGTGATACGATGTTTGGTATAGGCTCAATCAGTAAAATGTATGTTACTTCTGCAACAATGATGCTTGCCGATGCTGGTCTGGTCGATATTGATATGCCATTAACAGCCTACATTAAAGAGTTTAAGATGAAGGATGAACGTTATAAACAGATTACGCCACGTATGCTAATGAATCATTCTTCTGGCTTATATGGTTCACATTATAAAAACAGTATGCTATTTGATGATAATGATACACAAAATCATGATCAATTATTAGAAAATTTAAGTAGGCAGAAATTAAAGTCAGAGCCAGGACAATATTCTGTATATGCCAATGATGGCTTTCAGCTATTAGAAATTTTAGTTGAGCGAGTTAGCGGCATGAGCTATAGTGAGTTTTTAGCACAAAAGATTAACAAGCCACTTAAGCTAGTATCAACAAAAACCCCTCTTGATAAGTTTGATCGTAAACGATTATACCCAGTCATTTTTCCTTTCTTTGACAATGTGCTGCCAACTGAAAATGCTAACGTTATTGGAACCGGTGGAATTTATTCTACCGCTGAAGAATTAACATTATTTTCAGATGTATTAATAGGCAATTATCCAACTATATTATCAAAGGAGTCAGCTTTATTAATGCAAAAGCCAGAATATCGTAATGGTATTTGGGTTAAAGATGAAGTAAATACCTTCAATTATGGTCTTGGTTGGGATTCAGTAGACCTAGCTCCTTTTCAAGAATACGGGATTAGGGCCGTTACTAAAGGTGGAGATACGGTTTTGTATCATTCTGCACTTATTGCGTTACCTGAGCTAAATATATCAATTGCGGTTTTAACATCAGGTGGAATGTCTCTTTATAATACAACTGCTGCATCAACAATATTGCTTGAGTATCTAAAACAGACAGGGCATATAAAGGAGATTAATCCAGAAAAAGTGTTTAATTCTCCAGTGAAAAAAGACATGCCAGATGCTTTAAAATCGTTCTCAGGTTTATATGGAACGGTAGGCTCAACATTTGAGATAAACATATTGGATGGAGAAGTTCATTTACCAGCAATGATAGATGGTTTAATTCCTGAACAAACTTATATTTATATTGGCAATGAGCATTTTTCAAGCCATGATGGTCGTACAACGATTAGTTTTGATAAACAAAAGAATAACCACATTTATTTAAGTGTAACCAGCCACTTAACTTATCCTGGATTAGGTCAGTCCATAATGGCTTATTATGAAGCACAAAAATTAGATCGTAATACATTAACTGAAGATGTATTGCATGCATGGGAAAAGAGAAATGGTAAAACGTACTATGCTGTAGATGAAAAAATAAGCTCACTTTTTTATTTTTCACCACTTTATTTATCAAAAACCATGGTATTTGACTCTGCCAATGGCTACGTTAATGGAACGAAAGTTATCGATCAAAATAATACTGAAAATAGTCTTGAAATTCCAGTCATGAATGGGCGAGATGTCACTGATTTTTCGCTTGAGTGGATTGATGGCATTGAATATCTTTTAGCAGACGGTCGAACATTTATAAGCGAAGATGCTATCACCTCCATCTACGAAGGAAAGAGCTCTACAGCGACAATTTCTTCTAGTGGTCACGCACGTTGGTATAAAATATCTGATGCTGCTGCTGGCAAAACGATGACAGTAGATTTTAAAGATGGTTCAGGATTCGCGGTTTACAATGAATATGGTTTACCAGATGAATTTAATACTGCTACAGGTAATAATAAAGTTATTTTACCTAAAAATGGACTAATTGTTTTTGCTGGAAAACCAGGTGATAAATTTAAGATTAAGCTAGACGATAAGTAAGAATATATCATTAATTGGAAATTCACACAAAGGGTGAGCTTTTAGCTCACCCTTTGTGTTTATGCTTGAGGTTAGCTAAATAAATCGAAAAAATATTAATCGTAATTATTACGATTAATATTGACATCATATGGAAAAGGGATTATTATTTAAATCGTAATGATTACGATTAAACAAAAGGAGTGGATTAATCACATGAACAAAAATTTAAAGTGGGTAGGGATTCTAGCTTTAACTGTTATTTTAGTTGCATGTCAAAGTGAAAAAGTGGATCCGTTGGAAGGAGGGCAAACATTAAAGGTACAGCAAGGTGAGCAACAAAAACATGAGCATGAACATCATCATGATCTTAATCATAACCATGAGCACAACGATGACCATGATTACGAAGATGCACATCATCATGGCACACATGAAGCTCATCATCATCCTGATGATGAGCAAGCGAAACAAATTTACGCTGGATATTTTGAGGATGACCAAATACAGCCACGTGAGCTTTCAGACTGGGCAGGAGATTGGCAATCGGTTTACCCTTATTTATTGGACGGAACATTAGATGAAGTGTTTGACTATAAGGCAAACAAAAGTGACACGATGACAACATTAGAGTATAAACAATATTATGATGTTGGCTACAAAACTACAGTTGATAGGATTGTAATTGAAGGTGATAAGGTTACTTTTTATGAAGGTGATAGGTCCTATTTCGGTCAATATAAAACCGATGGATATGAAGTGTTAACCTATGAAAAGGGCAATCGAGGAGTGCGATATATATTTACACTAGTTGAACCAACTCCAGGCGTCCCGACTTATATCCAATTTAGCGATCATCGTATTTATCCAACTATTGCTGATCATTATCATATATATTGGGGCGACGATCGAGCAGCGCTATTAAGTGAAGTCGTAAATTGGCCTACATATTACCCTTCTTCTATGGACGGTCATACTATTGCACATGAGATGATGGCTCATTAGTTATTGCTATTGAATAGTAGCTTTAAAGTTAGAACCTTTAATAAAGGTGTTCATAAAAAATCAGATGAGCCCAAGCTCTCTGATTTTTTATTTTATGACTTGAATCAAACTGGAAAAAGATGTTAAAATAATACAGACAGACAGTCGGTCTATTAAAAGGAGAAGTTATTATGAGAGTTGTGAAAAAAGCAGAGGAGCGTAAGCAGGAAATACTTGATGCTGCAGATGAGCTGTTTAGATTAAAAGGCTTTGATGGTACAAGTACTAACGATATTTTAAACAAGGTTAATATCGCAAGAGGAACGCTATATCATCACTTTAAATCAAAAGAGGATATTATGGATGCATTAATCGAGCAATACAATTTGAGATTATTAGAAGCTGCACACACCATTTCTAGAGCTAAGAGTATTCCTGTCGTGGAGCGCTTAATTCGTGCTGTAATGGCTTTAAAAATAAGTGATCAAAACAGCGAAGAAATAATGGCACATATTCATAAGCCACAAAATGCACTTTTACATCAGAAAATTCAAAAGGCTGTTATTTGCGGTGTAACACCGATACTGACTAATATCATTGAGGAAGGAATTGAGCAGGATATATTTAATACCCCATTTCCGTATGAGTGTATGGAAATGATTGTTATATATGCGACGACACTCTTTGATGATGATATCGTCATCTTATCAAATGAGGAGCGTGCTTCACGTATTAGTGCATTTATTACTAATGTGGAGAGGCTGCTTGGTGCTAAAAGTGGAACTTTAGGTGATGTGATGAAGGTGTTTGCCAATAAGTAGTGAGAGTTTTATGTTAAGAGGTGACGTATGTATCTAAAAATAATTCGCAATGACATAGCGAAAAGTAAGTTAATTACAATGACCCTAATTAGCTTTGTTACAGCAGCAGCCATGCTAATTTCGCTTGCTGCAATATTAACTGTCAATCTATATGGCTCACTTGAAGCATTGATGACTAAAGCGAAAACACCACATTTTATGCAAATGCATTCAGGAGATATCGATCTAAAAAGGCTTAATGCTTTCGCAACAAAGCAAAACAATGTTTCTGAATATCAGCTCGTTAAGTTTTTAAATATTGATGGCTCAAAGTTTGTTTTTGGCAACAAAACACTTGAAAATAGTGTTCAGGATAATGGGATAAGTACACAAAATGAGAAGTTTGATCTCTTACTCGATTTAGAAGGCAATAAAATCGAGGTAAGTGACGGGGAAGTGTATGTGCCAATAAGTTATATGAAAGACATTAACTTAAAGCTAGGTGATACTATTATTATTGCTGGTAAAGCCTTTACTGTAAAAGGATTTATGCGTGATTCTATTATGAATGCTTCGCTATCTAGCTCTAAGCGGTTTTTAGTAAGCAACAATGACTTTATTCAATTAGAGAAGCTAGGAAGTGTGGAGTACTTAATTGAATTTAGACTATTTGATGCAGCTGCATTAGGTGCCTTTGAGACTGCTTATGCAAGTGCAGGACTTGAAATGAACGGTCCTATGGTCACTTATCCACTTTTTAAAATGTTAAATTCAATGGCTGACGGGATGATGATTGCGATTATTATTTTAATCGCATTACTTGTAGTAACAATCGCATTTATGTGTATTCGCTTTACATTAGTTGCGAAAATAGAGGAAGACTATCGTGAAATTGGAGTCATGAAAGCGATTGGCCTGCCGATTACGGATATTAAAAAGCTTTATATGGCAAAATATTTTGCTATTTCAGCGATAGGATCAACATTTGGTTTTTTTCTAGCACTAGTATTTAAACATAGTCTGCTAGCAAATATTAGACTTTATATGGGGGAAAATGAGCATTCATTACTAGAAAATCTGATTGCAGTCATTGGTATTATCCTTGTTTTTATTGTAGTGATGGCATATGTTAATAGAGTTTTAAATCAATGTCGTAAAATCTCTGCAGCTCAAGCCCTTCGATATGTCACCCCACAGGAAAAGCCTACAAAGAAAAATCGCTTTTTGTTAAGTAGAAATAGGCTATTAAATATAAATGTTTTTATTGGTATAAAAGATGTACTAGCAAGAAAAAAATTATACTCTACAATGCTTACGATATTAATCATATCAGTATTTATGATTAATGTTCCACAGAACCTCTATCATACTATATCCGCAAAAAGCTTTATCCATTACATGGGGATTGGAAACTATGATTTAAGAATACAAATTTCTGGCACCGCTCATAATATTAACGATAAGCTAAACAAGTTAATGACTAAGCTAAATGCAGATCATGACATTTCAAAAATATCCCTCCTTACAACTAAGAACTATAAAGCTATGATGAAAGACGGAACGGAAGAAAATATTAAAATAGAGATAGGGGATCATTCAGTATTTCCGATTGAATATACAAAGGGTAGTGCACCAACTAATAGCTACGATATTGCGATATCTACAATTTATGCCGATGAGATGGGGCTTAATGTTGGGGATAGTATTTCAGTATTTATTAATAATAAGCAAACTACTTTAATTGTAACAGGAATCTACTCAGATATTACTAACGGTGGGAAAACGGCAAAGGCAGTATTCAATGATCCTTCTACTAATATGATGTGGTCTATTATTTCAGTAAAGCTCATAAATGACCTGCAGATTGAAAAAAAGGTCGAGGAGTATTCAAATGCATTTCCTTTTGCTAAAACGACAGATATTAATCGCTTTGTGTCGCAAACGTTTGGCTCGACAATTGCTTCTATTAAAGTCGCTACGTACGTAGCAGGTGCGATATCAATCGTCATCATTATTTTAGTTATACTAATGTTCATGAAGATGCTCGTTTCAAAGGACAGATATCATATTAGTGTTTTAAAAGCATTTGGATTTACAACTTTAGATTTAAAAGTTCAATATATATCACGTTCAATATTTATTTTAATGATGAGTCTGGCTTTAGGGACATTACTAGCTAATACTTTAGGAGAAAAAGTTTCGAGTATAGTTATATCATCCTTTGGAGCATCAACGTTTAAATTCGTGGTTAATCCGCTTACCGTTTATATTTTTAGTCCACTTATGATCGTGATAGCGGTCATACTTTCAACCTTAATCGGCACACTACGAATTGGAAAAATTAAAGTATCCGATTATATAAAGGAGTAGACATATGACCAAAATAATAGAAGCGAATCGTGTTGTGAAAAACTATGAAGAGGGTAATGAGGAGCGAAATGTTATTGATGATGTATCTTTACACATTAATGATGGCGAATTTGTTTCAGTGATGGGACCATCCGGTTCGGGTAAATCAACGTTATTATTTGCACTTAGTGGGACGGATCATATTAATAGTGGAAAAGTACTTTTTAATCATAAGGATTTAGCTATTGCATCTGAGAAGGAGTTGTCACATATTCGCAGAAAAGAAATGGGCTTTGTTTTTCAACAGCCGACTATGCTAAAAAATTTGAACATTATAGATAATATTATTTTACCTGCTCTTCGAGATAATCGAAAAAATTTGAAGAACATAACTCAGAAAGCTAGAGAGCTAATGAAAAGAGTAGGCATAGCGCATATAGAAGAACGAAATATTACTCAAGTTTCAGGAGGACAATTGCAACGTGCAAGTATTTGTCGTTCACTAATGAATAGCCCAAAAATTATTTTTGGAGACGAGCCAACAGGTGCATTAAATTCACAAGCTGCCGCAGAAATTATGGATATATTTACTGAAATTAATAACGCTGGTACTGCTATAATGCTAGTCACGCATGACAGCAAGGTCGCTGCTCGAACGGAGCGAATTATGTTTATGCAAGATGGAAAAATAGTAAGTGAAATAAGGCTTCCTAAATATAATGGAACTAATATTGAAGAACGAGTAAAGATGGTAACGATAAAAATGCGAGAAATAGGCATTTAATCAATAGAAGCTAAAAAAGTTAAAGAGGGGTCTTACGATGGCAGAACCATTAAAAAATATGTATAACGAGCAATTTTTACGAGAATTTGGAGCGATAGTTCAAGCAGCTTACTCCTCTTTTAATATAAATGGCTTCGTAAATGCTAGTCTAAAAGAGAATTGGGAAGCTTTAAGTCTAATGGAACGGATGCGTAAAATTACTATCACATTACACTCCTATCTTCCTGATAGCTATAATGAGGCTATACAAATATTATTAGACGTAAATGAATCTTGCTACGGTTTCCCTTATCTCATTTTGCCTGATTTCGTTGAAGTATATGGTCAGCAACCAAGCGACTGGGATTGTTCTATACAGGCATTAGAGCAATTTACATCACATTCAACAGCTGAATTTGCAGTTAGACCATTTATACTTCGTAATCCTGTTCGCATGATGGAACAAATGCTAAAGTGGTCAAAAAGTTCAAATGAGCATGTTAGAAGACTAGCTAGTGAAGGCTGTAGACCACGTCTACCTTGGGGAAAAGCACTCCATATATTTAAAAAAGATCCATTTCCTATTATTAAGGTGCTTGAGCAATTAAAGACAGATGAATCACTTTATGTTAGAAAGAGTGTTGCAAACAACTTAAATGACATTGCAAAGGATCATCCACAGCTTGTCATTCAGTTAGCTAAAAGCTGGATAGGACATAGCCACTATACAGATTGGATAGTAAGATATGGCTGCAGAACATTAATTCGTCAAGCTCATCCAGAAATATTAGCTTTATTTGGATATGCTATGCATGATACGGAGAGCAATATGATTGAATACGCAGAACTTACTGTGAACAAATCAATCCTAGCAATCGGAGAAGAATCGGAATTAACATATAAAATAGCGATTAGACCAGGTGAGCCTGTACGCATTAGAGTGGAATATTGTATTGATTTTGTAAAATCAAGCGGGAAAATATCTAGCAAAAAATTTCTTTTGTCTGACAAAACCGTTGCAGGTGGAGCTTTACTCGTCGCAAGCAGAACACACCGCTGGTCTGATTTAACTACTCGCCGTCATTATCCTGGTAAGCATCGTATTGCTCTAGTAGTTAATGGAGTTGAGGTAGCAGAAACTGATGTAGAAATTGTACCAGCTATTACAAAGGATAAGTAAATAATGAAAAATTATCCCATATTTGCTATTATATAGTTAATTTAAAATTATAGTAGATTGGGGATAAAACATGAGAAAAATAGAAGTTAAAGAAGTGAAAATTGTAAGTGCATTTAAGACAACGGTTTATGTGTCAATCATTCCGCTAGGCTTCATGTTAGTTATTGGAATATTATTCACTATTTTTGCTGCTTTGCTTGGAGAAACCTCTCTTCTAGCACTAGGAATACCTTATATTGTATTACCTTTAATTTTACTAGGCTTTTATGGTGTCTTTAGTATGTTAATGGCATTAGTGTATAATCTATTTTCTAAAAAGTTTGGTGGTTTAGAAGTAACGATTAGTGACAAGGAAATCGTACCGAACTTTTATCCAAATGATACGGCAAATATGCCGAATTATAATCATTTTAACCCACATCCATAAAGCTTTCCTTTTTTAATGAAATAAGTAGCTTAAATAGCCATTTTGCAAATTGCATGATGGCTATTTTTTAGTTACTCTAAAACAGATGAATATATTTATTAAGGAGATTTATGATGAATGAACTACAATGTCGACTAGTTCAGCCAGAGGATCATACATTTTTATTTCAATTATTTTGTTCTGTTAGAGAGCAGGAGGTCTCGTCCTGGGGTTGGGCTGAAGAACAGCTACAAGCCTTCTTACAGCTACAATGGTCTGCCTCACAAGCCTCTTATCGTATGCAGTTTCCAAATGCTTTGCATCAACTTATTTTACATAATCAAACTCCCATAGGCCAATTTTTGCTACATAAAACTAATACGCATGTTCACTTAGTAGATTTTTCAATCGTACCTGCTTATCGTAATCAAGGGATAGGTACACATATTATAAAATTACTACAGACTGATGCAGAACAATTACAATTACCAATTATTTTAAATGTTATGCAAGGAAATATCGCAAGTCGTTTATATGAGCGATTAGGCTTTCAGTTTACAAACAACGAGGACCCATTATATAGAAGGATGAAGTGGCTTCCACGACAAAGTGCATAGTACATTGTTATATAAAAAAGGGTGACCATGAGAAGCTTAATATTTTCAAAACTTCATTTGGTCCCCTCTCTTAAAGCGTATAATTTTGAATTTTATTCGTCTACAAGCGATTTTAACGGCTTCTCAGCTGGCCCTTCCATAACTTCACCGGTATAAGAAAATCTTGAGCCATGACAAGGACAGTCCCATGTTCTCTCCCCATCATTCCATTCTGTTTCACAGCCCATATGTGTGCATGTTGTATCAACTACAAATAATTTTCCTGACTTATCTCTATATGCACCCGCTCGTTTTCCGTTTACCATAACAGCAGAGCCTTCATCATCTGCTAAATCTTCAGGTCTACGATTAATATGCTCCAGCTTACCACCAATAAGATGCTTAGCTACATCTAAATTTTCAACGACTAAATTAGTTACTGTTTTTAACGACATTGGACGTGTTGGTGAAAATAACTCCTCATATTGATTGCTTTTCTCTTGAATTAAATCTGTGATTAGTTTAGCTGCAAGTGTACCAGTCGTCATCCCCCACTTTTTAAAACCAGTTGCAACGTATATATTAGAAGTAAATGAAGTGAGTCGACCAATGTAAGGAATTTTGTCGCCGGTAACTAAATCCTGTGCAGACCAACGATAGACAATCTCACTAGCTTTAAATTGCTCGGCAGCGTAGGCTTGCAGTTGCTCGTAATGATTAATTGTGCAAATACCTTGGCCAGTTTTATGAGTTTGACCACCAATAATGAGTAATGGCGTACCGTCCAATGCAGTTGCACTTCTTATCGAGCGACTAGGCTCCTCAGCTGTAATGTACATCCCACCAGCGTATTTTACATCCGTTTTAATGGCTAGTGCATAAGAACGGTCAGCATACATGCGAGTGAAATATAAACCAAGACCGTCATAAAATGGATAGTGAGTACAAATGGCCACATGCTTACATGTAACAGTATGTCCATCTGCACTAACGACCTTAGTAGATGCATCATTTTGAATATCTATGGCGGTTGTCTGCTCATAGATTTGACAGCCCATTTCACTAAGCTTTTTAACAAGTGCAGTCATATACTGAAGCGGGTGAAATTGAGCCTGACGATCCATTCTTACAGCAGCAAGAGCAGCAATATTTAATGGAATTTGTTCTACATAAGCACCAGGTATACCTAAGGCGTCATAGGCTGCCATTTCTTTTTGTAATTTTTCAATATAATCAGGTGAGGTTGTATATATGTATGCGTCCTGCTGCTGTAAAGCGCACTCAATATTAAGCTCTGCAATAATTGACTCCATAAATTGGCGAGCTTCCTCGTTAGCTTGATAATAAAGTGCTGCTTTTTCTTTACCTGACTGTGTAATAAGCTCATCATAAATGAGATGGTGCTGAGCAGTTATTTTAGCAGTAGTATGGCCCGTTGTTCCTGTCAAAAGCTTACCTGCCTCGATTAGTGCAACATTAAAGCCTGCTTTAATAAGTAAAAAAGCAGTCGTAATACCAGCGATTCCGCCGCCTACAACAGCAACGTCTGCTTCAATATTTTGTTGTAGCTTAGGGAAGCTGGGTAAATCTTTTAGTGAGTCAGACCAAAGTGACTCCGGAAATGTTGGCAATGGTGGAAAATGTGTCATCATGTAACTCCTAACTAATTGTATTCATATTTCATTCCTTCCCTTTCTAATAAAAATTATTCGCATATATAAATATTGCTGGGCATTTAAGTAAGTTATGTACCAGTCATTCCTCTTTTTTGGTAAGGTAATATAGTATACTTGAAGCTAAGTACATGGTAAGCGATACTATACAAATGAATTTAGGGTGAGAAAAATGAAAAAAGTATATAGACTACTAGAACAATGGGTAGATCAGAAGTTAATTCCAAGTGCTGTACTGTGTATTAATTACCAAGATACGCTTATTGTTAATCATGCTTTTGGATCAGCTCATATAGATACGATTTATGATATTGCTTCTTTAACTAAAGTAACAGCGACATTACCTTCAATATTATTACTAATGCAAGCTTCAAAACTAGCTTTAGACGATAGGCTCGTGACTCATATACCTACATTCCCACACCGTGACATTACGATACGACATTGCTTACAGCATATGACAGGCTTACCTGGCTCGTTACCCTATCCACAAGACCGCTATGCTACTAAGAATGTTTGGGATGACATTTACGCACAGCCACTAATTTCAAAGCCAGGCAGTATAGTTAGATACAGCGATTTAGGCATGATATGGCTAGGAAAGGTGATAGAAAACATATCTGGTCAGTCGCTTTCAGCTTACGCCCAAAAGCATATTTATACTCCTTTAAACATGCAGGACACAGCATTTTTACCACAGTTACCAGAGATGAATGGTCGTATAGCACCAACGGAATGGGATGATGTGAACAAACAGTATTTACAAGGTGCTGTGCATGATGAAGTAAGCTATCGACTTGGTGGCGTTTCTGGAAGTGCCGGTTTATTTTCTACAGCTAAAGATTTATCTAATTATGCACGTGCTTGGTTATATCCAATGGACTATGCCTTATTTACTACTGATTCGATTAATCAATGTTTTAAGCTACCGATAGAAGCAAGAGGATTAGGCTGGCAAGTACAGGACTTTACAGTCCCATTAGCGTGTGGAGAAAATTGGCCAAAAGGTAGTTTTGGTCACACTGGGTTTACGGGAACAAGTATATGGATTGAACCTCATAAAAAACTTTCAGTTGTATTATTAACAAATGCAGTTCATTATGGGCGACAAAATAAAATAGTAGAGTTAAGAAGACAATTGCATGAATTGATATATGATGAAGTTTTAAATAGCGTATTAGATTAATCGATACTATCTATCGAACTCATTAATCTAGTAAATGAAATATAGTAGCTATAGTTTTTTACTATAGCTAATGATACGTTATTCATATTTTTACTCTTTTCCCTCCAATGCTAGAATCATGTTAATACAAGCAAGACATAATTGGAGGGAAACATATGTGCAATAAATTTCAATTAGTAGGAAGCCTATTACGTCCAACAGAGCTGCTTCACTATAAGAAGCAAATTGAGCAAAGAGATGATATTACTTACCCTTTTTATAATGAATTTAAAGGCTATGAGCAATGTGAATTAACAGCAATAGAAGCAGTTGTGAACAAGCAAATTGAGCATGGTATTGCTGTAATTACTGATGGTGAATATTCAAAATCAATGTGGCATTTAGACTTCGTTTGGGGATTAAAGGGTGTCTCAAGATATATTGCAGAGCATGGTTACTTCTTTAGGGATAAAGATGGTCATTCTCATTACGAAACGAGAAAAGATATTGGTATAAAAATAAATGGGAGGCTTAGTGGTAAAAATCATCATTTTATAAGCTTGTTTAAGAAGCTAAAGACCTTTAGCAACAAGCATGAAACAAAGCTATGTGTGCCATCACCCTCTCATATTTACGGTGAATTATCTTGGTCAAATAATATCGGCGGAGCAAAAGCGATATATAAAACTAAAGAGGAGCTACGTGATGACTTGGTCCAAGCGTATAAGGAATTTGTTGAGGAATTTGCGTTAGCAGGAGGAGAAATATTACAATTTGATGATTGCTTATGGGAGCTGTTTGCAGATGACAACCCGAACTCTCCATATACAGGCGAGCATATAGATCAGGAAGAGGTTAAAGCACTTGCCGAGCAATTTATTGATATCAATAATACAGTTATTGCTTATGGTCATAGACTAGGCTTAAAAATGTGGACACATAATTGTCGTGGCAACTATGATTCTCGCAATATGGGCGGCGGCTCCTACGTTAAAATAGCTAATCTATTTTTAAAACAACTAAATTATGATCGCTTTTTCTTAGAGTGGGATGACGATCGTGCAGGCTCACTTGAAGCATTGGCTGTATTTAAGGATAGACCAGAAACGGAAATTGTGCTAGGACTGCTATCATCAAAAACAAATACATTAGATGATGAGGCTAGAGTACAGAGCATGCTCGATGAAGCTTCAAAGATAATTGATAAAAGTAGATTGTTTCTGTCACATCAATGTGGTTTTGCTTCCTGTGATGGTGGAAATGAATTGTCAGAACAAGAGCAGTGGGAAAAAATTAAACAAGGACAACGTATTGCTCTTCGTTTTTGGGAATAATAGTATCATCATTATTTAAACCGCTTATTAAAGGCTATATCCAATTACAGGATATAGCCTTTATGCATAGTCTTTAGCTGATAGCACATAATACGCATGGAGGTGATTGACATGAGTATAACGAATGAGCTTACAGTTGATGCCAAAGCAGTGATTCCTGCATGGCAAAAAGTACTTCCTGAATTTATACAGCCATCAGGTGAATGCTCAATTGTGGCAGATGAAAAATTTACAAATGCAATAATTATTCATATTAAGGATGATGGTCGTTCACATTATTCATTTGATTTTCGAGTGAAATATGTAGACAATCGAGAGATTGACGTAGAGCTTCTTGATGTTGAAAAGGCTGGCGATCATGTAAATGAGCAGACAGAAATCGTTCAATCAATAGTAAAAGATTATGTTAGAAATATTCATGAGTGTGCACAAAGTTTGAAGGAGCTGACAAATCGATGACAAAATCAATACCTGGCGTAGATAAAAATCTGCAAAATGTTGTAAAGGAACTTGAAAGGCCAGATTTACTTGCACATGAAAACCAGCAGCTCAATCAAGAGCATATGGACGAGCTCAAAGGGCAGGACCAACATTTTCATAAAAAAGCATACGAGACGGAAAATCAGGAATAATAAAGCTTGTTAAAGGAGGATTATGATGACTGCACAAAAAGAAAATGCGAAGGGGAGAAATCCCCATTATGCTGATACTCATGCTAGACCTTCAGATCCAGGCAATCTCCCACTTTCAGGTTCTAAGAAAGTAAAAAATGCTAATCATCCGCGTTCAAATTCAAGTCCAAGTGAAGGCTCATAAAGTTGAACCTTTTCTCTTTTTTAAAGCTGGTATCGAGTTATTGATACCAGCTTTTTATTGTTTTAAATGGATTTTTTTGCTACCTTTTATAAAGTAAATAGATATGAGAGGTGAGCCTGTTGATTATATGGATAAATGGAGCATTCGGAAGTGGTAAAACGACAGCAGCCTATGAGTTGAGAAGAAGATTACCGAATTCATTTCTGTATGACCCTGAGCAAATCGGTTATTTTTTAAGAAAGCATACGCCACCACAAATGCAAAAGGATGATTTCCAGCACTATGAGCTGTGGAGGAAATTCAATGTGGACATGCTTACACAATTTAGCAAGCATTATTCTGGAGTGATTATTGTTCCAATGACCATTGTAGACGAGCAGTATTTTAATGAGATTATAACTGCGCTAAAAATAAATGGAATCAATCTTTATCATTTCTCTTTACTAGCAAGCCGCGAAACCTTACTAAAACGGCTCAGGCATAGAGGTCATAGCAAGCATTCATGGCCTGCTAAGCAAATTGATCGTTGCATAACTAGCTTGTCAAAGGACAGCTTTGGACAACATATCGATACAGAGCACTTACGACCTGAGGAGGTAATCGAGCACATTGCACTAACATGCAAGCTCTCTCTATTAAAAGATGATAGAGGACTAATAAAGAAAAGATTTGACCGATTACTATTACGTTATAAATAAGCAAAACATAGTCTTTACTTCAATTTGTAAAAAAAATGAAAAACATCCAATAATATCTTGTTACTTACATAAGTACTTGGTATTATATAAAAGAGATTTTTTCATCTTTTAGGTATTTTCTCCTATATTTGTTTTAAAAACCTCTCTATAGGACTTAATCCACACTATGATCATTTACTTCCAAGCCGTTATGAATCATGTTTACGTTGCAGCCATAGCTACAATATTAAACATAAGTATGCTCTATATTTAAAGATAACTCTTTTGCAATATAAAAGTGTAAGAATAGATCTATTCTTAAAACTGGAGTTATTTGTAAAAATTTAAAGAAAGTGGGATGTTAATGAGCGATCAATATGTTGGTGAGATAAGAATGTTTTCAGGAAATTATGCACCAGATGGATGGCATTTATGTGATGGTTCTACATTACCAATTAACGGTAATGAAGTACTCTTTTCATTAATTGGTGTAATGTATGGTGGAGATGGACAAACCAATTTTAAACTACCAGATTTAAGAGGACGAGTTCCGCTCCATAAAGGTGCATTATTTTCAAGTACTTACCCTTTAGGCAGCTTTGCAGGAGTAGAAAACGTAACTTTAACTGAGTCACAGCTACCAGCTCACACTCATGTTGTAAATGCTAATAAAAATGCAGAGCAAACGACGAGTAATAATCCGACAAATCAATTTTGGGGAAATAGTAGTATAACAAGTTATCAAACTGGAGCACCAAATACGAATATGCATCCACAGGCTCTATCGGTAGTTGGGTCAACTCAACCACATAATAATATGATGCCAACTGGAGTCACAAACTTTATTATTGCACTTTATGGCATTTATCCTACTCAAGCTTAAACAAATAAAGGAGGAGTATACATATGGCAGAACCGTTTATCGGAGAAATTAGATTATTTGCTTTCGGATTAATTCCAAAAGGCTGGCTACCGTGTGATGGTCAGTTGCTTAACATCCAACAAAATACAGCCTTATTTTCAATATTGGGATCACGCTATGGTGGCGATGGAGTAAGAACCTTCGCGATTCCAAATTTACAAGGAAGAACACCTATTCATAGAAAATATGGAAGTATTCCAGTTGGGTCAGCTGCTGGGGAGTCTACACACACGTTAACTATTAATGAAATGCCTCAACATACACATCAAGTTAATGCCTCATCTTTACCTGCTGATAAAGTTTCACCTACCACTCAAGTATGGGCAAGTACGGCTGAAACAACTCCGCTATATTCTTCTACGGGCAATACGACAATGAATATCGATAACGTCTCAGCTACTGGAGCAAATCAACCACATAATAATATGCAGCCCTATTTAACCGTTCAATTTTGTATAGCACTTAATGGCATATATCCGCCAAGAGATTAGGAGGAAAACAGATGGATCCTTACGTTGGAGAAATTAGATTATTTGCAGGTGATTTTGCACCTAGAGGCTGGTTGACTTGTGATGGTAGTGTACTACCAGTTCTACAATATCAATTACTTTTTTCTATTATTGGTAACACATATGGTGGCGATGGACAGTCTTCTTTTGCTTTACCCGATTTTAGTGGCAAAGCGGTTATGGGAGCAGGGCAAGGACCAGGCTTATCAAATAGAGCACTTGGTAACATAGTTGGAACAGAAACGACTACACTTTTGTTAAATCAAATGCCAGCACACTCTCATAATGTTAGTGGAAGCACAGTAAGTGCAGGTAATACTTCAACAGCTGATCCAACTAACGCTACCTGGGGGGCTGAATCAGGACTTTTGGGGAAGAAGCCATATAATTCCACTCCCAATACAGCAATGAATCCTTTAGCAGTAGGCTTTAGTGGCGGGAGTCAGCCACATAATAATATGCAGCCTTATCTTTCATTGACGTACATTATTTGTTATGAAGGCATTTATCCACAAAGACCATAAAAGGACTTAGTAATAGGAAGGATTTGAATTATGATACAAAAGGGAGTAAAGGGACTTACGGCAATTTTAATATTTTTTATTTTATTTTTCCCCTATACTAGTCATCAGGCGACTGCAGAAACGCTTACTTATCAGAAATCAGCATTAACGACCAATCGTGGTGATGATTATCTCATTATCGGTCATGGTGGAGGAGACCATGATGACGCGGTAATATTTATAAAATTTGACAATCTTAATGTTGAAGCACCGATTGAGCAAGCAACATTAATTGTTCCAACTGGCGAGAGTAGTATGCCTGGAGGCTCGTTTGAAGGTGTGAATCTTACGATTACAGTTGGTGATCAAGATAATTGGGTTGACATAGTAGGCCCCCCACCTAACCTTACCTCACATTCACTTGATGTATTAATGACAAATCCTGAGATAGTCAATATTGTCCATGAGGGTGACACTTATCCACTTGAGAAATATACGTTAGATATTACGAGTTTACTGTCTAGCTCAGTTATAGGGGCTGATGGGATGGTCACACTAGCATTATCGAGTAACGATCTTTACTTGAGCTCACAACTTTATGAAAGTACAGATCCTGCTTACGATTTTCAATTTAAATTGATTGTGACCTATCAGGATAATAATGCTCCAACGGATCTTAATCTAAGCTCAAGCACTATTAATCAGTCTAGTGGAATCGATACTGAAGTTGGTAGTTTAACTACTGTAGATGCTGATTTTGGAGACTCACATACCTATTCTTTAGTATCAGGCTCAGGTGACACTAATAATGCTCTATTTAATATATCTGGTTCAGCATTAAGAGTTAATAATGCAGCATCGATACAAGCTGGTACTTACGAAGTGCGTATTAGAACGACAGATAGTAGCGGAGAGTATTTTGAAAAGAGCTTTACTATTACGGTAATAGACGACATCGCACCTTCAGTTCCTATTATAACGACAACCCAGTACTACTTTAATCAAGCAAAACCGACCATCTCTGGAACCGGTGAACCAAATAGTACTGTACAAATTCATATTGCTGGCATTAGTGGTTATGAGGAAGTGAGCGTGCTTGCAAATGGAGATTGGACATACACACCATCAACTGATTTAGCAGATGATGATTATAGCATTACAGCTCGTGCAAAAGATTTAGCTAATAATCTAAGTGCGTTTACTTCTCCTTATACGATAACAATTGATACAGAGGCTCCTCCTAAACCAGTCATTACAGTTCCAGGCAACGGTGCATTACTTGCCAGTAGTACACCAACAATAAGTGGAACGAGTGAAGCAGACAATACGATAACAGTATATGGAAACAGTACAACTTATGGAACGGTTACAGCAAATGCAAACGGGCAATGGACATTAACTTTGACTAGTGAATTGCCTGATGGGCAATACGATTTTACTGCAATAGCAACTGATTTAGCAGGCAACGAGAGTGAAATGTCTTCTACAATAAGTGTATTAATTGATACGACTCCACCAGCAGCTCCTATTATTACCTCACCAGCAGATGGTGGATATACAAATAATGCAAAACCGAACATTAGTGGTACAGCAGAAGCTGAGAGCACCATTTCAATTTATATCAATGGAATAATGATAGGTACTACAACTACAAATCAATCTCATAGTTGGACTTATACTCCAGTAACTGATTTAGTACAAGGGCTAAACACAATACATGCCTATGCTATGGATGCAGCGGGTCATACAAGTGAAAAATCTGATGACGTGATTGTTGAATTTGACAATGAAGATCCAGTAGCCCCAACGATATTAAGTCCAGCTAATAATAGTGTATCAAATCAACAAAAGCCTACGATAAGTGGTTCGTCTGAAGCTAAAAATACCATTTCAATTTATATTAATGGTAGCTTAGATGGAACAGTGACATCTGATCCAATTACAGGTATGTGGTCTTATACTGTCGCTAATAATTTAGTAGAGGGCGAACATGAAATTACAGCGACCTCAACGGATCCAGCAGGAAATGAAAGTCCTTTATCAAGTGCGATTAAGTATACTGTTGATGTAACACCTCCTGCAACACCAATAGTCACAACACCTATCGGCAATGTTATGACAAAAAACGCTGTAGTTCAGATTCAAGGAACATCAGATAGCGATAATCAAATTTATTATTACGTAAATGGCTCACTGATTGCTTATGTCAATGCAAATGGAAATGGTGAGTGGACGATTGTACATATTTTTGTAGGTGAAGGAACCTATGAACTGACAATAAAAGCAGTTGACGCAGCTGGCAATGAAAGTTTAAGTGAGGCTACTGTACAGTTTGATATAGATCAAACTGCACCAGATGCCCCGATTATTACTGCACTTGCACCATTTATTAATGCGGTGAAACCTGAGATTACAGGAACAGCCGAGGCAGGTAGTAAAGTAGAGCTATTTAGAAACGGTGTATCAATAGCAGATAATATTGTTGTAGCTATTGATGGAACTTGGAGCTTTAGACCAACAGTAAATTGGAATGATGGTGCTTATAGCTTACATGCTATTGCAACTGATTTAGCTGGTAACGTTAGCTTAAGCTCCACACCGATATCGTTTACGATAGATACAGTTGTACCAGACGAACCTGTTATTTCTACTGATCTAAACAATACATCAATGACAAATAAAAGACCTGTTATTGAGGGAACAGCATTAGCATTACATGATATTGAATTAACGATTAATGGTCAACAGATTCCGCTATTTTCATCAGATTTACTTGGAAACTGGACTTATACACCAACAGCTGATTTAGCAGATGGCAATTATGTTGTTACAGCAAAAGTGATAGATCAAGCTGGCAATTATAGTATCGATTCTAATACTATTAGCTTCACAATAGATACAGTAGCTCCAGCTGCACCTATTATAACTACAACTGCACTTTATACAAATGATAACCGTCCAACAATTACGGGTACAGCAGAGCCTTTATCTGAGCTAAAACTTATAAATACAAATGATGCTAGTGAAGAGATTATAGCTGTAGATGCAGATGGGAATTGGACGTATAGACCAGACTCCGCATTAATTGACGAGATTTATACGTTTGTAGCTGTGGCTAAGGATGCAGCAGGCAATGAAAGCTCTCAATCGAGTTACTACGTTTTTACACTTGATACAGTAGCTCCAGCTACACCTGTGATTTCTACAGTTCTTGATCAAACTAATACATCAATTCAAACGCCAACCATTGAAGGCTCAGCTGAACCAAATAGTGAAGTCGAACTTTTTAATCATGGTCAATCTATAGCTACGGTTTCCGTAGACGGAAGTGGAAATTGGTCCTTTACACCAGCATCAAACTGGTCAGATGGTACTTATATTATTACTGCAACAGCAACAGATCGAGCTAGTAATCGTAGTGTGACATCTAGCGGCATTAGCTTTACGATAGATACGGTAGCACCAGCTGCTCCAATCATCAGTAGTCCACTAGCTAACGCCTATATTAATCTAGCTAAACCTTCGATTAGTGGAGAGGCAGAAGCAAATAGTCAAATTGAGCTTGATATTGATGGAAATATCGCTTTAGTTAATGCTGACCAAGACGGAAACTGGTCGTATACTCCTTTAACAAATCTTTTAGAAGGTACTCATACGATAATAGCCAAAGCGTTTGATGCTGCGGGCAATGAGAGTATAGCTAGCTTACCATTAAGCTTTAATGTAGATACAATTGCACCTATAGCACCAACAATTAATTCACCTGCACATTTAAGTCTTCATAATCAGGCAAGGCCAACGATTAGTGGAACTGCTGAGGTTGGTAGTAAGGTGTTATTGTTTGTAGATACTATATTAGAAGCATCAATCAATACTGATGCTAGTGGAATCTGGTCCTATACACCAACAGGTGATTGGGCAGACAAAACCTATACGATCACAGCAATAGCTGAGGATGCTGCAAGCAATCAAAGTACTGTTTCACCAGCACTTGACATTACTATTGATACTGAAGCACCTGTTATTCAGCTAATAGGTGATACTAATGTAAGAACAGAAGTCGGTGTAGCTTATACGGATGCAGGAGCTACAGCTTTAGATAGTAGAGAAGGAAATATTTCTTCAAAAATAAATACTATAAGTACAGTGGATATTAATACGATTGGTCACTATACAGTGACATATAAAGTGACTGATGATGCAGGAAACGAGGCTGTAGAAGTACAGCGTCAAGTGACAGTTATTCCACCAGTAGTTCATGTAGTGGGAAGTAATGGCGGAAATAAAGTGACGGTTTCAAATGCAATAGCAGGTGCGTCATTAAAGCTTTATAATGCAGGAAATCAACAAGTAGGAGATTTACAAACTGCAGATGCTGACGGAAAATATACATTTACAAATGTACCAAAGGGATCTGGATATTATGTTACTCAAATTATTAGTACAGTTGAAAGTAATCCATCAACCTCAGTAAATGTTACTCAACCATCGGCGGTTGAGCCAAGTCCAGCCGAGACACGACAAGCAAATTTAATAATCATAAATACTAAATTTGCATTCCAGTTACCAATTGAACGTAAGTATGTTAATGGTCAATCCATCGATGAGGTTGAGCTTAACGCAGACAATGTTCAAACGATAATAAAAGAAGCAGTTAACCAAAACCACTTACTCATTACAGTTTACATCGATGATTTAGTTGGTAATCCAGCAAACAATATTGATATTTCAATAAATCGTGACGCTTTAAATCAGTTTGCTATAAATGGAATTGAGCTTGAACTTCAAACAGATCACGGTGCGATTAGATTAACAACAGCTACAATTCAAGCCCTTGTAAGACTTGATCAGGAGGCATATTTCCGTATCATACCAATACGAGATGTATCAGATCAGCTAACTAATACTGAAAGAGTTGTAAATAGTGTGCAGGTTCGTCATGCTGCTGGTGACAGACAAGTTAAATTGACTAGTATTCCAGTAAAAATTGAAACAAATTATACAAATGTACAAACAAAAGTCATTATTCCAATTGATACGAAGCAGCTTCCGACTCAACCCCAATTACTTCAACAGCTATTAGCTTCTTTATCTGTCTATGTTGAGCATAGTGATGGTGAGAAGAAAGTACAGCTAGGTGAAGTCGTTTATGATTTAAACGGAAAACCGATTGGTATAGAAATTGAAATAAATAAATTTAGTACGTTTACTGGAATCGGTTTTATAAGCAATGCTGCACATAGTCCATATATTAGTGGATATGGGGATGGCATCTTTGCTCCTAATCGTGCAATAACTAGAGCTGAGCTAGCTACTATGCTTTCACGTCTCTTCATTAATGAGAAGGTAAACGATGAAACTAACACATTTACTGATGTTTCAGCAGCTCATTGGGCTTACAGTTATATTACGCATGTTCAAAAGCTAGGCTTAATTAACGGTTACCCTGATCAAACCTTCAGGCCTGATCAGCAAGTAACACGTGCTGAATTTGCGAGTGCGATATCAACATTACTTGCTAGCCATTCATCAAGTATAAGCCATACACTAACGGATATTACTCAACACTGGGCAAATGACAGCATCCTAAAAGTTTTAACTGATGGCATAATGAAAGGTTATGCAGATCATACCTTCCGCCCTAATGGACAATTAACTAGAGCAGAGGCAGTTACAGCTTTAAATCGATTAACTGGACGTCAACCGCTTTATAATGTCTCTAATCCATACACTGATCTAACAAATGAACATTGGGCATTTGGAGAAATTATGGAAGCATCAACTGAACATTTAGATACAGATCATTAATGTAAAAGCACCTCAATTGTCGTTAGCTTTAACAATTGAGGTGCTTTCTTATATATAGAAATAATTTACATTTTTATAGATTTTGAACTAAAATAAAGTCAATGTGATGCTGGGAAAGGTGTGTATGTATGGGGCTATTTGAACAGATTGAGTGGAAACAACTAGATCAAGGTATTAAACAATTAATTATCCAAAACAATAAGGTTAAGTATAAAAAATTAGTCCAGGGCTTTGAAGCTGAAACGGTAAAAATTATTATTAATACTGATGAATTTGTACTAAAGCTATGGAATAAATCGTCTAAACCTAATATTCAGCTCCAATATGACATACTTAAAAGCTTAAACGAGAAAGGTGTTGCCGTATCAAAGCCATTAGGCTGGGGGAATAACAAGGAAGGTCATCAGGCTTTACTCACTACATATGATGGCGAAGCGATAAAGCGATTAGACGATACTAAAATTGAAGAGATCGCTACTGTGCTATATAACATTCATATCATTCCAACAAACGATTTTTCACATATAAAAGTGCCTCATTATCATTTTAAGTCATATTTCTTCCCCAATATAGAGCACCACGAGGATTTAAGCTTAGCTTTGGAGACGATATTAAGCCAAATAGAAATTAATCAACATCATATTATTCATGGAGATTATCACTATAGAAATATTGTTGAAAATCAAAATAAGTTAACGATTATCGATTGGACTAATGCTCAACTCGGAGACCCACGTTATGACTTTGCATGGTCATACTTATTAAAAAGATTATACATAGCAAAACGTTATGCTGATGTGTTTCATACAACATATTTGACCTTAAACCCAATACATAGAGTTGAACTGGAGAAATTTGAGGCATTAGCTTGCTTGCGATGGTTACTATTAAGCCGTTATGAAGGCGTTCCTATATTTTCTCCAACGTTAAAGCGTTTAACGGAATATATGTCAGAAATATCTATCCTTAAACAGTTATCTATCCCAGTACAGCATGAATAATTTACTTTTCTTTTGCCATATTAATGATGAGGTGATGAAATGGCAAAAGCGGGAATGAAGCGTCCTGATGATAACATTAGTACAGAAAGCAACAAAAAGTATCATAAGGAAAAAAATGATATTCCACCAGTGCCTGAAATACAGGGCAAAGCTAAAAGTGGAAAAGTAAGAGCGAATAGAGCTCCAGAATAGTTTTTGAAATTGTAAAAATATTGTATAACACTCATTAAAAAAACATTTCCTTGATAGGAAATGTTTTTTTAATGAGTGTTTTTCGTAATTAGACATAATTTTTAAAAAGGTATTTTTATTGTCAAAATTCAGCTCCTAACACTTTCTTAATATTATAGTGCTAAAATAAATAAACTAGGGTTATCCATAACTCTTTATTGCTAAAGTTTAAAAATAGGATTATTATATACCTAAAATTTTATTTCGAACAAAATAAAAAAAGTAAAATATTATTTCAGTGCGATATTTTGAACACAATTAGGAGAGAAAATATGGAGAATACTGAGTTTTGGGATTTGTTTATTCAACCGACTCAAGAACAAATAAATTATATTACTGGACAATATTCAATTCCACTCGTAATATTGTCGCTGCTTATCGCGATTGGAGCATCATATACCGCATTGTTTATTAATCAACGCATTCAAATAAATGGTTTTTTTCATAAAAATGTTTGGCTAGTGCTAGCCTCACTAGCTATGGGCTTAGGGATTTGGGCAATGCATTTCGTAGGTATGAGTGCATTCATGCTACCTGTGCATATGGAATATCATTATGGTTTAACCTTAGTTTCAATGGTTCCAGCAATTATCGCTTCATTTTTAGCGTTTTTAATCGCTAATATGAGCAAGCGTAATATCTTTACATATTTTGCATCTGGCATATTTATGGGGATTGGGATAGTCTCAATGCATTATATTGGCATGTACGCCATGATGATGGAGGCAAGCTATTATTATGATCCATTACTATTTATTCTATCAATCATCATTGCGATTACTGTATCATTTGCCGCATTATATATTTTTTCTTTTATAAAAAAATTTATGGCAAACAAATTAATCAAATGGTTAACAGCTGTTTTGATGGGGATAGCGATTACAAGTATGCATTATACTGGTATGTTTGCGATGAAGTTTTATGTTGTAGGCGACATGCGATATGTTGAGCATATGCAGGTCATGAATTTATCAGGACTAATAACTGTTGTAACATTAGGCATCGCTATATTATTTTTATTAGCAGGCTTAACTAATCGATTAGATAAGTATGTCGAATATCGACTTATGAACTTTGATCCATTGACTAATCTTCCGAATCAAAAATTATTTACAGAGCACCAAATTAAGGACAAATTTGCTGATAGTATAGCAATTCTTCAATTACATAATTTCGAAAAAATAATATCAGCTTATGGCTACTCTTTAGGCGATAAGCTGATAAAAAATATTAGTGAAGTTATATTTAGAATTTCACCAGAAACGATTCGGATATATCGTACAGATACGAATAAATTTACCTTTGTAAATATTGAACAAAAAAATCGACAAGACTTTATCGTATCACTTGAGCGTATTTGTGCCGTATTAGGTAGACCAATATTATTGGAGGACAGAGCCATAACGGTTGAGATGAATGTTTCATTCGCCGCTGAACAGGTTAAGCAGTCGATGCACCTATTATTTACAAATGCAATGGCTGTGCTACAATCATCGGCTATTACAAAAACATACGATATTGTATATTATGATCCAAAGGTACATACGTTTAATTTTGAACGACAAGTGACTATTGATATACATAAGGCTATGGAAAATGATGAGCTGTTTTTAGTTTATCAGCCTAAAATAAATATCAATGAAGGAAAGCTTGCTGGATTGGAGGCATTGATTAGATGGAAGCATCCGATTTACGGTTTTATTTCGCCAGCCACATTTATTCCAATTTTAGAAGAGGCAAATAAAATCGCGGATTTAACAGATTGGATTATCGCTCAAGTATGTAAGCAAATTCATGATTGGACCAAAAAACAAATTCCATTTAACGAAGTATCCATTAATATTCCAGGTATCTATGTTACCAGTCCAAGACTGTCACAGGTTTTAAATGAAAATTTATTGCAATATCATGTGATGCCTAATCAAATAGAGTTAGAAATTACAGAAACCAGCGTTATAAATGATATAGATAATGCCATTGTCGCATTAAATAATTATCGCGAAAAAGGATTGTCTATTGCCCTTGATGACTTTGGAACAGGCTTATCCTCCTTGTCATACTTAAAAAAAATTCCATTATCGACAATTAAAATTGATAAGTCTTTTATTGATGGTGTACCATCATCAGAAAAGGATTCTGCAGTACTGCAGGCCATAGTATCTTTAGGATTTTCTCTAAACATGAAGGTCATTATTGAAGGAGTAGAAACAGAGGAGCAGTTAGCATTTATTAGTCATTTCCCTAAACGTCCAAATGTTCAAGGGTACTACTTTTCAAAACCTCTAACAACCGTCGAATTAGAGCAATATATGAAAAAGCAATCATATATTAGTGCATAGCTATACATACATAAACATGAAACACTTCATAGAAATAGGGTTTTGCCTTATTTTAGTGAAGTGTTTTCATTTTAAATGCTCAACTTCAACATCGCTTCATACAATGATAAGAGATTATTTATTAATGTGAGGTGGTTTTATGGAGACAGCATTACCAAAAGTGTTAATTGGATCACCAATTCATCAAAAGCCTGCTATATTACGAGAGTTTTTACATTCATTAACTGAGCTAAAAATAATTGCAGATTTTTATTTTATAGATGATAACGCTGATACACGTTCAAAGCAGTTATTAACTCTTTTTAAAGACTACATGGAAAATAGAGCTGAGGTTATTGTTCGACCGTCCCCTTTTATTGACCATTATGTAAAGGATGAGCAGACACATCAATGGAATCAGCATCTCATTTGGAAGGTAGCACAATTTAAAGATTTAATGATTGAATATGCTAAACAAAACCAATATGATTACTTGTTTTTGATTGATTCTGATTTATTATTGCATCCACAAACAATTAATAAATTGATAGACTCAAATAAAGATATTATATCGGAAATATTTTGGACAAAGTGGCAACCCAATGCAATTGAACAGCCACAGGTATGGTTAAAGGATGAATACACTCAAGTTATCGAGGATGATAAAAATACTAATAGCTATGCTGCGCTTATGGAATTTTATCAAAAGCTAAGAAATCCTGGCGTATATGAAATCGGAGGCTTAGGTGCATGTACGTTAATAAGTAAAAAAGCACTTGATGCAGGAGTTAAATTTGCTAGAATATATAATTTATCGTTTTGGGGTGAGGATCGACATTTTTGCGTAAGAGCTGCTGCACTAGGCTTTCAGCTTTATGTAGAAACGACCTATCCTGCTTATCATATTTATCGAGATAGCGATTTAGCGGGAGTGGAGCAGTTTAAACAGCAAAGCAACTATAGTGCTTCTAATCCGATTCCTGTAGCTAAGGGAGCAAAGCTAACGCTTTCCATGATAGTGAAAAATGAAGCGGGAAAGTTTTTAGAAGAAGTATTACAGCATGCAAAGCAGTATATTGATAATGCTGTCATCATTGATGATCATAGTACAGATGAAACAAAAGACATTGTAAGGAGGGTACTTGCTGATATTCCCTATGTGTTAGTAGAAAATGACGAGTCAAAATTTCATAATGAGATTGAGCTCAGAAAACAGCAATGGGAAGAGGTTATCAAAACTAATCCAGAATGGATCATTAATTTAGATGCAGATGAAAAATTTGAGGATGCATTTATTACAGGAGTTCGAGAGCTTATTAATGAGCAGCATGTTTTCTTATATTCATTTAGATTGTATGATTTTTGGAATGAAACGGAGTATAGAGAGGATAAGTTTTGGAATTCTCATTCACGCTACCGACCATTTTTACTAAAGTTTGTCGATAAATTTATGTACACCTGGAATGAACAAAGTCAGCATTGTGGCCGTTATCCAAATAATGCTTTTCAGTTACCTAATAAAATTTCACATTATCGTGTGAAACATTATGGCTGGTCAAGAGAAGATATTAGAAAGGATAAATATTTAAGATATAAAAAATTGGATCCTAATGGACAATTTGGTGTATTAGATCAGTATGAATCTATATTAGACGAGAATCCAAATTTAGTTGTATTTAAAGAATAGTGTATAGTTGACATTGGAAATTATTTTGCATATAATTTGTTTAATTTCATACGTAAGCGAAGAAAGATTGCAGTAGTAGTATTGCCGCTGTTATAGAAAGTCAGGGGTTGATGGAACCTGATACAAGCAATAGTATGAATTACGGTCTGGAGCTTCTTAGGTAATGCTAAGCGGGAAGACCTACGATACGGGTATATGAGTGGAACATGATTATGTTCAATTTGGGTGGTAACACGGTAACTATATCGTCCCTTTATCTGAGTTTTTCAGATAAAGGGACTTTTTTAATTTTATAAGGAGTGTAGACTATGAATATTATTGATGAACTTCAATGGCGAGATGCCATCAATCAACAAACAGATGAAGAGGGCTTACGTGAGTTAACGAGTCAAAAATCAATCTCACTATACTGCGGTGTTGACCCAACAGGAGATAGTATGCATATCGGTCATTTAATACCGTTTATGATGTTAAAACGTTTCCAGCTAAAAGGGCATCGTCCTGTTATTTTAATCGGTGGGGCAACAGGCACAATTGGTGATCCAAGTGGTCGTGCTACAGAACGCTCGCTACAAACATTAGAACAGGTGCAACAAAACGTTGAAAAGCTAACAGCTCAAATGAAACGTTTATTTATGACAGATGGCGATAATCAAGTTGTATTAGTAAACAACTTTGATTGGATATCAAAAATTAGTATTATCGATTTCTTACGTGACTATGGCAAAAACTTTAGTATTAACAATATGCTAGCAAAGGATGTTGTATCTAGTCGTTTAGAAAGTGGTATATCCTTTACTGAATTCACTTACCAAATTTTACAGTCTTTAGACTTCCATCATTTATACAAGCATAATGATGTTCAGCTCCAAATTGGTGGCTCTGATCAATGGGGCAATATTACAGCTGGATTAGACTTAATTCGTAAAAAGGAAGGCTCAGAAGCTAAAGCCTTTGGCTTAACAATTCCATTAATGCTAAAAGCAGATGGTACGAAATTTGGCAAAACAGCAGGTGGTGCAGTATGGCTTGATCCTGAGAAAACAACACCTTATGAGTTTTACCAGTTCTGGGCTAATACAGATGACCGTGACGTTATTAAATACTTAAAATACTTTACATTCCTATCTAAGGAAGAAATCGATGCATTAGGTGAAAAGGTTGAAACTGAGCCTCATAAACGTGAAGCACAAATTAAGCTTGCTGAAGAAATGACACGTTTTGTTCACGGTCAAGAGATGCTAGATCAAGCTAAACGTATTACTGCTGCATTATTTAGTGGTGATATTCGTAGCTTAACGGCAGATGAGATTGAACAAGGCTTCAAGGAAATGCCTACGTTTGAAGCAACTAAAGATGAAAAAAATTTAGTAGACTGGTTAGTTGAGCTAGGTATCCAAAAATCTAAGCGTCAAGCTCGTGAGGATGTACAAAATGGAGCTATTTCGTTAAATGGTGAAAAAGTGACTGATATAGACTATGTAGTAAAGGCTGAGTTAGCAATTGGTGGAAGATTCATTATTGTAAGAAAAGGTAAGAAGAGCTACAGTCTAGTTAAGTTAGGTTAAGCGTATAGGTTATCAAAGACATATTGATGCTCAATTTAGGGTCATCAATATGTCTTTTTTATTATTGTCAACCTTAATTTAATTAAATAAGCAACTTTATTTTTTAAAGTTGAATATTTAATGACAAATGTTTGTTTTACGACATATGTATTAGTCAACACTATTTTTAACATGCTATAATAAATGACAACAAATGAAGTTAACAACGATGATAAAGGGATTTGATATAGATGAAAACGGTCGAGGAAATTATAAAGGATAAAATTCAGTTTATTAGTCGAGATGAACACGATAGCATCTGTATTGTTGGCCCTGTAGAGCTTCCAATAAAGCAGGAAGGTTTATCTGCAACGTTTGATTGGTATAGCTGGATTAGTATTGGTGCTAATCATCAAACCCAGGAGCTCTTATCTGATATACAATCTATGAATTTAGCTCGTAAGCAGCAATCCTCTGTTTTAGTTTATGGTGACTTTGCAAATGCAGATAAAGCGTTAATTCGTATGCACAGTATTTGTCATACAGGTGATATATTTGGCTCTCAACGCTGTGATTGTGGTTATCAATTACATGAATCGATGAAAATGATCGTTGAGCATGGCTGTGGTGCCATTATATATATTGCTGATCATGAGGGCAGAGGTATCGGTCTATTTTCAAAATCAATTGCATATTTATTGCAGGAAGAAGGGTATGATACAGTACAAGCAAATGAGGCACTTGGGTTTGAGGATGACGTGCGCTCATATGAGGATGCCATTAAGGTTTTAACTGCATTAAGACAAAAACCAGTTACACTAATAACAAATAATCCTAAAAAGCTAAAAGCTTTGCAAAATCATGGCTTGTTAGCCGATGAGCATATTCCACTTTGGGGTGGGAAAACAGAACGTAATGAGTTTTATCTAAAAACAAAAATAGAAAAGTCTGGACATATTTACACAACTTAATAATATGATATAGCTTACCTCTAACATGCATTTATTTTAATCATTTTAGAGGTTTTATAGTTAATACATTGACTACGCTTACAATTTAAATTTATGATTAAATTTGAAGTACATAATAAAGGAGGATAATCATGAACAATTTCGTTTTTAATAATCCAACTAAGATTCATTTTGGAAAAGATATTCATCATCAAGTAGGTAAAGAAACTAAGAAATATGCTAAAAAGGTTTTATTACATTATGGTGGTGGAAGCATTAAGCAAAACGGTGTCTATGATGATGTCGTTCGTGCTTTGCAAGCGGAAGGTATTGAGTATGTTGAACTTGCAGGGGTCAAGCCAAATCCAAGACTATCTCTTGTCAAGGAAGGTATAAAGCTTTGTAAGGAGCAAAATATAGAGTTTATATTAGCAGTTGGTGGCGGTTCAGTTATTGACTCAGCTAAAGCAATAGGGATTGGTGTTTTTTACGAGGGTGATGTTTGGGATTTCTTCGTAGGTAAAGCACATGCAACACAAATGCTTCCTTTAGGAACAGTTTTAACTATACCTGCAGCAGGAAGTGAATCTAGTAATAGTTCAGTTATTACAAATGAAGATGGCTGGTTTAAAAAGGGTCATACAGCTGACTGCATGTTCCCAGTATTCTCTTTCTTAAATCCAGAGCATACATTTACATTATCGAGCTATCAGACTGGCTGTGGCTTAACTGATATGTTCTCTCATGTTCTAGAACGTTATTTCACACAAACACAGCATACTGACTATAGCGATCGTTTATGCGAAGCTACGCTGCGTGCGATTATTCATAACGGCCTCATTGTTCAGCGTGAGCCAAACAATTATGACGCTCGTGCAGAGGTGATGTGGGCAGGTACAATTGCTCATAATAATTTAATCGGTATGGGTAGAACTGGTGACTGGGCAACTCATAATATTGAGCATGAATTAAGCGGCATTTATGATATTGCTCATGGTGCGGGACTAGCAATTATGTTCCCTGCTTGGATGAAATATGTGCTTCATGAGAATTTAGATCGCTTCGTACAGTATGCCGTTCGTGTTTGGGATGTCGATTTATCATATCAAAACCGTGAAGCGATTGCGATTGAAGGGATTAGACGTACAAAGCAATTTTTCGCTGCAATAGGCATGCCTACATCACTAAAAGAGGCTAATATTGATGACAAGCACTTTAGTGAAATGGCTGCTAAAGCGACTGAGTTTGGTCCATTTGGCTCATTCAAATCGCTTTCTGCTCAAGACGTTATTGAAATATATAAGCTAGCTCTTGAAAATAATATTTAATTAGGCTCTAGTACAAAAGCTCCTTTAATCGAAATTGCTATTAAAAGGAGCTTTTTCACATTTTGTTTATATTAACTGCAAATCATAAGCTAGTTATAAAACTCGTATTGCTTACAATCAATATGAGTTTTTATGATTTCTGTTTTAGCTTAAAATGTACGACCGCGGAATACATCATTTTTTGTAGCTCTGGATGATAAGTAGCTTGATGCTGCACATGGATAGGCTCTAAGAGCAATGCTTTATTATTTTCTATTTGCGAGTCAATTTTTTTTTCTAAATCTTTAAGATTAAATGCTTCAAAAAATTCTACCTTATGCTCCATCAAAGACAAATTAAAGCTCATCATAAACACCTCAAGTTATGTTATATAAAACAAAAACGCATCCCGATTGGAATGCGTTAAATGATGTAAGTGGTGCCGCCTAGAGGACTTGAACCCCCAACCTACTGATTACAAGTCAGTTGCTCTACCAATTGAGCTAAAGCGGCATGTGTTTTTCTCAAGCACAAGAAATATTATTACATGCTTTTTGTAATAATGCAAGGGTTAAATGGAGGGGAACTATATATTTTTTTGCTATCACTTTAATAAAAAACGTTTTTTTAAGATTGCTGTAATCAATTGACAGATATACAAAGTAATAGGTATAGTACCTATATAATAATAACAGGAGGTACTAAGCATGTATTTGTTTTTAGGTGTTCCTACATCTGTATGGGTCGCTTCGATTATTATTATCGCTATAGTGACATGGATGACAATCTGGGTTACGAATAAAGCCTATTCAAGAAAATGGGATCAAACGGATCAAGAAAGTGATAGATTAAAATAAAAAAACGCACTTCAATTGAAGTGCGTTATTATTAATGTAAATGGTGCCGCCTAGAGGACTTGAACCCCCAACCTACTGATTACAAGTCAGTTGCTCTACCAATTGAGCTAAAGCGGCATAGGATTGCTCTGAATCACAAAATCTATTTTAATCGCTTTTTTTGTGGAATGCAAGCAAACTTGTAAAGTTTATATTTTCAGATAATTTAGCCTAATTGTCAACATTAATGATCTATTATGTAACATAATTGTTGACAGGCCCGTCTATATTTTTAGTAAATATTACGGGAGGTTTCCATGAAAGATAGTCAATTTTCGCACATAATATTAGTTTTGTTAGTCTCAATCCTGTCGTTAATGTTGACAGGCTGCTTTTCTTCTACAATATCAAACGATAATGCATTTAATAGTGCTAATGAAAAGCTGCCTCAGCTGAATTCTGCTTTAAAAGAGGTAGTGTCTGAAGTAAGAGGGGATGAATTTATTTATAGACTTATTTCAGAGAAGGCCATATATGAGGCTGGTGAAGAGGTGAAACTATTTGCTGAGCTAGAATATAGTGGTGCAGATGAGGAAATCACAATTTACCACGCTGCCTCCCCATTTTATTTCATTATTTATGAGCAAAATCGAGGATTTGGTATTCCATATGTGATGGATCAACCTCTTATACCTACTACACTAAAAAGAGGAGAGCCATTAATTGAGCAATATACTATTAATGGTGGGTTTAGTGAGCATGATGAGAAGGCTTATGTTGAATTTATAAAGCAGTTATTAAATCAAGGCTTTCCAGACGGACAGTATACGGTAAATGGTAGAGCTGATTTTTATATTACGAATGAAAATGGCGAGAAAGAGAAAGATTACGAGCTTAATGCTGGTATTGATTTTCAGGTGAAATAATATAATAAAAGAGCGAGTAAATTGATTACCAATTTACTCGCTCTTTTTATGCCAATCTAGCGGCTTTATACGTCCAAATTTAAGCTATTTCAGAACCATTTGCTGCTGCGACAGGCTCTTGAATTTGCATTTCAATTTTTCGAATACGATTTTTACTTGTTTCTCGAATAATAAAGGTTACATGCTCATACGTAAGCTCTTTGCCTGGTTTAGGATCTTGCATCTTACTGTAAAGCCAACCACCAATTGTATCAACTTCCTCGTTTTCGAAAGTTAATTTAGCTAGCTCAGTTAATTCGTCAAGCAATACTTTACCATCTAATAAATAAGCATTTTCGTCTAATGCTTCAATTTCTTTTCTTTCATCAGCATCAA
>Ga0182742_1000657_pt1 | contig 51174 bp, 40 predicted proteins | sample eDN5th37CBELigMG_FD_128880 | JGI IMG/M metagenome (GOLD analysis project Ga0182742, IMG submission 128880) | Enriched Miracle-Growth compost microbial communities from Emeryville, California, USA - eDNA 5th pass 37_C BE-Lig MG (version 2)... ...
CCGAAGCCCGAAGCCCGAAGCCCGAAGCCCGAAGCCCGAAGCCCGAAGCCCGAAGCCCGAAGCCCGAAGCCCGAAGCCCGAAGCCCGAAGCCCGAAGCTAGAGCATGTCCCGTATCCGGTAATACATCATCGCAAGCACCAGCATCGGTCGCCGCATCGCCATCCCGCCTGGAAATCCGCGATGGGGAATCCGCGCGAACACATCGAAGCGCTCCGCCGTGCCGGCGATTGCCTCCGCAACCAGCTTCCCCGCGATGCCGGTCAACGTAAGCCCGTGCCCCGAGAATCCCTGCAGATAAAAAACGTTCGGCGCCAACCGCCCGAAGTCCGGCGCGCGGTTGAGCGTAATGTCCACCGCGCCGCCCCACGCATACTCGATCTTCACGTCAGACAACTGCGGAAACACCGCCACCATCCGCTCCCGCGTGGCCTCAGCCCCATCGAATTGTGAAAGTCCCGAGTAATTCGCACGCCCGCCAAACAGCAACCGGTGATCCGCCGACCGTCGAAAGTAATCGACCACCCAGTTCGAATCGACGACGCCAGCGTTGTTCCGAACGAGCGAAGCCGCCCGCTCTTCCCCCAGCTTCTCCGTCGCAACGATGTACGTCGACACCGCCATGATCTTCGACACGAGCGCCGGCGCCGTCTGTCCGAGATACACGTTGCCGCAAAGAACGACGTACTTCGCGCGAACCGAGCCGCCGCCTCCCGTCCGCACGACGACATCCGATCCAGCGCCACCGCCCTCATACGACAGCGCCCGCGAATGCTCGAAAATCCGCGCCCCATACCGCTCAGCTGCCGCCGCCAACCCCAGCGTGTAATTCAGCGGATGCAGATGTCCGCAATTCGGGTCATACAGCGCCGAGATATACCGCTCGCTCGGAATGATCGACCGCACTTCATCCAGCGGCATGTATCGGACGCTCGGATAATCGAGCTGCGAGTGAAGCATCTCGATCTCTTCGCGGATCTCGGCATCGTGCCGCGGCTTCATCGCCACCTGCATGTGCCCATCCCGCCAGTCGCACTCGATGCCGTGCTTGCGAATGAGCTCGCGAATCAGCGCGAGACCCTCGACCGTCACGTCCCACACGAGCCGCGCATCGCGCTCGCCAATCAGCCGCGACAGTTTCCAGTGCCCCGCGGCGACACCGTACAAGGCCTGAGCCCCGCTTCGTCCCGACGCTCCCCATCCGATCGACTGCCCTTCGAGCAGCACCACGCGATACCCGCGCTCCGCAAGGTGAAGCGCGGCCGAGCACCCCGCGATCCCGCCACCGACCACGCAAACGTCGCAGTCGACAGCGCCAGAAAGCGCGGGCCGCTCCGGCGCGGGATTCGCGGTCGCCGAGTAGTAAGAAAGGACGTTCGCCTGATCAGCCACAGTGTTTAGGATATTCCTACGCCCCTATCGGCAAGGCCCGGCAGGATACGAGCGGCCCGCCCGCCAGGGCAAACGCCCGGGGCCTTCAGCTCAGCTTGCATATTGGCCCTGACGCAGCCCGCTCCCGCCATCCGCCCGGCCCCGGGTCGGCAGCTTTCGCCCCCCCAGCTGTGGTCTAATACGAGCCCTTAACGAAGAAGCTGAACCGGCGTCTGTCCAGAATATTAGACGCCACCCGTTCACAGCATGCCGCGCAAACGCCCCGTCATCGGACTTCCGGCCGATCGCCGCATGATCGGTCATCACCCGTTCCACGCGGTGGGCCACAAGTACGTCCAGGCCGTCATCGAAGCCGCGGACGCCGTGCCGCTGCTCGTGCCTGCACTGGGCTCGCTCGTCTCCGTGGACGAAGTGCTGGAGATCGTGGACGGGCTCGTCTTCACCGGCAGCCCTTCGAACGTCGAGCCGGTGCATTACTCCGGCCCCGCCAGCGCCCCCGGCACGCTGCACGACGCGGACCGGGACGCGACCACGCTGCCCCTGATTCCAGCGGCGGTGGAGCGCGGCATCCCGGTGTTCGGCATCTGCCGCGGCTTCCAGGAAATGAACGTCGCGTATGGCGGCACGCTCCACCAGAACCTGCATCTCATCCCCGGTTTTCTGGACCATCGCGACGACGAAACGATGCCGCTCGACGTGCAGTACGGCCCCGCGCACGACGTGGTGCTGGAAGAGGGCGGTTTCCTGCGAGGTCTCTCGGACACTCCACGCATCCGCGTGAATTCGCTCCATCACCAGGGCGTGGATCGCCTGGCGGAGCCCCTCGTCGTCGAAGCGCGTGCGCCCGACGGTGTGGTCGAAGCCTTCCGGGTGCGCGGCGCGAAGCGTTTCGCGCTCGCCGTTCAGTGGCACCCGGAATGGAAAGTGATGAGCAACGATTTCTCCCGCGCGCTCTTCGCGGCCTTCGGGGCCGCCACCCGCGAGCGCCTCAGCGAGAAGTGAAAGACAAGGTCTGACTTATGCCCAATGAGATCCAGCAGTTCTTCCGGGATCACGGCATTTCCGAAGTGGAAGCGATCATCCCGGACATGGCCGGCATCGCCCGCGGCAAGATCATGCCCGCCGACAAGTTCGTCGAGGACGAGGGCATGCGCCTGCCGGAGAGCATCTTCCTGCAGACGGTGACGGGCGATTACCCGCCGGATCCCGGCGACGCCATGAGCCCCGCCGAGATCGACATCGTGCTCAAGGCCGACCCGAAAACGGTCCGCCGCGTGCCCTGGGCCGCCGAGCCGACCGCGCAGGTGATCCACGACTGTTTCTATTCCGACGGCCGCCGCGTGACGATGGCTCCGCGGCACGTGCTGCGTAACGTGCTCGAGCTCTACGCCCAGCGCGGCTGGGAGCCGGTGGTGGCTCCGGAGCTGGAGTTCTACCTCGTCGAGCCGAACATCGATGCGGACTATCCCCTGAAGCCTCCCGTTGGTCGCTCGGGGCGCGCGGAGCCGGGCCGGCAGTCGTACAGCATCGCGGCGGTGAACGAGTTCGACCCGCTCTTCGACGACATCTATCAGTTCTGCGAGGACCAGGACATCGAGATCGATACCCTGATCCACGAGGACGGTCCGGCCCAGATGGAGATCAACCTCATCCACGGCCACGCGCTCGATCTCGCGGACCAGGCGTTCCTGTTCAAGCGTACGGCCCGCGAGGCCGCGCTCCGTCACAAGATGTACGCGACGTTCATGGCCAAGCCCCACGCCAAGGAGCCGGGCAGCGCCATGCACATCCACCAGAGCGTCATCGACCGGAAGACGCGCAAGAACATCTTCTCGAACCCGGACGGCACGCCTTCGCAGCTCTTCTTCTCGCACATCGCGGGACTGCAGAAGTACCTGCCGTCGGCGATGGCACTCTTCAGCGCGAACGTGAACTCGTATCGGCGGCTCACGCGGTATCTGTCGGCGCCCATCAACGTGCATTGGGGGTATGACAACCGTACGGCCGGCCTGCGGGTGCCGATGTCCAACGCCGAGGCGCGGCGGGTCGAGAACCGCGTCGGCGGGGCGGACGCCAACCCTTACATCGCCATCGCCGCGTCGCTTGCTTGCGGGTACCTCGGGATGATCGAGGGGCTCCAGCCGAGCGATCCCATCAGCGGCAGCGCCCATGAATTGCCTTTCGGGCTTCCCCGGTCTCTTGATGAGGCGCTGCGGCTGCTCAGGGAGTGCGATGCCCTGGTCAACGTCCTGGGGGAGGCCTTCGTGTCGGCTTTCACGATCGTGAAAGAGGCGGAGTACGAGGTGTTCCTGCAGGTGATCAGCTCGTGGGAGCGGGAGCATCTGCTGCTCAACGTATGAGGGGTAGCCCTCAATCGCCGGGCGGCTCAAGGCAAGGACAAGAAGCCCTCAGTCGCCGGGCCGCTTCGGATCGAAAAGCGCTCAGTCGCCGCGCGGCTCGGAACAGGACCCTCTTGAGCCGCCCGGCGACTGAGGGCTTCTTCGTACGGCGATTGAAGGCCCTCTGAAACATTGAGGGCGCTTTGTGCCTGTTATATAAAGTGTTTCGGCAAAATTCGGGGAGCCCCACATGATCTCTTCAGCAACCAGTCCTCTGGTGCGTTCGCTCTTCATCGGCCTGGCCGTTGCCGCTGCACTCACAGCGTGCGGCAAGAAGGAGGAAGCACCCGCGGAGGGCGCCACGGCCGCTGCCGAAGAGAAGGCCCTGAACCTCTACATCTGGAACGACTACCTCGCCGAGGACACCATCTCGAACTTCGAGAAGGAAACCGGCATCAAGGTCTCCGTCAGCAACTACGGCAGCAACGAGGAGCTCGAGGCGAAGATGGCTCCGGGCAACACGGGCTACGACATCGTGGTGCCGTCCGCCTCGACGTACGAGCGCCAGATCAAGGCCGGCGTGTACCAGAAGCTCGACAAGAGCCTCCTGCCAAACCTCTCGAACATGGATCCGGACATCGAAGCCCGCCTGGCGATGCACGATCCGAACAACGACTACGCCGTGCTCCACATGTGGGGCACCACCGGCATCGGCTACAACGTGAAGAAGATCGAAGCGGCGATGAAGAACGCCCCGGTCGACAGCTGGAAGCTCGTGTTCGACCCGAACGTCGCCAGGAACTTCAAGAACTGCGGCATCGCCGTGCTGGACTCCGCGACGGAGATGTACAGCATGACGCTCGCCGCGCTCGGCAAGGACCCGAACAGCCAGAAGCCCGAGGACCTCGACGCCGCCACGGACGCGCTGATGAAGCTGCGTCCGAACGTGAAGTACGCGGACACCCAGCGCATGATTTCGGATCTCGCGAACGGCGAGATCTGTCTCGCCGTCGGCTACAACGGGGACCTGCTGCAGGCCCGGGACCGAGCGGAGGAGAACAAGACCGGCCAGGAGATCCAGTACGTCATCCCGAAGGAAGGCACGATCATCTGGTTCGACAGTTACCTCATCCCGAAGGACGCCCCGCATCCGAAGAACGCGCACGCGTTCATCAACTACATGCTGCGTCCCGAAGTGATCGCCGCCGTCACGAACACGGTGAACTACCCGAACGGCAACGCGAAGGCCACGCAGTTCGTGAACCAGGAAGTGCTCAACGATCCCAGCGTGTATCCGCCGCAGGAAATCAAGGTGAAGCTCGTTCCGGATCTTGCGGACACGGAGGAGACCACGCGGATCATGACCCGAGGGTGGCAGAGATTCACCACCGGGCAGTAAGCGGCCGTTAGTTAAATGGCCGCACGCGCGGAGGAGCGCAGGGAGCCGTGGAGGGACCCACAGGCCCGGCCCTACATCCGCATCGAGAAAGTCACGAAGAAGTTCGGCGAGTTCGTCGCGGTCAGCGACGTCTCGCTGAGCATCTACCAGGGCGAGATCTTCTGCCTGCTCGGCGGCTCGGGCTGCGGCAAGACGACGCTCTTGCGCATGCTGGCCGGCTTCGAAACGCCCACCGCCGGCGAAATCTTCATCGACGGGCAGGATATGTCAGGCGTGCCGCCGTACAAGCGGCCCGTCAACATGATGTTCCAGTCCTACGCGCTCTTCCCGCACATGACGGTGGAAGGCAACGTCGCCTTCGGCCTGAAACAGGATGGGCTCCCGAAGGAGGAGATCGCCGAGCGCGTGAACGCGATGCTCAGCCTGGTGAAGCTCGAGGAGTTCGCGAAGCGCAAACCGCATCAGCTTTCGGGCGGCCAGCGGCAGCGCGTCGCGCTGGCGCGTGCGCTCGTTAAGCGGCCGAAGCTCCTGCTGCTCGACGAGCCTCTGGGCGCCCTGGACAAGAAGCTTCGCGAGCACACGCAGTTCGAGCTCGTGAACATCCAGGAAAAGCTGGGCGTCACGTTCGTCGTCGTCACGCACGACCAGGAGGAGGCGATGACGCTCGCCTCACGCATCGGCGTGATGAACAAGGGCCGCATCGTGCAGGTCGGCACGCCGCACGAGATCTACGAATTCCCCGGCACGCGCTTCGTTTCCGAGTTCATCGGCAACGTGAACATGTTCGAGGGACAGATCGTCGAGGACGAGCCGGATCACGTCACGATCGCCTCGCGCGAGCTCGGCAGCATGATTTACGTGGGCCACGGCGTCAGCACGGCGCCGGAAGCCACCGTGTGGGCTGCCGTGCGGCCCGAAAAGATCATGATCACGCGCGAGCGGCCGGATACGGCGCTGGGTGTTCCGAGCCACATCGCCGAGCAGGCGGGCGAAGGGCTCTGCAATGCTGCTCGCGGCGTCATCAAGGAGATCGCCTACATGGGCGACCTTTCCGTGTACATCGTCGAGCTGCCGACCGGGAAGCGCATTCGGATCACGCAGCCGAACACTTATCGCCACGCCGAGAATCCGCTCACGTGGGATGAGACCGTCTGGGTGAGCTGGCACGAGTCCAGCGCCGTCGTCGTCACGGAATAGGCGTTCCGCAATGAGCCGGGTATGACCTAGCCATGCATCCCAGCTATCTCCCACTGGGCGCGCGGATGAGTGCGCGGCTCGAACGGTTCTTTGAGATGGTGTCGCAAATGCCGCCGGCCCGGTGGTCGATGGGCGTGCTCCGGCGGCTGGGATTCACGGGCCGCACGCTCGTCATCGCCATCCCGTGGATCTGGCTGCTGCTGTTCTTCCTCATCCCGTTCGTCATCGTCCTGAAGATCAGCTTCGCGGACACACGGCTCGGCGTGCCGCCGTACACGTCGTTGCTGGAAGTGAGCGAGAACTACGTTCTGCTCAAGGCCAACATCAACAACTACCTCTTCATCATCAAGGAATCGCTGTACTTCAAGGCGTTCCTGAGCTCGCTGAAGGTCGCCTCGATCTCGACGCTGCTGTGCCTGCTCATCGCCTATCCGATGGCGTACGGCATTGCCCGCGCGAGCTCGAACTGGCGCAACACGCTCCTGCTGCTCATCATCCTGCCGTTCTGGACCTCGTTCCTCGTGCGCGTGTATGCGTGGATCGGGCTCCTCCGGAACAACGGGCTCATCAACAACGTGCTCATGGGCCTCGGCATCATCGACGAGCCCATCGTGATGATGCAGACGAATTTCGCGATGTACGTCGGCATCGTGTATTCGTACCTGCCGTTCATGATCCTGCCGCTGTACTCGAACCTGGAGAAGCACGACAACACGCTGCTCGAGGCCGCGGTGGACCTCGGCGCGACGCCGTTCAAGGCGTTCCTGCGCATCACGCTTCCGCTCTCCATGCCGGGCGTCATCGCTGGCTCGATGCTCGTCTTCATCCCAGCGGTGGGTGAGTTCGTCATTCCGCGTCTCCTCGGCGGACAGAATTCGCTGATGATCGGACGGGTGCTCTGGGACGAGTTCTTCAGCAACCGCAACTGGCCGATGGCGAGCGCGGTGGCGATCTCGCTGCTGCTGCTCCTGGTGCTGCCGATCGTGATCTTCCAGCGCTACCAGGCGAAGGAAACCGCGGGAGTGGCGCACCGATGAACCAGAAACGATCCCTGTTTCTGCTCACCGCGCTCGTGTTCGGGTTTGCGTTCCTGTACATCCCGATCCTTTCGGTCATCGTGTATTCGTTCAACGAATCGAAGCTCGTCACCGTGTGGGGCGGGTTTTCGACGAAGTGGTACGGCGAGCTGTTGCGGGATCGGCAAATGCTCTCGGGCGTGTGGCTCAGCCTGCGCATTGCCGCTGTCACGGCCACCGGCGCGGTGATCATCGGCACGCTTGCGGGGCTCGTGCTGGCGAGGTTCGGCAAGTTCCGGGGACGCACGGCGCTTTCGGGCATGGCGACCGCGCCGCTCGTGATGCCGGACGTCGTGACGGGTCTGTCGCTGCTTCTGCTGTTCGTCGCCTTCGCGCCGCTGCCGTTCGTGCCGGACCAGCGCGGCTTCAGCACCATCGTGATCGCGCATATCACGCTGACGATGGCGTATGTCACCGTGGTCGTTCAGTCCCGCCTGTCCACGATGGATGAATCCCTCGAAGAGGCGGCGATGGATCTCGGCGCGCGGCCGTACAAGGTGTTCCTCGTCATCACGCTCCCCATCATCGCGCCAGCGATCGTTTCCGGCTGGCTGCTTGCGTTCACGCTCTCGCTCGACGATCTCGTGATCGCGAGCTTCACCGCGGGCCCCTCGACGAACACGCTGCCGATGATGATCTTTTCCAAGGTCCGGCTCGGCGTGACGCCCGAAATCAACGCGCTGGCCACGATCATGGTGAGCGTCGTCACCGTGTTCGTCATCGCGGCCGGAGTCCTCATGGCGCGTCAGGAGAAGGCCCGCCAGCGCGATGCGCGCATGGCCGCGGCCAACGCCGGGGCGCTTCCCCAACCCTGAGGCGACGGTTTCCAGTAATCTTCCTTCGGAAAAAGTGCGGACAGGGCTAAAGTGCCATGAAGGTTCTGGGCATCGACGTCGGCGGCTCCTCCATCAAGGGCGGGCTGGTGGATGTGGCAGCGGGCCGGCTCATCGGCGAGATGGAGCACGTTCCGACGCCCAAGCCTTCGACGCCCAGCGCCGTCATGGAGCAGGTCGCCATCCTCGGGGGGAAGTTTCCGCGCGCGCAGGCAGTCGGGTTCGCTTTTCCCAGCGTCGTGAAGAACAACGTCGCCCGCACGGCTGCGAACGTCGATCACGCGTGGATCGGTGCGGATGGAGTGATGCTGGCGCGCTCGACGCTGGGTCTTCCCGCCGTGTTCCTGAACGATGCGGATGCGGCCGGGCTCGCGGAGATGAGGTGGGGCGCGGGGCGGGATACGCCCGGCACCGTCATCATGCTCACGTTCGGCACGGGCATCGGCACGGCGATGTTCACGGACGGCAAGCTCCTTCCGAACACCGAGTTCGGGCACATCGAGATGCACGGCAAGGACGCGGAGGAGTGGGCTTCGGCGCGCGTGCGCACGGAGCAGAAGCTGGATTTCCCCGAATGGATCGGCCGCGTGAACGAGTATCTCGCGCTGATCCACGCGCTCTTCTGGCCGGACGTCTTCATTCTCGGCGGCGCCGTGAGCGAGCGCTTCGACCAGTTCGCGCCGCTGCTTCGGTCGCCTGCGGAGATCCGGCCGGCGCACTTCGGTAACCAGGCGGGCGTCATGGGCGCGGCCCTCGCGGCCGCTGAAGCGCTGGAAGGAACGCCTGCGAGCCGCCCGCAGAGCCGACAGATGTCCAACGCGCCGCGTCTCGATCCCTGAAGCTCCCGCTTTCGCTGGCTTCCCGCACGGCTGCTAGACTTCGTTTCCCCGTTTCCGCTCCGATCCGCATGCCTTTCCAAAGCAAGCTTCCCGACGTCGGCACTACGATTTTTACCGTGATGTCTCGCCGCGCGCGCGAGCTCGGCGCGCTGAATCTGGGGCAGGGCTTTCCGGACTACGAGATCGATCCGCGCATCACGGAGCTGACGGCCCAGGCGATGACCGACGGCCACAATCAGTACGCGCCGATGGAAGGCGTGATGGAGTTGCGGGAGCGGATCGCGCAGAAGCTCGAGCAGTTATACGCCGTGGGCGTGAATCCCGAATCGGAAATCACGATCACGCTCGGCGGCACGGAGGCGATCTACTGCGCGGTTCAGGCCATCGTGGGGCATGGGCACGAGGCCATCGTGTTCGATCCCGCGTACGACTCGTACGATCCGGCCGTGCGGCTTGCCGGCGGCCGCTGCATCCACATCCCGCTGATGCCGCCGACGTTCCGTTACGACTGGGATCGAGTCGCCGCCACCATCACGGATCGCACACGGCTCGTCATCATCAACTCGCCGCACAATCCGGCGTGTACGACAGCGACCCCCGAAGATCTGGATCGCCTCGCCGAAGTGATTCGAGGCCGTGACATCCATGTGCTGTCGGACGAGGTGTACGAGCACGTCACGTACGACGGCATCAAGCACGCAAGCGTCCTTGCTCATCCGGAGCTCCGCGAGCGCAGCTTCGCAGTGTTCTCGTTCGGGAAAACGCTGCATGCCACCGGGCTGCGCGTCGGGTACAGCGTCGCGCCGCCGGAGCTCACCCGCGAGCTGCGGAAGGTTCATCAGTTCAACACCTTCAGCATCGCGCATCCCATCCAGCAGGCCATCTCGCAATATCTTGAGGAGAAGCCGGAGTCCTGGCAGAACCTTTCGGCGTTCTTCCAGGCGAAGCGGGATCGGGTGCTGGCGGCGCTCAAGGGAACGGGTTTCGTCGCCCCGCCAGCGCAGGGCACGTACTTCCAGCTCGTGGAGTACACGGCGTTCTCGAACGCGCCGGACGTTGCGTTCGCGGAGCGCCTGCTCACGGAAGCGGGTGTCGCGACGATCCCGCTATCCCCGTTCTACAAGGATCCGCCGCAACTCACGATGCTGCGGCTCTGCCTCGCGAAGCAGGACAAGACGCTGGATGAAGCCATCGATCGCCTGCGCTCCTTCTCCCAGAACATGACGACGGAAGATGACGATGGCTGATGCTCCTGCCCTTCGAGTAACGCTGGTTCAGCAGCCGCTGGTGTGGCAGGACCCGGAAGCGAACCGGAGGCACTTCGACACCTTGCTCGCCCCGCTTGCCGGGAAGACGGATCTCGTCGTGCTTCCCGAGACGTTCACCACCGGCTTCAGCATGGACGTCGAGCGGCTGGCGGAGGAGGCGGGCGGCCCGACTTCCGAGTGGCTCCAAAAGAAGGCAGGCGAGCTGAACGCGGCGGTCACGGGCAGCGTGATGACGAAGGACGGCGGGCGTTACTACAACCGCATGTTCTGGGCGGAGCCCGGCGCGCAGCCGCGTCACTACGACAAGCGGCATCTGTTCCGCATGGCCAGCGAGGATCAGAGCTTCACGGCCGGGAAGAGCGCGCTTTGCGTGTCGTGGCGCGGGTTCCGCATCTGTCCTCTCGTCTGCTACGACCTTCGCTTTCCCGTCTTCAGCCGCCGGCGTCCGGAGCTCGAGTACGACCTGCTCGTGTACGCCGCGAATTGGCCATCGCCGCGGCGACTGGCGTGGCGTGCTTTGCTGAAGGCGCGTGCCATCGAGAACCTCGCGTTCGTCGTCGGGGTGAATCGACTGGGCATCGATGGCAACGACCTCTCGTACGCCGGCGACAGCGTCGCGCACGATTTTCTCGGCGAGGCGCTCGCGGAGCTCGGGGATAGGCCGGGCGTCGTCACCGTGGCGCTCGATCTTCAGGCGCTGCGCGCGTTTCGCGACAGATTTCCTGCGCACCTCGACGCGGATCGGTTTACGCTCGTCGAATGAAGAAGCCCACGCTCGTCAATCACCCGCCCCGCGTCGAGCTCGCGCCGGACAATCATCCGGTCGTCGCGCCCATCTACCAGACCGTCAAGTTCGAGTTCGATTCGCTCGACGAGACGATGAAAATGCTTCGGGGCGAGCGCTCCGGCTTCTTTTATACGCGCTCTTCCAATCCGACCACGCGGCAACTCGAGCTCACCCTCGCGCAGCTGCAGGGCAGGGACGATTGCCTGGTCACGGCCTCGGGAGTCGGGGCGATCGCGCAGACGCTGCTCGCGCTCACGCGCGCGGGCGATCACGTCATCTGTTTCGTGGAGACCTACAACCCGAGCCGGTATCTCATACGGCGGCTGCTCGGGCGCTTCGGCGTCACGAGCACGATGTTGTCCATCGAGGATATCGAGGGCATCCAGCGGGAGCTCGCCGCGCGGCCGACCAGGCTCATCTTTTTCGAAAGCCCGACGAACCCGGTCACGAAAGTCGCGGATATCGCGGCCATCACGAAGCTCGCGCGCGAGAAGGGCGCGCTCACGGTGCTGGACAACACGTTCGCCGGGTTTCATCAGCACGGCGAGTTCGACGTGGACATCTTCGTGCACAGCCTCACGAAGTACGCTTCGGGGGCGGGGGACGTGATGGGCGGGGCGGTCATCGCGAGCCAGAATCTCATTCGCGCCATGCGCACGGATTTCGGGGCGCTCGGCGGGTCGCTCGATCCTCATGCGGCGTTCTTGATCCAGCGTGGGTTGAAGACGTATTTCGTGCGGTATCGGGCTCAGTGCGCCAGCGCAATGCGCATTGCCGAAGTGCTGCAGGAGAGCCCGCTCGTCGCGCGCGTGCATTACCCGGGAATTCCCACGCATCCGCAGTACGCGCTCGCGAACGCGCAGATGAAGGAGTTCGGCACCATCGTCACGTGCGACTTGAAGGGCGGGCTTGCGGCGGGGGACAAGTTCGCGGAGTCGCTGAAGCTGTTTGCGCTGACTGCGAGCCTGGGGTCGACGGAGTCCCTCGTGGTGTCGCCTCAGATGATGAAGGGGCGGGATCTCACGCCCGAGCAGCTTCGGATGTCACTTGTAACGGAAGGGACCGTGAGGCTGTCCATCGGGCTTGAGGATGTGGACGATCTGGTCGCGGACGTGAAGCAGGCGCTGGAGGCTGCGCGGGTCGCGTCGGTGCCATAGCCCGTTGGCTCGTGACCGTAACGGGTCGCTTCGTCCGGTTTTGCGATCGAACTGTCGTCACGGTAGGCGCCGATGAATCGGTGGCCGCGACGGACAATGCCCGCGGAATTCCTCTCGACATCCGTGGCCGCGAGAAAGGTGCGGCTCAGCGCCTGAAAAGCCAGGCGAGCACGGAGATGACGACGCTGATCAGCAGCATCGTCGTGATCGGAAAAAAGAACTTGAAGCCCGGGCGGTCGACGACGATGTCGCCCGGCAGCCGGAAAAGCGGCAGCCGCCGCACCCAGGGCCAGAGCAGCCCGATCAGCAGTATCGCCGTCCCAAGGATTACGAGTAAGCGGTTCACGCGCGCATTCTAACCCGCCGAATCCGCCGGAAAGCCCCCGATCACAGGCGTTTCGAACGCCGAGCTGCGCAGCTCGGAACCACGCAACGCTCGGCTTGAACCGGCGCCATGCGGCTAAAAGCGTGGACGAGGGCACGCCCGGCGCTTCAACTCGCAACCTCGCCGGGTCAGGTGCCACTGCAGCCCGGCTTCAGTCCAAACCACGCCCCGAAGCACTCGCACTCAGGTTCGCGTCACAGCCGGCTACAATGCGCGCCCATGTCGAAGACGCACTCCCGATCGCCGGCCGCCGATGGCTTCTGGATGCCCGGCGAGTTCGAGCCGCATGCCGGCACCTGGATGCTCTGGCCCGAGCGCCCGGACAACTGGCGCAACAACGCGGGCCCCGCGCAGATTGCGTTCGTTGAGGTGGCGCGCGCCATCTCGCGCTTCGAGCCTGTGACCGTCGGCGTCTCACCCGCATTCTTCGAGTCAGCCCGCGCGCAGCTGCCGGAATCCATTCGCGTAGTCGAGATGACCCACGACGACTGCTGGGCCCGGGACGTCGCGCCCACTTGCGTCGTGAACGAAGCAGGTGAAGTGCGCGGCGTGGACTGGCGCTTCAACGCGTGGGGCGGCCTCAAGGGCGGCCTCTACTCCCCGTGGGATCAGGACGAGCTCGTCGCCCGCAAGGTGCTCGAAATCGAGCGCCTGGATCGATACGCCGCGGACATCGTAAACGAAGGAGGCGCCATCCACGTGGACGGCGCGGGCACGGCGCTCGTCACGGAAGAATGCCTCCTCAACGCGAACCGCAATCCGCATCTCACCCGCGCGCAGATCGAATCGAAGCTGCGCGCCTTCCTCGGCGTGAGCACGATCGTCTGGCTCGGCAAAGGCGTCTTCAACGACGAGACGGACGGCCACATCGACAACCTCGCCTGCTTCGTTCGCCCCGGCGAGGTCTGCCTCACGTGGACCGACGACAAGCGCGATCCCCAGCACGCCATCTCGCAGGACGCCTGGGAACGCCTGAACGATGCTCGCGACGCGCGCGGCCGCCGCTTCAAGGTCCACAAGCTCCCGAGCCCCGGCCCGCTGTACATGACGGCGCGAGAGGCGAAAGGCCTCGTCCCCCGCAAGGGAACGAAGAAGCGTCCGGCAGGCGACCGGCTCGCCGGCAGCTACGTCAACTTCTACATCGCGAACGGCGGCATCGTCATGCCGCTGCTGGACGACCGCACGGATCGCGCAGCGGCCCGCATCCTGAAAGCCCTGTTCCCCAAAAGGCGCGTCGTGGGCGTTCCCGCGCGCGAAGTGCTCCTGGGCGGCGGGAACATCCACTGCATCACCCAGCAGATTCCGGCAAGCGGCCTGACGAGAAAGCGAACCTCCCCATGACCAAACCCCTGACCGGCAAAACGCTCATGGAGAAGCTGATCGTCAAACCGGGCAGGAAAGTGAAGCTCAGGGATGCAAATGCGAGCGAGGTTCACGGTTGGGAGAAGGAAGACGCCGTGGATGCCTTCCAGGCGAACCGCAAGCGCCTGGAGGAACTTCAATACAAGTTGTACGCGGACGGCCGGTTTGGCCTTCTCGTCGTCCTGCAGGCGACGGATGGCGGCGGCAAGGACAGCACCGTGCGGGACGTATTCACCTCCATGAATCCGCAGGGGTGCACGGTCACATCCTTCAAGGCACCGACGGCGGAGGAGCTGAAACACGATTACCTCTGGCGCGTGCACGAGCACGTGCCGGAGCGCGGCATGGTCGGGGTGTTCAACCGCTCTCACTACGAAGACGTGCTGGTCGTGCGGGTGGGGAATCTCGTTCCCGAGGAGAAGTGGCGGCGTCGTTACGACCACATCAACGCTTTCGAGCGGATGCTGACGGACTGCGATATCCGCGTGGTGAAGTTCTTTCTGCAGATCAGCAAGGACGAACAAAAGAAGCGCCTTCAGGAGCGGCTGTCCGATCCCAGCAAGCACTGGAAGTTCAACGCGGACGATCTTGAGAAGCGCAAAAGCTGGGACGAATACCAGGTAGCGTTCGAGGCGATGCTGGCTAGATGCAGTACGGCTCACGCGCCGTGGTACGTCATCCCGGCCGATCGCAAGTGGTTCCGGAATCTCGCGGTCTCCGAGATCCTGCTGAAGGAGCTGGACGGCCTGCCGCTGCGATTCCCGCCCGCCAGCTTCGACCCGACCAAAGTCCGCATCCGCTGAGGCGCGCGGCAGCCGGCCGCCGACCCTGTTTCCCCCTCCGAGGGCGCTCGGCCCGCGCTTTTGCCGGAAGGTGCGGCCTGCGGCCGTCCGCCCTCAGTCGTACTGCGACCTGCATCAAGGCTTTGCCCCCTATAGCGGGCAATGATCGGTCGGACACCAGTGGTCTTTGGTGACACTCGTCTCTCCCCGCAGACAGCCCAGGAAGCGACAGGCAGGGCGGGACGGAACTTACGGTACTTTGTATGGCACCTACAGGAGCCGCTCCGGAGGGTCGGGGCGGGAGTCAATGCACTCAACCCGTTCTCGCGGCAACAACACCAAGGCAATCCTCACCGTGCTCGCAATCTCCGTGGCGCCACTCGTTCTCGCCGCATGTGGAGGAAACTCCAACATTGCACGCGCAGAGCAGTGTCGGGAGCAGATCACGCTGAGCCTTGCGCCCGGTGTGTTCCGGACGGAAAGGGTGGAGGATGCGCTCCAGGACGACGCGGAAGTGAATCTCACCTTCCTGCGTTCCACCGGTCCGACCCTTCATGTGTACGAGCTGAGCGCTCGTGGGCAGGATCCGGGCTGTCGCTCGGCGCTGACCCGTCTGCGGCAGGACTCCCGTGTTCGTTTCGCTGAGCCGGCTGCCCGGCGTAAGGTGAACGGATTCGGGGAATGAAACCAGGGGGCCCTTTTGTCCGTACAGGGACGGCCCTCCTTCCGTCAGCCACAGGTGTCCGGACATGCGCCCCAAAGCCGCGATCTCCGCTCGGTCCTCCGGCATTTTCCATCTCGCGCTCTTCGCATTCATCGTCCTCGGTCTCCTGCTTCTCGCCGCGACGGCCAGAGCCGAGGAATACAACCCCGCACGGAAACCTCCCACCGAGACCGAGCAGCCGAACACGCAGCGTGTGATCGTGAAGTTTCGCGCTTCGTCGCGCGTGTCCGCTCTGGCGGCCGATGCTCGCGAATCCGCTGTCACTTCGAGCGCGGCACGCGTGAGCGCATTCGCGAGCCGCACCGGGCTGACGTTGCACGGCATGCGCGACATCAGCCCGGACATGAGTGCGATGGAAGTCGTGTCGCTGCTGGGCGAGACGTCGGCACAAACGCTCGCGCGCCTGAGCGCGGACAGCGAAGTCGAGTTCGTCGTCCCGGACCGGAAGGTCTATGCGAGCGCGACTTCGAATGATCCCGGCGCCCTGAATCAGTGGTACCTCGCGGGCGTCCAGCCGAGCGCGATCAACGCACACGGCGCGTGGGACATCACCACTGGCGGTGATGGCGTCGTCATCGCCGTAATCGATACGGGTGTCCGGTTCGACCATCCCGACCTTCAGCGCACCAGCGACGGCGGCAAATTGCTACCTGGCTACGATTTCGTGTCCGGCGACGGCGGCGGCGTCTTCCGGACCGCGAACGACGGGGACGGCCGCGACATCGACCCCTCGGATCCCGGCGACTGGGTGAGCATCGCCGATGGCTGCGGCCCGTCCGGCGGCAGCTCCTGGCACGGCACGCGCGTCGCAGGGATCATCGGCGCGATGACCAACAACAGCGTAGGCGTTGCCGGCATCAATTGGGGTGGAGCGGTGCTGCCGGTGCGCGTCCTCGGGAAGTGCGGCGGCTACAACTCGGACGTACTGGCGGGCATTCGCTGGGCGGCGGGCTTCACCGTTTCCGGTGTCCCGGCCAATCCGAACCCCGCGAAGGTCATCAACGTGAGCCTCGGGTCCGTCGGCTCCTGTGACGCGGCCTCCGCAAACGTGATTCGCGAGGTGTCGGAAGCAGGAGTGCTCGTCGTGGTCGCCGCGGGCAACGAAGGCGGCCCGGTGGATTCGCCGGCGAACTGCCCGGGCGCAATGGCGGTGCTGGGTCTGCGGCACGCAGGCACGAAGGTCGGCTTCAGCAGCCTGGGTCCGGAGATTGCGCTCGGCGCGCCGGGCGGCAATTGCGTGAATATCACCGTCGGCTCGCCGTGCCTTTTCTCCATCGACACGACTTCGAACGCCGGCTCCACGACGCCGGGCACGAACATTTACACGGACCAGATCAACAGCAACGTCGGGACGAGCTTCTCGGCTCCGATCGTCGCCGGCATCGCGGGCCTCATGCTTTCGGTGAACAGCCAGCTGAAGAGCAGCGATCTCATCCGCCGTATGAAAAAAGCGGCACGGCCGTATCCGACGAGCAGCGAGACCACCACACGTCAGTGCACGTCGCCGTCCAACTCGGCTCTGCAGATCGAGGAGTGCATTTGCAATACAAGTGTGTGCGGCGCCGGGATGGCGAACGCGCTGGGATCCGTCATGGAAGCGCAGCGACCGATCGCCGTGCTCTCGGCACCAGCGAGCGTTTCGCAAGGCGTTGAATTTACGTTGAACGCAGCTGGGAGTACCGTGGCGAACGGCCGGAGCCTCACGGGATACACGTGGACGGTGGATCCGGGCAGCACTGGCACCGTGTCGCTCAGCGCTACGACAGGCGCCACAACCAGCCTTCAGCCGCCGTCGTCGGGATTCGCTGTGGTACGCCTGACAGTTACCGACAACACCGGTGCCACGGACGAAGCCGCCGTCCTCGTCCAGCAGACGAGCATCTCGCAGATGGCGCCCGACATGTCGATGGTGACGATCACGGCGACCGACGCGAACGCCGCCGAGGGCGGGGATGTGGGCGTGTTCACCGTCACGCGCGCGGGCTCTACAGCAGCCGCAATCACCGTGTCATATGGACTTTCGGGCAGTGCCACCATGGGCACGGACTATGCGACGCTCGCGGGCACTGTGTCGATTCCCGCCGGACAAACCACAGCTACCATCACCGTCACGCCTACCGACGATTCGTCGGTGGAATCGAGCGAAACGGTGGTGGCGACCCTGCAGGCGGGAACCGGGTACGAGGTTGCTACGCCGTCCAATGCCACCATCACCATCGCAGACAACGACTCTGCTCCTCCTCCGAGTGATAGCGGCGGCGGGGGCGGCGTGGTGGACTTGCTGACGTTGCTCGGAGCTCTGACTTTCCTCGCGCGCGCCTCGCTAAGACGCCGCGCGATTGTCGAACGTCGATAGAACAGTCATTTCACGGACAAGTGGGGGTCTCGTCCGTCGCTCGGAAAAAGCGGCGGGCGTAACCTGCGCACACTTGCCAGACACACACGGAACGGGCGCCCCAGCTCTGCTTCTGTGTGTACTGGCAAAGGAGTCCGGATATGCGTTCAAGCGCTGCTGTCCCGGCCTGGCTCCTCGCCGCTGCACGCCGTGCCCTGGGCAGGCATCCATCGCCGCTGCTTGTCCTTACAGCCCTGCTAACAGCCGCAGTATTCGTTCAGGCACAGGAACGTAATCCCGCTCTCACTCGTCCGGCCGCGCCAGAAGAGCCGATACAACGGCTCATTGTGAAGCTACGCCCGTCAGCGACAGATCGAGTTTCTGCGCAGGCAGCTCAGAGCAGCGAATCCGGAAGCTCCTCCTCCTCGGCGCACACCGCGCGAGTGACGGCGCTTGCCACTCGCTTGCAATACACCGTGGACTCCTCCCGGGCGCTGGGCGGCAATCTTTACGCGCTCGACGTCGCCCCGATCGAACGTGCGGAGACGCCGGCAGAAACCATTGCTGCGCTTAGCGCGGACGAGGAAGTCGAATACGTCGTGCCGGACCGTCGCGTGTATCCGAATGCCGTGCCGAACGACCCGATCGCGAACACCGCACCGAACGGGCAATGGTATCTGCGCGATGCCGAGCCCAGCGCGATCAACGCGCAGGCCGCGTGGGACATCACGCGCGGGAGCGACGGTGTCGTCATCGCGTTTGCGGATACGGGAATCCGATTCGAGCATCCGGATATTCAGCGGACGGATCGTGGCGGGCGACTGCTCGCGGGCTATGACTTCGTCTCGGGCGATCGTGGCGAGGTGTTCGTCACCTCGAATGACGGCGACGGACGCGATACCGATGCCGCGGATCCGGGCGACTACTGCGGGCAGGGCAGCTCGTGGCACGGCACGCGCGTCGCGGGAATTCTCGGCGCGCTCACGAATAACAACATCGGCGTGGCCGGTGTGACGTGGAACAGCTACTTGCTGCCGATCCGCGTTCTCGGTCGCTGCGGCGGTTACTCGTCGGACGTGCTCGCGGGGCTGCGTTGGGCCGCCGGGCTCGAAGTTCCCGGCGTGCTGCCGAACCCGACGCCGGCGCAGATCATCAACGTGAGTCTTGGCGCATACGGCGCATGCGATGCCGCCTCCGCGGAGACGATTGCCGCGATCAATGCGGCGGGCGTGCTGGTTGTGGTTGCAGCGGGAAACGAAGGGCGCGAAGTGGAGTCGCCGGCGAACTGTCCCGGTGCCCTGGCCGTCGTCGGGCTGCGGCACATCGGAACGAAGGTGGGGTTCAGCAGCCTTGGACGCGAAGTCGCGCTCGGTGCGCCTGCTGGAAACTGTGTGAACACCGGGCAAAACACGCCGTGCCTCTACAGCATCGACACGACGCTGAATCTCGGGCTGAACGTTCCGACGACGGACGATTACACCAACCCGCTACGGCCCAACACGGGCACAAGCTTCTCGGCGCCGATCGTGGCGGGCATCGCTGGGCTGATGCTGGCGGTCAATGGAAACCTGCGAAGCACGCAGCTTTTCTCACGCCTGCAGGCGGGTGCCAAGCCCTTTCCACCTGGCTCGGGGCTTCCCGCCTGCCGCGTGCCGGCCGGTGACGTGCAGGGGGAAGAATGTGCGTGCACGAAAGAAACGTGTGGCGCGGGGATGGCCAACGCGCTGAACGCGGTGAATGAGGCATTGAAGCCGATCGCTGCGATCTCGGCGCCTGCTGCTGTGTCGGCCGGTCAGAGCGTCACGTTGCAGGGTGGTGGGAGTGCGGCATCGTGCAACTCTTCCATCGCGTCTTATGCGTGGGCGGTTGTTTCAGGCTCGGCTGCGTTGACTGGCGCTAACTCGCCAGATGTGACTTTGCAGGTTCCTGCAGCCGAACCTGTCCGTATACGTCTGACGGTGACGGACAACGCGGGTCGAACGGATTCGACGCATGTCACAGTCAATCCGACGAGTATCGCTTTCGAGGGTCCGCAGAACGCGGGTTCCACCGCGTGTCTCCCGCCGCGAGTTCCGCCTCCGTTCGTGACGATCACGGCAACGGACAATGCGGTGGAAGAGGGAATGTCCGGAGATATGGGCACCTTCACGATTACTCGCTCGGGCAACACCGACAATCCGATTACGGTTGGCATCGAGTACCTGGGTACTGCTACGGCTGGGAGCGACTACCAGGGTTTGCCGGCCAGTGTGGATTTCGCGGCGGGCGCAACGTCTTCGACGCTCAGCGTGGTCACCATCAACGATGACGCCGGTGAGTCGCTGGAAACGGTGATCGCCTCGTTGAAGATGGGGACGGGATATAGCGTCGCGTCTGAGTCGAAAGCCACTGTCGAACTGACGGATGACGATTTCCAGGAAGTTTCGGTTTACGCCGCGGACGGCGCCGTGCAGGAAGAGACAGCGGACGTTGGGACATTTGTTCTGACGCGAATCGGCAGCACCGCGCGTGATCTGACTGTGGCGCTTTCGTATTCCGGGAGTGCCACGAGCGGAACTGACTATCAGCCATTGCCGACGTCGGTGACGGTGCCGGCGGGAACGCAGAACTTCGAGGTAACGGTGACGCCGATCGACGATGCGCTTCCGGACAATGGAGAGAACGTTGTCCTCAACATCGAAGCTTCGCCGGCGTATGTCGTTCATCAGGGGAATCCGAGGGCGTCGGTGACCATTCGGGATACCGAGACGCCGCTGGCGACCATCGTGGCGACTGATGGGACGGCGAGTGAACAGGGGCCTGATGGTGGTGCGTTCGTCGTCCGTCGCAACGGGCCGAGCGACACGCCTGTGACGATAAATCTTGAGACCGTGGGGACGGCGTCGCCGGGGGCGGACTATCAGCCGATTCCGGCGAGTGTGTCGATGGCGGCGGGGCAGACGGAGGCGAGCTTCGTGCTCACGCCGATCGATGATTCCGTGGCGGAGGAGACGGAGAGCGTGATCGTGTCGCTGGCCGTTGGGGCGGGGTACGACTTTGGGGTCGATGCGAGTGCCATTGTCCGGATCACCGACAACGATGGCGCGCCTCAGGGGGCGCCGGGGGCTACGGCGCGGGATAGTGGGAAGGGAGGAGGAGGTGTGTTCGACCTCCTCACGGTGCTCGTGATACTGGGTGTTATCGCATGCGCGGGGAAGAAGCCCTCAATCGCCGGGCGGCTCAGAGCGGAACGGAAAAGATACCGAGAGAGCCCTCGAGCGTCCGAGAGTCCCGCTTCAAGCCCTACATGGGTCGGCGGGCGGCTGCAGAGGGTCTTTCCGAGCCGCCCCGCGAGAAGCAAGGCGGCTAGCGGTCGATTCCCAGTTTGACGGCGAGGAGGGCGGCTTGCGTGCGGTCTTCTAGTTTGAGCTTCGCGAGGATGTTGCTCACGTAGCCTTTCACCGTGCCTTCCGTGAGCTGCAGCGTTTTGCCGATCGTGCGGTTGCTCTGGCCCTGCGCGAGGAGCTTGAGCACTGAACGCTCGCGATCGGTGAGCAGCTCCAGCGGATTCAGCTCCGAGGGCTTGCGCATCCGCTGCACCAGCAGCCGCTGCGCTTCCGCATGCAGCCAGGGCTCGCCGCGCGCGACGGTCGCCATGGCTTTCAGCAGTTCCGCCTTCGCCACGTCCTTCAGCACGTATCCCAACGCGCCCGCGCTGATGACCTTCTGCACCTGCTGGTCTTCCGCGTAGCTCGTAAGCATGAGGACCTGGATGGCGGGGTTTCGCGCGCGAATGGTGCGGATGGCGTCCGGTGCCGGCATGCCCGGCATCTTCAGGTCCATCAGCACGAGATTGGGCTCCAGTCGCGCAGCCATCTCGACGGCTTCGTCGCCGTTCGTGGCTTCGCCCACGATGCGCATGCCGTTCACGTCGTCCAGCAGCGCGCGCAGGCCTTCACGAACGATGGCGTGATCGTCCACAAGCAGGATTCGGACAGGAGTCTCGGAGGTCATCGGTCGTTCCGGGGCAGCTCAGTGATGACTCGTGTGCCATGGCCCGGCACGGAGTCGATGGTGGTGGTTCCGCCGAGCGCGATCGCGCGCTCGCACATGGTCTGGGTGCCGAGGCCACGACGGGCCCGGTCGGCTGGCGCGGCATTCACTTCGAAGCCGCAGCCGTCATCCGCAACTTCCACGCGCACCCATCCCGAGTCGAGCGCCTGCGCGCGAATCGAGATTTTCGAGGCGCCGGAGTGGCGGAGCGCATTCGCAATCGCTTCCTGGCAGATGCGATACAGGGCTTCCTCGTGTTCGAGTGCCTGGTAGTGGTAGTTCGTGAAATCGAGCTCCACTTGGGGCGTTTCCGGCGCGAGGATCGCGAGCAGTCGCTGGAGCGCGCGGCGCAAGCCATAGCTCGCGACTTCATCGCGTGAGCCGAGCGCCGTGCCGGAGCCGTCGCCTTCGCCCTCGACCGGCCTGAGCTCCCGCAGCAGCGCGCGCATTTCAGCAAAGGCGAGGCGCGCCAGCTCTTCGAGGCGCTGCGCGCGGCGCTCGCCCTCCTTCGCGTCCCGCTTCCAGGCGCTCACGAGCGACTGGGAGATCATGCTGATGCTCGAAAGCACCTGCGTGACGGAGTCGTGCAGATCCCGGGCGAGCCTTGCGCGTTCGCGCATGACGGCCGCCTCGCGCGATTCGTCGAACAGCTCGGCGTTCTTGATGGCGACGGCGAGATGATCCGCGATCACCTGGATGCTCGACACGTCCTCTTCCTCGAACGGCGAGTGCCCTTCGATGTTGATGACGCCGAAGACCTCATGGCCCAGCACGATCGGTACGGAAAGCTCCGACGTCACATCGATGGGCGAGGGTGGCGGCACGTACCGCGGATCGCTGCTGATGTCGTTGCAGATCTGGACCATGCGCGAACGGGCGGCGGCGCCCGCGATGCCGAGCGAGACGTGCAGCCGATACTCTTCCTTGAACACTTCCCGGTACGCGCCTGCGTGCGCCCGGTACACGAGATGATCGTGTTCCAGCAGCGGGATCACGACGTTCGGATAGCCGAGCTGCTCGTGTATCACCTGCGCGGCCGTGGCGACGAGCTCCTTCGGCTCCATCTGCAGCGATACGAGACGCGAGACACGAGAGATCAGTTGCATCCGCTCGTTTCGCGCACGCTCGCGCTGATAGCGCATGGCGTTTTCGATGGCGATGGCAGCGTGCCGCGCGAAGACCTGCATCGTCGCGAGATCGCGCTCGTCGAACCTGCGCGGCGGGCGTGCGCCGACGCCGAAGTAACCCACGAGGCGCCCGCGGCTGACGATCGGCATCCCGATGACTGAGTTCGCGGCGAGCTCCGGCAGCGTGATGTCCGGCAGCTCGTCATAGCGCGCGAGCACCACAGCTTCGCCTCGCTGGAGCACGGCGCCCGCAAGGCCGACGCCCGGCCCGATTTCGGCACCGAGCTCGCGCAGGGGCATGCGATAGATCGCCTCCGTGCGGATCACCTGCTTCTGCGGATCGTAAAGCCCGATGGACCCGTCGTCCGCACCGAGAAGATCGCAGACGTGCGTGACGATCCGCGTGAGCAGCGGACGCAGCTCCAGCTCGGAGCTGATCTCCTCAACCATGTGACGCAGCGCCTCGGCTTCCCGAAGCGCGTGGTCGTGCAGGTCGTCGGGACGGGGGCGTGTGGCCATGCTTCAAGCGTCATCCATATCGGCTCCCGGGCGCAAGCGTCGTCGCGCCGGCGCGGATCCCGCGCGAGCCCCAGGCCACTCGCAGGATTTCCCGGACGACGTCCCCCCGGAAGAGAGCGGACCGGGGGGTAATCATGTTCACCACCGCGTTGAATCTCTGCGCCACGAGGGGGCTTGAGCCCGCGGTCTCGTGCACCTTGGCGGTGTACCAGTGCATGAATCGCAGCCTGGCGGTTCGCTTGCCGACGGTCTGGGGAAAGCGCAGGTCTTCGCCGCTGGCGAGCTGCCAGGGGCCCTTCACGATATCCGCTACCCGCATCCGGAACTCGGTCGTCAGGGCGTCGACGCCCGACATCCCGAGCCGGGAGAACTGCGCCAGGCAGGCGTCGAGCAGCTCCGCCTCGAGCGCGCTTACGGTCATGCCCTGGCCATAGACGGGGTTGAAGCTGCAAAGCGCATCGCCCATCACGATCAGGCCGATCGGAAATCGGCACAGGTCTTCGTAGTGCCGGCGCCAGGTGGCTGGGAAACCGTGGCAGACCGGGTCCGTCAGGGGCTGCGCGCCGCAGACCGCCGCGTGCAACTCGGGCGTCGGAAGCGAGCGCGCGAACTCCAGGAAGCCAGCATCCGTCGCGGTCGGATGATCGCCGTGCCAGCCGAGGAGCGTCACGAGCCAGCGATTCCCCTCGATCGGGAAGATGAGCCCGCCGCGCGTGCGCGGTGCGCGATCCACGACGTACATCGCCCGCCAGTCACGGTCGCCGCGAGGGCGCTCGTAGATGCGGGACGCGTAGCCGAAATTGACGCGGATCGCTGACTCTGGCGGGGGCGAGTATCCCAGCTCTTTCAGGAGTCGCGGCGTTTGCGAGCCGCGGCCGCTCGCATCGACGACGAGGTCCGCGCGCACGAGATCTTCGAGCGAGTCCGGTCCATTGGCACGCGCGAACACGCCGGTGATGCGCGAATACTCCCAATCCACCGCGAAGCGCGTGAACGCCGCACCGGTGACGATGTGCACGTTCGGAAGCATCGCGACGCGCCGCCGGATCTCGTACTCAAGCGCGGGGCGGCTGACGGAGATCGTCGTGATATCCGAGTCGAAGTGCGATTTCCAACGGCCGAAGTGATGCCAGCGCATGTCGGAGCCGTTATCGAGCTCCGTCGCATCTCGCATGAGTAGCGCCTTCTTCAGGCCAGGAAAGAGGCTCTCCATCGCCAGTTGCCCGCGCTTGAGCAGGACGTGCACGTGCCGGCCTTGCGGGCAACCTTTGCGCGGGGCCGCTCCCTCTTGCAGCGAATCTCGCTCGATAACGGTGACGCGCTCGCAGTGTTTCGCGAGCACACGCGCAGCCATGAGCCCGGCGAGGCTCGCACCGATGACGACTGCTCGTCCCAGCCGTGGCGTGCTCATGGCTCTGTCTCGACCACGAGACGTCCGGTGTCGAGGCGGGACGTCGTGGTGTGCTCGACGGGCGCGGCCTGCCGGTTGCCGGTGCAACCGTTCGCGATCGACAGGATCGCAATCTGTAAAAGCATGAGGCGCAGGAGCCGGTACTTGCGCGGCTCGCGTTCGGGACTGGCGTAGGGCACGGGGCTCTCCAGGGCTTTCCGGGCTTGGGCCTTAGTCTGATGAGCCAAAACCGGGGCCGGCAGCGCATGGAGGAAGGAGAGGGCACCCACTTTCGTCATGGGTCGCCGTAGCCCGGGGCCAGTGTTGGCCGCCGGCGCCCCCGTACAGGATGACGCCCCATGAACCTCAATCCCCCGATCCCCGGGATGCCCCCGGGGACATCCCCCGGCCCGCAGCCATATCCGCTGGGGCACTCCGATCGGGAGCTCGAAAGGCTCTCGATCCAGGCGCGCGACCTTGCCGCCCACACGACGGTTCTCTTCCGGCGTGCCGGCATTTCGCCAGGCCACCGGGTGCTGGATATCGGTTGCGGGCCGGGGGATGTCTCCTTCATCGCCGCGGATCTCGTGGGGCCGAACGGCCGGGTCGTGGGACTCGACCGGTCGCCTTCGGCGGTCGCCGCCGCTCGCGAGCGTGCCTCCCGCGGGGGCCACGCGAACGTGGAGTTTCATGTCGGGGATCTGACGGAAGCCGTGCTTCCCGGTCCGTTCGACGCGATCGTCGGGCGGCTCGTGCTGATGTATGTGCCGGATCCGGTGCAGGCGCTCGTCCGGCTGCAGGCCTTCCTGCGACCGCACGGGATCGTGGTCCTGCAGGAAGGCGACCCGCGCACGATCGGCTCGGAACCCGAGTGTCCGCTCGTCTCGCAAATTCGCGAATGGATGGTGACGGCGCTTGAGCGCACGGGTTGTGCGGTCGACATGGGCTCGCGCCTGAGCAAGGTGCTGCACGAAGCGGGTTATCGGCCTGAGGGCAGCTGGGTTTCGCAGCCGAGCTACGTGGGAACCGGATTGTCGCGCCTCGACTGGTTCGCCGATCTCACGCGCACGCTGGCACCGACGCTCGAAAGAACAGGAATCGTTTCTCCCCAGATCATTCAGTGCGACACGCTTGCTGCGCGCCTGGTGGCGGAAGCCAACGCGCGTCATGCGATCGTCTATGCGCCGCGGCTTGTCGGCGTGTGGGCGCGTGTCGCGAGAGGGTTTACTCCGTGAATGCGACTTCTCCGACGACCACTCAGGATATCGATGCGCTGGCCGCAAGGGCCGCGCGATCCGTCGAGCTCGCTCCGACTCGCGCCGTAACGCGGCTTGCGTCCATCGACGTGCTGCGCGGGATCGTCATCGTGATCATGGCGCTCGATCATGTGCGCGCGTACTTCACGGATGTTCGCTTCGATCCGCTCGATCCGGCGCAGTCGAATCTGCTGCTGTACTTCACGCGCTGGATCACAAACTACTGTGCGCCGGTGTTCGTGTTCCTGGCGGGCACGAGCGCGTATCTCATTCGCAAGCGAAACACGGCTGCGCAGACCGCCCAGTTCCTGGCGACGCGCGGGCTGTGGCTCATCGTGCTTGAGATGACGCTGATCACGATGTCGTGGACGTTCAACCTCGACTATACGAATGGGCCGATCCTGCAGGTGATCTGGGCCATCGGCGTGTCGATGCTGTTCCTTGCGGCGATGGTCCGCCTTCGCTGGTACGAAGTCGGCGCGATCGGCATCGCGATCTGCGTGCTTCACAACCTGTTCGAAAGCGTGCCGATGCCGCAGTCCGATGGCTGGAGCATGGTGTGGAGCCTTCTGTATGTGAAGGGCCCGACGCCGATCGCGTTCGTGTACTACCCGCTGATTCCGTGGATCGGCGTGATGGCGATGGGCTACGCGCTCGGCGTTGTGTTCGATCTCGACGCTGCACGTCGTCGCCGCACGCTGGTGTGGCTCGGGACGGGCGCGATCGTCGCGTTCCTCGTGCTTCGGCTGCTGAATGGGTATGGAGATCCGGATCCGTGGTCAGTGCAGGGCGATGCCGCTCGCACGCTCATGTCGTTCCTGGACGTCGAGAAGTATCCGCCATCGCTGATGTACATCCTCGTGACGCTCGGGCCGGCATTGCTCCTGCTCGCTGCGTTCGAGAATGTGAGGGGGCCGGCGACCCGGAGGTTCGCGGTGTTCGGGCGTGTGCCGCTCTGTTTCTACGTTCTGCACCTCCCTGTGATCCACCTCGCCGCGGGCCTCACCGCCCTGGCCGCGGGCTATGGCACGCACGTGCTGACCAGGTCCTTCATGGACTTTCCGGCGACGTGGGGACTCGGGCTCGGATGGGTCTACGCGATCTGGGCGATGGTCGTGCTCGCGCTGTATCCCATCTGCAAGGCGTTCGCGGACATCAAGCGGCGACGTCGCGACTGGTGGCTCTCGTACCTGTAACGATGGCAAAGCATTCGCCGCCGGCCGCTTGAAATCCTCATCGCCCGGTGACCGAAGCGCCTCGCTTCGGGTCGCGATTCGTTGTCACCAGTCTGTCAGCGGTCCACGATCCGCTCAGCCACTTCCAGCCACTCCTTCTGCGCCCGCCGATAATGCGCGGGCGCGATGCGAGCCTGCTCGAGCATCTCCTGCGCGACTTTCTTCGCCTCATCCCGCTGACCTTGCGCCATGAGCAGCTGCGCATAGCGCGCGGCAGCTTCTGCGCCGGGAAACGAGTACGCGATCACTTTGTACTCTTCCAGCGCCTTCTCGATGTTCCCTTCGCCCTCAAGCGAGCGTGCGTAGAGCAGGTGGCCCTGGGGTGAGCGGAAATCCGGATTCAGCCGGATGAGATCGTCCAGCGTCTGCCGCGCGGCGCCCGGCTCGCCCTTGCCGAACTGCGCGAAGGCGATGCCGAGCATGAGATTCGGATCGTGCTCGTACAGTCCCGTGAGCGCGCGACGATACTGCTCGATGGCTTCGTCGTACCGGCCCTGGCGCGTGAGCTCTTCACCGTAGCGCTGGAAGCTCGCGACGTTGCCTCCGATGCGAGCTTCGCTTTCGTAGCGGCGCAGGTCCGCATGAGGATCCAGCACTTTCTTCATGCTGCGCGCGGCTCGCTTCGCCGTGCGGCCGCCAAGCAGCTCCGGCAGCAGTTCCACTGCGCAGTACGCGACAGGTCCTGCAACGGGCAGCAGCACCAGCACCCAGATCCAGATGGTGTTCCGGCCGGTCTTGATGCAATGGACGACGAGCAGAGCCTGAATGGCGATGGAAAGAATGCCGATCCACATGGGGCGTCACGGACTCCTGGGTAACGCAAAGGCAACGACGGAGTCGCCCCGCGGGACGCCAAGCGGCCCGTGGCCGCCGGCGGCGATCACGACGTACTGCCGTTCATCTTTCGCGCGATACGTCATGGGGGTGGCCTGGCCACCCGCAGGAAGCGGATGCTTCCACAATTCGCGCCCGGTTTCGAGATCGAAGGCGCGCAGGTACCGGTCCATGGCAGCGCCCACGAAGACGAGGTTGCCTGCGGTGACGATCGGGCCGCCCAGATTCGGGGTGCCGAAGTCCCTCGTCGGGAGGAACCACGGCGTCAGGTTCTCGGTGGAGCCGAGCGGCACCTGCCAGGCGACTCGATTCGTGCGCAGGTCGATGCTTACGAGCGTGCCCCACGGAGGCGCCGTGCACGGCAGTCCCCATGGAGACAGCAGCGGTTCGCGGCGCATGGCATAGGGCGCGCCGGTCTGGTGCGCGAATTCCGAACGTGGGTATTCGCCCGAAGCGCGCTGGTTCTCCATTTCGTTTGGCGCGATCAGCGTCACGACCATCGCGAGATGATTCACGGCGGCGAGAACGCGCTGATTCCGCGGGTCGTAAGCAATCGAGCCCCAGTTCACGCCACCGATATTGCTCGGCCACATCACGGTGCCGCGCGAGTCCGGCGGCGTGAAAACTCCCTCGTTACGCAGCTCGCGGATGAGCTTGCGACACTTTGCTCGATCCCAGAAGGTGAGTCCCCATGCGTCCTTCGCTTCGAGCCGCCTGTGCTCCATGAAGGGCACGACTGATGAGAAGGGCTGAGTCGGCGACGCGCTTTCGCCGGGCATGTTGCTCTTCGGCACGGCCTTTTCGGTGACCGGGAACAGCGGACGGCCGGTCGCGCGATCGAACACGAACAGCATGCCGTGCTTGGTGGCCTGGATGACGGCGGAGAGTGGCGTGCCTCGACGCTCCATCTCCACCAACGCGGGTTGCGCGGCGAGGTCGTAATCCCAGAGATCGTGATGGACGAGCTGCTGGTGCCACTTGAGGGCGCCGGTCGTGGCGTCCAGCGCGAGAAGCGAGTTGGCGAAACGGTTGTCGCCTTTGCGCTTGCCGCCGTAGAAATCCGGACTGGCCGATCCTGTGGGGATGTAGACGATGCCGCGCTCGGGATCGACGGACATCGCGCCCCATGCGTTCGCGCCGCCTGTCCCGCGCGCTTCGTCGAGATTCCATGAGGATGCGGCGGGGTGTCCCTGCGAGTCGGGAAGCGGATCGAAGGACCACTTCTGCGCGCCGGTGATCGCGTCGAAAGCGCGAATGATCCCGCGTTCGACATCGACGGCGCGGTTGTCGCCGATGGCGGAGCCGACGATCACGATGTTCTCGAAAACGGCGGGCGGCGACGTGACGGTGTAGTCGGCGCGATCCCGAATGCGAATGCCCTGCGTGAGATCGACGGTTCCGCCGGCTCCGAAATCCTCGCAAGGCTTGCCGGTCATCGCGTCCAGTGCGATGAGGCGCGCGTCGAGCGTGCCGGTGAACACGCGACGGAGGCACGGCCCTTCCTTGCCGGGCGTGCTGTCTTCCCAGACGGTGACGCCGCGCGCGGCTGCCTCACCGTAGCGCCGGGTGCGATCGATGCGAGGGTCGTGACGCCAGAGCTCCTTGCCGGTCTCGGGGTCGAGCGCGATGACAATGTTCGTCGCGGTTTCCAGGATGAGCTGGCCGTACGCGAGGACTGGCGTCGCCTCGAAGGTGAGCTTGCCTTCGCTCGCGAAGCCCTGGCCAAGCTCGCCCGTGTGGTACTCCCATGCGAGCTGCAGGGTCGAGACGTTGCTGCGGTCGATCTGGTCGAGGCTGGAGAAGCGGTTGCCGTAAACGTCGCCGCCGTAATAGCCCCAGTCGCTGGCCTGGGGTTCCTGGGCGCTCGCCGCTGCTCCGGCGATAGCGGCGATGGCCGCGAGCACGGCGAGGGAGGCGCGCCTTGCGAGGCGTACGTCGCGGGCGGTTCGGGCTTTTACAGGCATTCACACTCGGTCCGGACCCTTGGGCGGGCGGCATTATCCAGCATGCGGCCCCGGATGGACGGGAACGGGTTCGCCTTCGGATGGCTGCGCCGCCGGACGCGCCGTTCGCGTTTGGCGACAGATCGGGCGCGATGATGAGCCGGGCTCCGCCGCCCTTTCGTCGGCCGGCGAATCGCTGGGCTTCGTCCCGGCCGCGCGCCCGCGATGCTGTATCCTTCCCGCCGTGAAAAAACGGGCGGGCGCACCCCGAAGCGGGGTTCTCTCAATACTTGTCGCGACCGTGGCGCTGTTCAGTGCGGCTGTGACGACCGCGCAGGAACAGCGAGCGCCTCAACCCGTTCCGCCGCAACCCACCCAGATCCCCGAGCCCACCCCCGAGGACCGCGAGAAAGCCGAAGCCACGCCGGAGGCTCCCACGGAACCTGCCGGCACGGAGGCGTCGGCCGCTCCGGCGGCCCCACGCGAAAGGCCGCGCATCGGGCTCGTTCTTTCGGGCGGCGGAGCGAGGGGAGCGGCGCATATCGGCGTGCTGAAGGTTCTGGACGAGCTGCGCGTGCCGATCGATGCCATCGCCGGCACCAGCATGGGCGCCGTGGTCGGCGGGCTGTACGCCACCGGATTCTCCGCTCCGGACATCGAACGCATCGTCAGCACGCTCGACTGGCAGGACGCGTTCAAGGACCGTCCGCCGCGCGCGGAGCTCACGTTCCGCCGCAAGCAGGAGGACCAGAACTTCCTCGTGCGATTTCCGCTCGGCCTTCGAAGCGGGCGTTTCCTGCTGCCGAAGGGGCTCATCCAGGGGCAGAAGCTCAACCAGACGCTGAGAAAGCTCACGCTGCCGGTCGCCCGTATCACGAACTTCGACGAGCTGCCGACGCCGTTCCGGGCGGTGGCGACCGATCTTGAGACAGGCGAACCGGTGGTGCTGAAGGAGGGCGATCTCACGAGCGCCGTGCGCGCGAGCCTTTCAGCGCCGGGCGTGTTCTCGCCGGTGGAGCGCGAAGGGCGGCTGCTCGTCGACGGTGGGCTTGCCGAGAATCTGCCGATCGACGTCGCGCGACAGATGGATGTGGACGTGCTCATCGTCGTGGACGTGGGTTTCCCGCTGCTCGATCGCAGCAAGCTCGACAGCGCGCCGGTGATCTCGAACCAGATGCTGGCGATCCTCATCCGCAAGGATTCGGACCGGCAGCGCGCGACGCTATCTCCGCGGGACATCGTGATCGATCCGCCGCTAGGGGACATGTCTTCGTTCGACTTCGGCATCATCACGCGCGCCATCGCGGCGGGCGAGAAGGCGGCGCGGGATGCCGCCGACAGGCTGGGCGCCTTCGCCGTGACTCCCCAGGAATATTCGAGCTACATGGTTCGCCGCGAGGACATCCGGCGCGGCACGCCGCGCGTCGAGTTCGTGCGCGTGGAGCCGGGCTCGGAGCGTTACGCCGAAACGCTCACGAAGCTGTTCGACGATGTGATCGGAAAGCCGGTCGATGCCGACGATCTCGACCGGCGCGTCACCGGCTACTACGGCCGCGGCAATCTCGAAGCGCTCGACTACGCGCTGATCAAGGACGATACGACCGATCGTTACGGGCTTGCGCTCACCGCGCGCCGCAATTCATGGGGCCCGAACTACGTTCGCTTCGGGCTCAACCTGCAGGACGATTTCGAAGGCAACTCGACCTACAACGCCGCCGCGCGTTTCGTGCTTTCGGAAATCACGCAGCCGGGAGGCGAGTGGGTTTGGGATCTGCAGATCGGCGAGACATCACGATTCGCCACGGAGGTGTACTTGCCTTTCTCGCAAGGCAGCCCGTACTTCATCCTGCCGCACGCTGCATTCGAGGCGCGGAACGTTCGCATCCTCGATGAGCGGCAGGAGGCGGTGGCGGAGTATCGCGTCCGCAGCTTTGCATACGGGCTCGATCTGGGTCGCGAGTTCGGGAACTGGGGCGAGATTCGTGCGGGATACAGCTTTGACTCGGGCCGGTCGGTCGTCCGAGTGGGCGACCCGACGCTGCCGCCGAGTGACTTCGATTTCCGCGGCTATTTCGTGCGATTCGCGTACGACAAGCTCGACGACGTGAACTTCCCGCGCTATGGGCAGAGCGCGACGCTGGAGTGGGGCGGGCAGCGCACGGGGCTCGGCGCGGATCAGACCGCCGACCGGGTCGCGTTCAATTACCTGGTTGCCGGCACGTTCGGGCGGCAGACGGCGGTGTGGTGGACTTCGCTTGGCACGGCGCTGAACGAGCCGAGCGCGGATCCCCGGCAGCTGTTTCCGCTTGGAGGGTTCCTGAACCTTTCGGGGCTCAGGCCGGAGGCGATCCGGGGGCCGCATTTCGGGATCACGCGGCTGCTGCTGTATCGGCAGATCGGGCGCGGAGGACCGGGGTTTCTCGATGTTCCCGCGTACCTCGGGGTGTCTCTCGAAGCGGGGAACGTGTGGCAGCGTCGCAGTGATGCGAGCTTCGGCGGGACTCGCAAGGATGCGAGCCTGTTCCTGGGGCTGGATACGCCGATCGGCCCTGTGTATCTGGGGACGGGGTTCGAGGAGGGGGGGAGTGAGGCGTTCTACCTCTTCCTGGGGCGTACCTTCTAAGAGCTAAGAAGCCCTCAGTCGTCGGGCGGCTCGGAGGTCCGCAGTAGTGGGCTAGAGTCCGCGCGACTCGGAGGGCCGCAGTAGTGGGCTAGAGCCCGCGAGACTCGGAGAGCTTCTCCACCTTCTGGAACACGAGCGACGGTTTATCCCCCGCCCTCGAGTACTGGTGCCGGCGGGACATCTCCGCCAGCGCGGCATCCCGTTCTTCCGGCGTCGGATACCAGTGCAACCGGTGCCACTCCTCCCCGAGCAGCTTCCGGAACGGATCCCCCGGCGGCAGGCTCACCCGAATCCCGTAAGGCCGAAGCTGTTCGATCGGCGGACGCTTGAGGTTGTGCGATTGGCTGATTCCCATGCGCGCGAAGCTTAAGGACGCCACTTCCCCTGAGCAAGGCTCCACCGCACGATTTGACATGCCCGCCGCCGCGCGGCGGCCGCCCGCGAAAACCGCTCTTCCACCCTCGGCTCTCCACCCTCAGCTGCGAATGAACCGCAGCAGATCCTGATTCACCCGCTCCAGGTGCGTGACGAAGATTCCGTGCGGCGCTCCCTCGTACACCTTCAGCTCCGCTCCCGGGATCGACTGAGCAGTGGGCTGGCCGGTGAGAGGCAGCGGCGCGGACACATCCTTCGTCCCGTGCAGAACGAGCACCGGCACCTTGATGCGCTTCAGCTCCTCGCGGAAATCCGTCTCGGTAAGCGCGATGTTGCACTCAAGATGTGCCTGCAGCGAAGTTGCGTGCATCATCTGCGTCGCCCATTGCTTGATCTGCTGAGACGTCTCGGGCACGAAGAAGGGATCGGTGTTGTCCGCTACCCACTTCGGAAAATCCTGCAGCCATTGAGCGCGCACTTGCTGGAACAGAGCGCGGTCGATGCCGAGCGGATTGTCCGCTGTCTTCATGAGGAAGGGCGTCGTCGGCGCGATCAAGGCAACGCGCTTCACCCGGCTGCTTCCGTGACGGGTGAGATAACGCACGATCTCCGCGCAACCCATCGAGTGTCCGACGAGCGTGAGACCGCGAAGGTCGAGCGCGTCGATCGCGGCGGCAAGATCGTCCGCGAGCGTGTCGAAGTCGTATCCCCTCCCGGGATCGCTCGACCGGCCGTGTCCGCGGCGATCGAATGCGATACACCGCAATCCTTCCGCCGTGAACGGGACCATCTGATACGCCCACATCTCGCTGTTGAGCCCCGCGCTGTGCACGAACATCACCGGCGGGCCGGCGCCCCAGTCGCGATAGAAAAGCGCCGTGCCGTCCTTGCGGTGAATGAAGGAGGCACGCGGGATATCGACTAGAGGTGCCCCTTTGCGGCCCTGAGGCAGTGCCGGCGTCGCATGCAACATGAAGCCGGCGGCGGCAGCAGCGGCGCTTGCGGCCGTGGCTGCGCTGGCGCTCATCTTCAGAAGGTCTCTCCTGTCCACGATTTGCCCTCGCGTGGTTGCTGTTCGGTCTTTCCGCTACTTCCGGGCGTAGTAGAGCGCGCGAGGTGTACGGGGTCGATTACGCGGCAGGTAAAGGGCGACGGCACGTCGCGGAGCTATGATTTGCGCCATGAACACATCACCCGTCCACATGACCTCAGCGGTAAGTGCGCGAAAGCCTTTCGGGGCGCAGATTCGCGAATGGCGGCAGCGGCGGCATCTCAGCCAGATGGACCTGGCCGCGCAGGCCGGGATGTCCACCAGACATCTCAGCTTTCTTGAGACCGGGCGTTCCCATCCGAGCCGCGCGATGTTGCTGCGTCTGGCGGAGAGGCTGTCGGTGCCGCTGCGGGAGCGGAACGCGTTACTGATTGCAGCGGGGTTCGCGCCGATGTACTCGATGCATTCGCTGTCGGATCCCGCGATGAGCTCGGCGCGTAGCGCCGTGGACCTGATCCTCAACGGTCACGAGCCGTTTCCGGCGATGCTGGTCGACAGGCATTGGAACCTCGTCGCCTCGAACCGGGCGATGGCGCCGATGCTGGAGGGCGCGGATCCTTCGCTGCTCACGCCGCCGTTGAATGTGCTTCGCGTGACGCTTCACCCGAAGGGTGTAGCTCCACGCATCGTGAACCTGGCGGAGATCCGCGAGCATGTGCTCGATCGTCTGCAGCGGGAATTCGAGCTGACGGCAGACGAGAAGTTGAGGGCGCTGCTCGAGGAGTTGCGATCGTACCCGGGGAATGAGGGCGACACTTCGGGCGAAGAACCTGTGAGCTATGGAGGCGTTGTTGTGCCGCTGAAGCTGCGCACACCGGCCGGGGTGATCACCTTGTTCAGCACCACCACGGTGTTCGGCACGCCGACGGAAGTGACGCTGTCCGAGTTGATGCTCGAAGCCTTCTATCCAGCCGACGAGTTTTCCGCGAGTGTGCTGCGGCAGGCGGCGGCGTCGACTGCGACCGCGGATACGTGATGGAGAAGCGCGCTTCGCACTCAATTACCGCCGCCGCACTGATTGCGTCGATCAGGGCGGTCGCAGCGACGAACGGCTTCTCGTGCTGAGGAGCCGCCGATTCTCCTGGATGATGCGAAGGCTTTCGTTCAGCGTGCGTGAATTGGGCGCGAGCTGCAGGCCGGAGCGGATGTCCTTCATCGCGAGATCGAACTGGCCGCGGCCGGAGTAGATGGCCGCGCGGTTGTTGAAGGTGCGCCAGTTCTTGTCGTCGATGGAGAGGGCGGCGTTGCAGTGCTTGAGCGCTTCTTCCCACTGCTTCAGGAGCGCGTAGCCGGCGCAGAGGTTCGAGTGGCCCGCGGCCCTGTCCTCCACCGAGCTCGGGGATTGGAGGCCCTCGAGTGTGAGGCGAATGCCGTCTTCAATGCGACCGTCGCCGAGCGCCCTGGCGCCTTCGGCGAGCTGCGGATTGGAAGGCCCGAGGACGGTAGAGCTTTGCGCAGTATCCGCGGCAAACGCATCAAGATCCGCCGCGAGAACCGCGGCGAAAGTGACGGCGATGCACGCCGGCAGACGCATGGAGGAAGCCCCCTGGCGATGGTGGTGTCCCTGGCCATCGACGCTGTTTTTTATATCGGGGCGGATGGCGGTTGCCAAGTCGCCGGAAGGCCAGTTGCCAGGTCCGACGGACGCGGGTCGCCAGGTCCCGCCGGCGCGCCTTGGCTTTCAAGCCGCGCGGCGCAAGCCGGCAGCGTTCGCCGGCTTGCCTGTTCGTCCCGTTTGCTGAACCTCACGTCTATCCCTGGGCTGCCGGCGCTCACCGAGCCACTCCGCTCACCGACCCGCCTCCGTGCTTCAAGCCACGCCGTTCTTCCTGAGCCGCCCGGCGATTGAGGGCTTCTTACTCTCCTTGGTCTCCGCCTCGGCCGCGCGCCCGGCCGCTCGGCGCCTTCCGCGCTTGAGTTACCCCCTCCCCATCCCCAGACTTCCGCTCCTTCCCGCAAGACCGCCTTCGAAGGAGCCCCCCATGGCCCTGTTCCGCAAGAAAGCCGAAATGCCCACCCCCGATCAGGCACTCCCCGGCCGCGCAACGCCGCTGAAGGTCCCCGAAACGCACTACGTGAACGGCAACCGCATCCAGGCGCCTTTCCCCGCCGGGCTCGAGGAAGCCGTGTTCGGCCTCGGCTGCTTCTGGGGCGCGGAACGAAAGTTCTGGCAGCAACCCGGCGTGTACTCAACCGCAGTCGGCTATGCCGGCGGCCTCACACCCAATCCCACATACGAGGAAGTCTGCTCCGGCCTCACCGGCCACACGGAAGTAGTGAAGGTGTACTACGACCCGAAGAAGATCTCGTATGAGGACCTGCTGCGCGTCTTCTGGGAATCCCACGACCCAACGCAAGGCATGCGCCAGGGCAACGACGTCGGCACGCAATATCGCTCGGCGATCTACTACGCAAACGACGAGCAGAAGGAAGCCGCCGAGCACTCGAAAGAGGTCTATCAGAAACGCCTGAATCAGGCCGGCAAGAGCGCGATCACGACGGAGATCGTGCCCGCGCCCGAGTTCTACTACGCCGAGGATTATCACCAGCAGTACCTCGCGAAGAATCCGAACGGCTACTGCGGGCTGGGAGGATGCGGAGTTTCGTACGGCTAATGCGCGCGCGGCAAATGCGAGGCATAGGGGCAGGCCAGCCAGAAGGGCCGCCATGGCAGCGCTCCCGAGCAATCGTTCGGGACGCCTCGTGAACATCTCGCTTGCTCGCGAGACCATAGGCACGACCAGAGGCACGACCAGAGGCACCTCGCTGACTCCTGTTAGCCGACCGCTCCTGCGGCGCGAGTTAGCCAAACAGGAGAGCAGCCTCCACACTCGGATCTGAAAGCGTGAAACGCATGCGGCCTGGGCCAACGCATCGGCCGATGCCGCGCGTCCGTTCGCAGGGCGTGACCCCCTGCACCCCATTTGTGCCTATTCGCCAGTGCGCGCGCAGGGTGCGACAAAGGTCTCAAGGTCTCGCACCTGCCACTCGGTGCATCCGCCACGGGATGGATCGGATCCATGAGCAGGAATGGCAGTGCGAAGCAGGGAGTTGCCGCGACAACCGCTGGAATTCTGCCAAAGTCGCGTGACGCCCATCCCAATCGATAGCCCACAACCGGGCGGCCATCGCGCCTGATCGCTAAAGTAGCGCCCAACGCCGCCCCAAGCTGAGGAGTGTCGAGAAAATGGCCGACCAGCTGATGAGCCACAAGGAATGGATGAAGCTCACCGATGGGGGAAAGACATCCATTCGCAGCCTCAAGCTGCGCGCGCTGGACTCGGCGATCGAGCAATACCACCGCCTGCCAAGCCAGGCCCACTTCATGGCGGTGCATAGGGCGATGTCGGCCTGGATCGAAGCCACGCCGGACTGGAGAAACAGCGTACGCAACGCGCATAACGCCGTGGAAACGCTACGCGCGCAACTCCAGGGCAAGGCAGTCGGCGCGGTGTCTGGCCCCGGCGTGCGTGCGATGAAAGATGAAGCGCACCAGACGATGCTGCACATCTTTCGTGGCGCGCAGATCACCTGGAAGAACGAGTTCGCCGGCAAGTTGTCCCTGGCGCTGGCGAATCCGAGGAGCGACGACTTCGCTCCCAAGTTGGCTTTCAAGCAGTACAAGACCTCGGCCGCGAACAACAAGTGGGGAACCGCACTCAATAGTGCCGGTACAGCCATGGGATCGACCTCATTGCACTCGATGCGTACCGGCGCCGGGTCGGGCGAGATCGGTAGTCTCATCAGCAAGCTGGTTTCGCAGGTCGTACCGTCAGTCGCGCAGCGCGAAGTGCTGAGCGCGGTTCAGACGCTGATACCCACGTTTCAGGCGCAATTCGCCGCAGCCGTGATGCCACTTACCGGCGTCCTGATCGCCGCTGGCGCCACGTTGTGGAACACTCAAAGTGCCGTCGTGAAGCAGTACGGGATCGTGCAGACCCGCATGCACGGCGAACGCAGTCTTGCAGGCGTGGAGGCGAAGCACGCCATCGCGGCGATGATCCGCATCCTCGAGCGCGAGCGGAATGCCGACATCTACGCGGCAACGGTTTCGGTGGCGGAGCTCGGCGGCAAGATCGCGGGCCTCGCGATCGACGGCGGTATGGCGAGCAACACTGCGATCGGGCTCGCGTCCAATGTCGCCAAGCTGCTCAACATCGTTCGCATTGTCTATCGCGACGTCTCGGAAAAGAACGCCGCCAACAAATTGCTCATGGCCGGCCGGGTGGACCTTAAGGTCTTCGAGGTCTGCCCGCTGCTTGGGGCGTATCTCATCTGCTGCCTGCCGACGAGCGCGCTCATGGCGATGATCCTCGATCGTTTCGGGGAGGCCGGCTGGATGGATGCCGCCGAGCGCACAGCCTCGCACCACCTCGACCCGCTGCGCGAGAAGGCGCGCACGGTGATCAAGGAGCATCGTTTCGAGATCGGTACGTTGCGGAATTTCCCTGGCGTGATGGCCGCCAACAAGGCCGAGCTGCAGCGCATGGCCGCGAACGTCGGGAAGTCGAAATACGAAGGGTTTGGCCCGGAGAAGTTTGCGGGTCAGGCGGCCGCGAGGTAGGCCTCCGCGATCCCGCTGAGGAAAAGGTGTTGGCGCGGCGGCCTCTCAAGCTAACCAGCGACGGCGCATAGAGTCCTGGTTCCTGCGGCCGCCTGCTCGCCCGACAACCGGTCGACGCGGGCGCCGCCGCCCCATCAAAGGTCGCTCCTCCGGGCGGCACCCCGCCACCCGGAGGAGCTCACTCACTAGAACGCCACTCTCACGCCCAGCGTGTAGTACCGCCCCATCGTGTCGTACAACGTCGAGTTCGTCTGGAACCCGATCAGCGACGCGCCCGGCAGAATCGGCGGATCCTTGTCGAGCACGTTGGCCACGTTGAAGTACACCTCCGGCTCGCCATTCACGGCTTCCACCCGGTACCGCGCACCGAGGTCGACCGTGAGGATGCTCGGCACGTCCGTAAAGCGCGGGTCGAGGTCCCCGGGCACGTACGTCGTGTTGAACTTCCCGCTGCTCACCCAACGCGCGATGGCGTTGAGGCCGATCGGACCGCGGTCGTAGTTCGCCGTGCCGCTGAGAATCCACTTCGCGTAGCCGAGCGACATGTCGCCGACGCGATCGGAGTACGTCGAACCCGTAGCGTTCGGCGTTGTGGTCGACTGCTCCAGCAGGCGCGTTCCGATGAGCCGGAACGATGTGCTGCCGCCGGCGATCTGCGTGCGATAGCTCAGGTCGAGATCCACGCCGCGAGTCTTCGCTTCGCTGAGGTTCTGCGTCGGCAGCCGCACGAGCACCAGCGTACCGTTGCTTCGGATCAGAAGGTCGCAGAACTGCTGCTGCCCGAGCGCGCAGCGATCGATCGTCTCCTGCGCTCCTACCGAAGCGAGCACATCCTTGATCTCGATGTCGTAGTAGTCGACGGAGATGCCGAATCCGGTCAGCCACTGCGGCTCGTACGTGAAGCCGATCGCCGTGGTGTCAGCCTTTTCAGGCTGGAGGGCCGGATTGCCGGCAAGAGCCGTCGGCACACTGACGGACGCGTTGCCGTTCAGGCGATCCGTGAGGATGACGTTCGGGCTCAGGCTGTCCTTCGAATAAAGATCCCCGATGCCTGGAGCGCGAATGTCTCGCGAACGCGTGACCCGGAACAGCAGCTCGTCGAGGGGACGATACGTGAGACCGCCCTTCCATGTTTCCACCGTACCGCTCTGTGAGTAGTCGGTGATACGGGCCGCGGCGTTGAAGTCGAGCTCCTTCGCCCACGACAGGTCCCGCGCCAGAGGCACGAGCGCTTCGACGAAGCCTTCTTTCACCGTATACGAGCCGCTCGTCTCCAGGAGATTGGTGGTCGCCCAGCCGCCGACCTTCGTGAGGAGCGACGCAGGCACACCGCGAACGTTCGTGAAATCCATGGTGCTGTGGGAGATCTCGTCCGACTCCGTCCTGCCCTTCAGCTCGCGCCATTCCACGCCGGCGCCCACTGAGATCGGTCCAGCCCAGGAGTTGAAGGGCTGTCCGTTGATACTGGCCGCGAAGTTATCCTGCTCCATGATGTTGTAGTTCCACGGCGTGCCGCCGTGGATGTACGCAAGCGCTTCGGGGGAAGCGGAGTTGACCCCCATCGGGTTGAGCGGCACGCAATCGCCGTAGCGTGCGGGGTCGATCAGCGCGCTGTAGCAGGCAATTGTACCGTCGGGCGCGCGAACCACGTCGACGGCGCGATAGAGCTTCGCCACGTCGATCTGATCCCGATAGATCACCTGGAATGCCGTGCGGCCGTGCTGATAGTGCGCGTCCCAGTTCCAGGTGTCGCCAAATCTGCCCTTGAATCCCGCAAGGGTTTCCCAGGTTTCGTAGCTCGTGTCGGTGTCGATCACGCCCCAGGACTTCGGCGTGGTGTTGAGCGCAAAGCTCGCCACGTTCAGGTCCGTCATGCGCGCCTGCAGGGACGCGGGAATGAAGGGGTTCCCGGACTGGATGTTGAGCGGCGTGGCGCCGTTGAAGTACGGCGGAGTCTGCGCGTAGAGCGATTCCGCGCGGCTGAAGGTTCCCTGCACGAATGCCTGCAGATTGTCCGTGACGTCGAAGGTCAGGTGCGTGAAGCCGACCTTGTTGTCCATGGGGGTGATGAAATTCACCACGTCGCCCATGAGATTGCCGCTTCCGCCGACTTGCAGGTTCGTGCTCTTGTAGTCGCCGTACACGAACGGCACAGGGTTACCGGCGCTGTCGAAAGAAATCCCCTGCGTGGGCGTAACCAGCGGGCCCGAGATGATCGCGCCACCGTAAGACGCGTTCGCCTGCGTAACGCCGCAAGCGATCGTCTGGCGCGGATTGCTGGGGGACTGGGTTGCAGCGGTGACGCCCGGAATCGGGATCAGCGCGCAGTTCTGGTTCGCCCAGGCGCGATTCTCCTGATACGCCGACTGCGAGTGCCTCCAGTCGAACGATGCGATGGCATGCAGGCGCCCGTCGAGGAAGGACGAGCCGCCGGCCAGGGACAGCTTGTAGGCACCGCCGTCTCCATCGTGCGCGGACTGGGCTCCGTTGAAGTCGAACTTGAGCCCTTCGAACTTCGTGTTGAGGATGAAGTTGGTGACGCCGGCAACTGCATCCGAGCCGTATGCCGCGGAGGCACCGCCCGTCACGACGCTCACATTCTGGATGAGCGACTGCGGGAGCAGGTTGATGTCCGTGTTGCCCGCGATGTTGCTCGGTACGACGCGACGGCCGTCGAGCAGCACGAGGTTGCGCGTGGAGCCAAGATTGCGGAGGTTGAGGAAGCTGCCGGGGCCGAGCGTGCTGCGGCCACCGATGGACTTCGGAGTAGTGGACGTGCCCATAGCGGGCAGGAGCGCGAGCGCCTGCGCGATGGACTGCGGGTTCGACTGAAGCAGCTCGTCGGACGAGAGCGAAGTAACAGGCGTCGGCGAAGACATGCCTTCGCGGATGACCCGCGAGCCGGTGATGACGAGCTCCTGGAGCGGCTCATCTTCGGACTGTTGGTCCTGCGCAACTACGGATGTGCTGGCAGCGAGGATCGCGGCCGTGACTGCCACCCGGATCAGTGCGTTGGAGCGTGCGAAGCGGCCATTCCCTGGCTGAGAAACTCCCTTGTGTTCGAAAGAACGATGCATCTATTCCCCTCATTAGTAGAATGCGATCTATCCATGTGGTTTATAGCGGACGGCTGGCGCCGTTTGGCGTCGGTGAAAATTAAAAATGCAAACCGGGCCGCGTATCGGTCGGGCGCGTCATCCGCAGAGCGCCGGCAAGGCGAGGCGCGTGAGGCGCGCCCGCCAATCCGTGTCCAATCGTTACAGGCGCAACCTCGAGGGCTGATCCCACAATCCGAACGAGTGGGTTCGCAGGAGCAGTGAGGCGGCTACGACGCAGCTATAGTTCGAGGTAACGCTGGTGGGTCGTGAGCGTCGAGCGCGCGTAGAGGCGGGGATGATTCAGCGTCTTCCGACTCAGAGAATTGCTCGATCACGCAGATACCCACGTCCGATTTCAAGCGTTCGGCGCGCTATCTCCTGCATTGGACCGGCAGGAGCCGGGCACACGGGCGCTGTTGAACAAACTGCTCAACGATCCGAACGAAGGCGTACGTCAGCGCGCTGAAGCGGCCGCCGCGCGGCTGCTCGTGAGGGATTTCCTGCCGTGATCCGCTGAAAGGTAATATCCGCGATCAGGGGGCCCGGCCTCGCGCGATCACAGCGGGAGAACAGCGATGAAAGAGTTCCTGGCGATTTACATGGGCGATCCAAATGCCGTCAAGACGGAGATGGAGCCGGAGGCCGTGCAGAAGGGGATGGCGGCCTGGGGCGAATGGATGCAGCGGAACGCGGATCGTGTCGTCGCTACAGGCGGGCCACTCGGGCGTACCAAGCGGGTATCGAAAGCCGGCGTCGAGGATATTCGTAACGCGATGACGGGCTACGTCGTGGTACGTGCCAGCAGTCACGAAGAGGCCGCGAAGTTGTTCGAAGGCCATCCGCACTTCACAATCTTTCCGGGCAAGGCTGTCGAGATCATGGAGTGCCTGCCCATACCTGGTCAGTAGGCAGCCGGGCGAACGCGCCTTGGCCAGCACCGCTTCGGCGTGAGGCGAGAAAAGTAATCATCCGGACACGACAACCATAAAAGGAATGATCATGGAAGCCTTCAACATCACGAACACGTATGTGGCCCTGGAGAACGGCGGCCACGCGCGAGCACTTCCCGTCGACGAGAACTTCTGGCCGGCGCTCATCGGCGGGCGGCTCGGCCGCGTGGACCGGCTGCTTTCATGTCTGTCGTTCGACAAAGATTGGTCGGCATGGGAGCGCCATCCCGCAGGCGAAGAGTTCGTGTGCCTGCTCGAAGGTGAAGTCGAGCTTCACTTGGAGAAAGAAGACGGCACGCAGGACAAAATCGTCCTCGATCGCCCCGGCAGTTTCGTTCTCGTGCCGCCGAACACTTGGCACACGGCGAAGGTGCGTCGACCCGCAAAGATGCTCTTCGTAACCGCCGGAGAAGGGACCAACAACCGCCCGGTGTGAAGCGCGCGCCGTATGGAAAGGCGCGTGGAATTCAATCGATTACCTCTCCTGGGGCCGGGAGAGATCGAGGTCAGGTTCTACGGAAACGCTGCTGTCATCCGCTACCCGGCTGACCTGAAGATCAAAGTAAGGGCATTACCCAACGCGCCAGCCGGGCGTTTCTGGCATACGGACGTCTACGAGAAACGCGATGGCCGCTGGCAAGTGGCCTGGTCTCAGGCAACCCAGATCCAGCAGCCCTGGCTATCCAGGCCGCTCCGCCGGCGCCCCGCGTGCGACAACTAAGGTGAATAGCCCGCTGTCGGGATGACAGATCGGGCATACTCGCGCGCGGTTTTGAAGAAGACGACGGTTCAGGATGAAACATAAGTCGCGCGCATGCCTTCTCACCTTGATTGGCGTTGCTCTCCTCCCAGCTTGCGGCGGGGGCGGTGGAAGTGAGGGCGGCTCGAATGGCGGCCCCGGGGGCAGCGGCGGCGGTGGCGGCAGCAATCCGCCGCCCGGAAGTGAATTCTCGCTTTCCAGAAGTCTCCTGACCTTCTTCGCGGCGAATCCAACGGCACCCACGCCGGGCGGCACCCCGGTGACCGCGACGGTAACGGGAACGATCAGCGGCACGCTGTACATTCTCGTGGAGATTACAGGGCCGGCCGTCACCGTTTCCGGTGTCGGCGTGACTGGCCCCAACACCGGCAGCGCGACGGTGAATCCCGTGGATCCGAAGTCGCTTGGCGTGGGCACGTTCAACTCGACTGTGACGGTGAGGGCGTGTGTCAACAGCCCCACGTGCGCCACCGGCCAACTGAGCGGCAGCCCCCGAACGATAAATGTGACGTACACGATCGGGTCCACTTTTCAGCGGGACTCGGTGTCGCCCCGCCTGGTGCCAGCGAATGCCAGCGGTACAGTGGTCCTTCGCGGCTCAGGATTCAGTGGTGTTACCGGCGTGACCTTCGGTACGACGCCGGCAACCAGTTTCGCTGTGAAGAGCGCAACGGAGATGGTGGCCAGCTATCCGGCTCTCACGCAAGGCGCCTACCCCGTGACTTTGGTGGGTGGCGGGAATTCGTTCAGCAGTTCGTTGATCGTGCAGGACGGAGAACCATTCGCGAGCGCGGACCTCACGTATCCGGCTCCGCCCGAAGAGATAGCGAGCATCCTGTACGACGATGAGCGTCACGCTTTCTTTGTAGCAACGAGGTATGCGGATCGCGCCAACAATCAGGTGCTGCGCTATGGATATTCCAGCGGCACATGGGAAGCGCCGACCTCGACGCCCATCTTCGATGTGAGAGATATCGGCCTGTTGCAGGATGGAAGGACGCTCCTCGTGCTGTCGGGCGGAAGCATTCGAGAGCTCGATTCCACGAGCTTCGCGCCTCTCCACTCGAGCGTCAATCGCGCGAACTTCCTGCTGTCGGGATCGTTGGAGTTCATGCGGAGCCTTGCCGTGGGGAACGACGGCAATGTGGTGATAGCTTCCGACTGCTCTGGTAGCGGGCAAGGGAAGCTCTTTTTGTACTCGACGGGGTCGCGTGAGTTTTTCGACCTGAGTCGGCGCGACGAGACGAATGCCTTGATCGGCGGCATTTATGCAGGCTTGCTCAGCGCAAGTGCGGATGGCTCTCGTGTGCTGACTCATACTGGCACGCTTTCGACCGTCGGTGATCTCCATGCCCTGGAGTACTCACCTGTCAGCGGTCTCATATCCAGGACGACACTCTCGTTCGATGCGGGCTTTGGGCGCTTCAGGCCGTCGCTCTCGCGAGATGGGTCGCGTGTGGTTCTGAGTAACGGCACGACCACTCAGGTCTTCGCGGCGGACAATTCGCTGTACTGCTGGCTGCCGGAGGATTCTCGTGCCTATGTCGCCAGCCCGGATGGAAGCCGGGTGTACGTCCTCGATTCGCAGAGCCAGCTGAGCGCATTCAGCATCAATCCAGGCGGCGGTAACTGTGCGCAGACAGGGTCCGCGGTCGTCATCCCGGATCCCGGTGTGGACTCTGGCGTCATCCCGGTCGGCCGTGTGCAAATGACCATCAGTCGGGACGGGCGTACCTTGTTCATTGCCGGCATCAACGGCGTTTTCGTGCGTCCGGTGCCTTGAGCAGGGTGCCGTCCCCGCTTGTGCCCCGGCCGGCGACTTCGATCCAGAGAGCGAGGGCGCTATCCGCGCCGGGCGGTGTCGTCCGGGAGCACCGATCTTCGTAGAGCGAAGTGCCGCTTGGTGCGAGTTACTCGTTCACGACGCGTGAAACGGATGCGTGATAGCGAACGCATTGGCCCGAATGCCTTGCTCGATCCGTCGCCACGAAACGGGCGCAGCAATGGGAAATCCCGGACGAGCGCGCGGCGAGTAGGGTATCTCCAAGAAATCCCTTCGGCCGCAGCAGATGGACCGATTCCGGCAACACCGGTGGCAGTGGCTGTCCGGGTGGATCGCGAACCAGCTCCAGAGGTCTGCGCGCGAGATGCTTCAACGCTCGATGCGCGACCCGCGCCCAGTACGCCGCCAGTTGCTCCTTCGAAGGAGCGACTACCCGCCGCTCGCTGAAACTGTCCGGATCGTCGCGCAGGCGTTTGCCCGGCCTCGCACAGTTCACCTTCGCCCAAGTGTCCTGCATGCCGCTGCGATAGGCAGAGCCGCGCTTCCTGGACAGGATGCTCGCGATGCCCAGCTCACAAGCCCGCTCCACCACCGCAGATCCCTCCGCCTCGAGATGGTCGGCGAGCCGGATCCTCCGCATCGGGATGGCGACAAGCAGGTTGGCCAGCAGCCGCTTGCGGCCGATGAGCGGCACCGAGCGCAGATCGAAGCCATTCAGATACAGCAGGTCGAAAACGAAGTAGAGCAGCCGATCCGTGCGGCCCGCGTCGACGTCACGCTGGAGCGCCAGCCGATCCGGGGCTCCGCGAGCATCAAGCACTACGACCTCGCCATCGAGAATGGCGTCGCGCGCATTCAGCAGCTGCAACGCTTGAGTAATGGAGGCGAACGTCTTCGAGCAGTCGAGGCCCTCACTCGTGTAGAGGACCGGCTTGCCCCGGATCAGATGCGCCTGTGTGCGTGATCCCTCGTAGTCGATCTCGTGTATCCATTCGCCACCCGCGGGCGCGGTCTTACGCACGGTGGCGAGGCACGGCTCTATGAAGCTCGGGCGCGACGCCGGTACGCTACCTGCGATACGTCCGAGAGGATGTCCCTGTTGTCCAAGAGCTGCAGCAAGATCCATATGCTCATCCAGATTCCATTCAGGTGATTACCTTAGCGCTCCGGCGCCTGGGGTCACCACCGACCAAAGTATGGGAGCGACAGGCATGAACGGTTCACCGTACGCGCTCGGTTTCAGAACGCTTGAGCGCGAAGTCAGTGCCTGCCCATTGGTCATACAGGGCGAGTTGCCTTCGTGGCTGTATGGAAGCTTGCTTCGTACGGCACCTGCCAGGTTCGAGGTTGGATCGCGCGAGCTCAGGCACTGGTTCGACGGGTTCGCGATGCTGCATGCGTTCGAGCTGGGCGACGGGGCCGTGCGCTATTCCAATCGTTTTCTGACGTCCCGGTCGTACTCCGAGGCGATGGAGAAGGGCAGGCTCACGCGCGGCGAGTTCATGAGCGACCCGTGCCGCTCGCTATTCGGGCGCATCATGGCGATCTTCCATCGGAAGGTGACGGACAACGCGAACGTCAACATCTCGGTCCTGGCGAACGAGCTGGTCGCGCTCACCGAGACGCCGATGCCGGTGCGGTTCGATCCGCATACGCTCCAGACTCTGGGGCATGTGAATCCGGATCCCGGCGTGAGCGGCCAGATTTCCACTGCGCACCCGCATTACGACGGCCGGTGCGGCTATTCCTTCGCCATCCACATGGGCCGGCGGAGCTTCTACCGATTCTTCTCGGACTCGAATGGGCACCAGAGATTGCTCGCCTCCGTGCCAGTCACGCATCCGAGTTACCTGCACTCGGTGGGGATGTCCGATCGTTATCTCGTCCTTGTGGAGTTTCCACTGCGCGTTAATCCGTTGCGGCTGGCGTTGTCCAGCAGGCCCTTCATCACCAATTACCGATGGCAACCCGAGCTGCGCACTCGATTCACGGTGATCGACAAATCGACTGGAGCAGTGATGGCGCGCGCCAGCGCTCCGCCGTGCTTCGCGTTCCATCATGTGAATGCGTATGAGTCTGACGGGGCGGTGCTGGTCGATCTGCTCGCCTATCCGGACGCAGAAATCATCGAGAACCTGCGACTCGAGCGGCTTCGGGCGGGGTTGTCCGTCGCGCTCGCATCCACTCTCACGCGCTTTCGCATTTCGGTGGCGGGTCATGGCGCGCCGAGCCGCGTACAGGAGATCGATCCGCAGCAGTTATGCGCAACGCCTTTCGAGCTGCCGCGCATCGATTATCAGCGCCGCGCCGGCAAACCGTATCGCTTTGTGTGGGGCGTCGCTCAGAGCGTGCCGGAGAGTTTCCTGGACACGATCGTGAAAGTTGACCTCGCGGACGAGGCGCATGCCCGAGTCGCCTCGTGGGGCAAGCCCGGATACTTCGCCGGCGAGCCGGTATTCGTACCGCATCCGGAGGGCGAGGCAGAAGACGAAGGCGTTCTGCTCTCGGTCGTGCTCGATGCCGACCGCACGAATTCATTTCTCCTCGTGCTGAACGCCGCCAATCTCCGTGAAATAGCGCGCGCCCAAGTGCCGCACCACATCCCGTTCGGCTTCCACGGCAACTACTTTTCCGCGGCAACGCTGCGTGCGCTGTCCCGCTCAGCGTAACGCCATGACGCTCAGGATCACGCCAGCGCCGATCAATGCGACCACCCACACCAGATCAACATTGATCCACCCCCGACGAAGGAACGCGAGCCCCGCCCATTCATACACGACCAGCGCAACCGCACCCGCGGCGGCCAGCATCGCAAGCGTATGAACGCCAAGAGCGACGAGCCCCGCGCCGGCAGACGCACCGAGCGGAGGAAGTGATGCCATGTGCTGTACGTGTTCGCTATGCGCTTCGCCCGCGGGCATTCCCAAAAGCACCGGGATGAGCATGAGCCCCGCGCCATGCGCCGTAGCCATCAGAAACGACCACAGCAGAAGCTGCACGCCAGTCACCTGCATGCCAACTCGTCCGCGGTGACTCGCAAACAAGCGATACAGCCCGAATCCGATCAGAGCGACCGCCGCGCCGATCTCCAGAACCTTGAGATCCACGAACGTGCGCATGACACCGATCACGCCGATGACCAGTGCCACCGACAGCGCATGCCCCACCGCAATGGGCAGCAAGGCTTGAAGCACGGCCCCGCGGCTTTCCCGCTGGAGCCCGATGGCGACGGCGAACAGCCAGCCCATCGCTGGGTTCAGGCCGTGGAAGGCGCCCAGTCCCGCGAGCGCCATCCACGGCCACGCCGCCTGCGTCATGGATAGCAGAACGTATCCGACGAAGAGTCACCGCCCTGCAGGCGAATCTGATGCGTGCGGAAGCCGTCTTCCGCCGGCAGGAAGAACTCGGGATCGAGCTTCAGCCCGCCGTTCGGATCCGCGTCGCATTTCACCATCCAGCCCTTGATGCCTTCGGGATAGAACTGCGAATCCCACGCGCGATACAGCCCGTTCGTGAAGTACACGCGCCGGCCGTCGCGGCTCACTTCAACCATCTGCGGTCCGCCATTCAGCGGCCCGCTTGCCGGGTGCGGTGAGTGATTCACGATGCCGCCGAGCCTGACCGAGCCCGTGAGCTTCGGATGAAACGGATCCGACACGTCGTACTGCCGGATCTCGCCCGTACCCCAGCAGGATGCGTAAAGGAAGCGATCGTCGAGGGAGAGATTGATGTCCGCGATGAGCGGCGGAACGGCCTTGAATCCCTTCAGCAGCGGCGGCAGCTGGTCGGGCTCCGCGGGCTCGGCCGGAATTTCGATCACCTTCTGCGCGGCCCACTGCCCGTTCTGCCGATGCCACAGCCAAACGGAGGAAGACAGGTCCTTGAGACTGATGACCACGCCCGCGAAACCGTAAGCCTTCGTCGGATCCCGCGCCTGACGAAGCTCAAGCACGAGCTGTTGTTCGGCGCCGAGATCGAGCGCCTGCAGGTGCTTGCGCCGGCGCAGATCCCAAACGTGCAGGTGATGTCCGTATTTCGCGCCGAGCAGCAGTTCCGGCACGAGCCCGTTCTCGATCATGTTCGGCGTGCCCCATTCGCTCGTGATCTGCACGTCGTGACCGAGATGCCACGCGAAGTCGTACGCCAGCTGCTGCGGGCCGCGGTCCACTTCCCAGCGGCCGAGCACGTCGAACGCATCGTGATCGAGCATGAAAATGCCGCCGGGACCCTCACCGTCCGGCGCGCCGAGCGCGCTCACGTAGATGCCCTCAGGGCCACAATGGAGCGTATGCGGTCGCGAGTATCCGGAGCGGTTATGGACTTGCTCTGGCTCGATGACCTTCACGATCTTCGGCGCACCCGGATCCGGCTTGGTATCGAGGATGTGGATGCGCGTGGAACGCAGGCCCGGGACGATGAGGTAACGCCGCTCGACATGCGGGTGTGGCGCATAGGGACAAAGTGCGGAGCTGCAGGCGTTCCAGCCGAAGTGATGCAGCTCGTCGCCCGCGTTCGGCATGGGAATGCGGTTGATCAGCTGGCCATACTTCGACGATTGCGGATCGAGATCGACGACGCCGAGCGCATCCGGCTGATTCCCCTCCACATTGAGGATCGCCATGTAGGCGAGCTTCTCGGGTGGAGCCTGCATCGCCATTCGCGCGGACGGATAGAACGTGGGATCGGGTCTCCAGGTTGCCATGGCGCCTCCGAAACGGTCGACGCACGTTGCGTGCACGGAGGGCGTATGCACGGCCGCGGCCGTCGACCGATGCCTGTGGGGAGTGGACTCGAAGAGAGATGCGCCGCCTCCGCGCAGGCATTCTAGGCCAACGCGGTGGCGGGGAGGCGACTAAAGCAAACGTGTGGCGCTCACGTTTGTGTGGCGCTCACGGTCGCGGTGGTGATCGGTCAAACGCTCGCTCTCATCACTTCCACGAAACCTTCCACGAGACCGTCGCGCTCATCGGGAAGGTAGAGTTCTCGGGTCCGTACACGGTGCTGAAGTTCTCGATCACTCGCTGTCCCTCGATGCCGTTCGTGGAGTTCTTCGGGACGGGCACGTCCAGGAACAGCAGTTTCGCCCTGGCGCTCGTGTCGCTGCCCTGGAGCCGCACGTTGTACGGGCGGCCTGTTTCCTTGCCGTTGAGGATCGTGATCACTTTCACGTGAGCGTCGGAGCCGTCGATGCGGAGATGGAAGACGTTCCTCTCCGTGTCGAGGGTGAAATCGGAGAAACACAGGTCTCGCTCGGGGACTGTTTTGTCCCCGGAAGGGAAAACGCCGCCGCCTTTGTTCACGCGCGTGAACGGCACGAGAGGCGGCATGCCGGGATCGCCAATCGTCACGCCGACTTCCTCGTCCTGGATCCGGCTTTCGCCCTTGCCGCACACGCGCCCGGCCGGGCCGAGGAAGTCCCGCGGCTTGAAGGCGAGATAGCGCTTGAAATTCGGGACGAAAAAGCCGCCTTTCTGCTGTCGGTCGATCTCCTGGAATTGCGAGGCCGGGCTGTACGTGCCTCGAAGCGGGACGGTGTACGAGTACGAGCGTTGCCATTTGAGGTTCGAGTAAACGCCGGGCGTCGTTTTGCTGACCCACTTGCCGGCGGCGTGGAAGGCGACGGTGACGCTCATCGAGCCGGTTTTGTCGGGGGGTGGCAGGCGGCGGGATGCACCGGAGTCTGGGGCTGTGTCGTCTTCCGCATCGTCGGCGGGCGTCTGGGTGGTTCCGCCGGCGCTGGTGCCGGCGCCGGGAAGGGTGC
>Ga0182742_1000659_pt1 | contig 51158 bp, 46 predicted proteins | sample eDN5th37CBELigMG_FD_128880 | JGI IMG/M metagenome (GOLD analysis project Ga0182742, IMG submission 128880) | Enriched Miracle-Growth compost microbial communities from Emeryville, California, USA - eDNA 5th pass 37_C BE-Lig MG (version 2)... ...
GAAATCGCATCCATCGATCTCAACATCCCCGACAACACCGAATAAAAACTGTCAGGCATGTCTCCGAACACCTGTCAGCCATGTCTCCGGTCTTTACAACAAGCCCGGCCATGACGCATGGCGGTCGGCATTGTAGTAAACGCAAGCACTAAGCCTTCCCCACCGTATACGGACCGCCCTTGTCCAGCGCGCGCTGATAGGCCGGTCGCGCATGGATGCGCTTGAGGAAATCCATCGCCTTGGGATGATGCGCGGCGAGGCCCGCGCGCGAGGCCGCCGCTTCCAGCGGAAAGCTCATCTGGATATCGGCGGCGGTGAAATCGTTGCCGGCGAACCACTCACTTTTGTTGAGTTCGGTTTCCCAGAACGCCATGTGCTGCTTGAGCTGCGGGTCGACCAGGGTCGCCAGCGCCTGCCCGGCGATTTTCTTCACCAGCGGCCGCAGCACCAGCGGCGCGCGGCGCGGCATCAGCGAGAAGAGCAGCTTCATCAGCAGCGGCGGCATCGCCGAACCTTCGGCATAATGCAGCCAGTAGGTGTAGCGCAGCCGCTCCGGCGTGTTGGGCGGCGGGATCAGCCGGCCCTTCCCGTAGTTGCCCACAATGTATTCGATGATGGCGCCGGATTCCGCGATGGTGTTGCCGCCGTCGGTGACCACCGGCGATTTGCCGAGCGGATGGATCACCGCCAATTCGCGCGGCGCCTGCATGGTCGGCAGCCGCTGGTAGCGCACGATCTCGTAAGGCAAGCCCAGTTCCTCCAAAAGCCACAGCACCCGTTGGGAGCGGGAATTGTTGAGGTGGTGCACGGTGAGCATGAGCAGCCTCTCTGAGCAGCGCCGGCAGAGCGCCGTGTTGCGCGTGGCACCGGATCTGGCAGCGGTTTCAATCGATTCGCAATGCGAATATTTACCCGGGTAATATTGACGGGCTATTTTTATCCGGATAAAAGTGCGCATTCCGCTGGATTTCAGGCAATGCGCGCATGACAGATCGTTACACAGCCTTCGAAGGCGCGCACCGCCTGGCCGCGGGGCCATTGGCCGAGGTGGCACTTGCCGTCAAGCACGCCAGCGCTAGGGCACCTTCGCAGCCGATCATGATCTTCGATGATGTCAGCGGCCGTGCCATCGACCTCGACCTACGCGGCAGCGACGACGAGGTGCTCGCCCGCCTGCAGCAGACTGCGCCGGCGCCCTCACCCGATTTCGATACGCCGCGCGGCCGCGGCCGTCCCAGGCTCGGCGTCGTCGCCCGGGAGGTGACGCTACTGCCGCGCCATTGGGATTGGCTCTCCATGCAGCCGGGCGGCGCATCGGTGGCGCTGCGCAAGCTGGTCGAGGACGCTCGCCGCCGCAACGGCGACCATGATCGCGCCCGCATGGCGCGCGACGCCGCCTATCATTTCATGTCGGCGATGGCCGGCAACCTGCCGGGCTTCGAGGAGGCATCGCGCGCGCTGTTTGCAAGCGACCGTCATCGATTCGCCGAACTGATCGCGTCATGGCCTCCGGACATTCGCGACCATATCATCAAACTCGCATTCAACGACGTTGCCGGCTGAACGGCGCAGAAGGACTATTCATGACCGCCCCCGTCGTTCCCCTCTGGCGGACGTATATCGTCTTCCTGCTGCCGATGATGCTGAGCAACATCCTGCAGGCGCTGTTCGGCACCATCAACAGCATCTATCTCGGGCAGATGATCGGCGTCGACGCGCTCGCCGCCGTCGCCGGATTCTTTCCGGTGATGTTCTTTTTCATCGCCTTCATTATCGGGCTCGGGGCCGGCTCGTCGGTGCTGATCGGCCAAGCCTGGGGCGCGCGCGAACCGGCGCGCGTCAAGGAAGTTGCCGGCACCACGCTGACGCTGGCGCTGCTCGGCGGCGCAGTCATCGCGGTGCTCGGCGGGATTTTCACTCGTGATCTCTTGATCGTGCTGGCGACGCCGGCCAACGTGCTCGATGCCGCCACCGGTTACGCCCGCATCATGATGATCGCGATGCCGGCGACCTTCGCCTTCCTGTTGCTGACCTCGATGATGCGCGGCGTCGGTGATACTGTGACGCCGCTGTTCGCGCTGACGGTCTCGACCGCGATCGGCCTGATCGTCACGCCGGCATTGATCCAGGGCTGGCTCGGCCTGCCGCGGCTCGGCGTCGCCAGCGCGGCCTATGCTTCCGCTGTGGCCAGTGTCGTCACGCTATTCTGGCTCGCGATCTATATGCGCTACAAGCAGCATGCGCTGGCGCCGGACCGTGCCTTCCTGCGCGGCATGCGCCTCAACCTAACCTTGCTGCGCAAGGTATTGCGGATCGGCCTGCCGACCGCAGTGCAACTGGTGGTGATGTCGCTGGCCGAACTGGTGCTGCTCGGCATCGTCAACGGCTTCGGCTCGGACGCGACCGCCGCTTATGGCGCGCTCAACCAGGTGCTGGCCTATGTGCAATTCCCGGCGATCTCGATTGCGATTACCGCGTCGATTTTCGCCGCGCAGGCGATCGGGGCCGGCCATGTCGATCGGCTCGGCGCCATCGTCAAAACCGGCCTGTGGCTGAACCTCTGGATGACCGGCGCGCTGGTGATCCTTGGCTATCTGCTGTCGCGGCTGATCATCGGGCTGTTCATCATCGACGAGAACGTGCTCGAACTGGCGCAGCACGCGCTGCACATCGTGCTGTGGAGCACGGTGCCGTTCGGCATGGCCGGCGTGTTCTCGGCGACGATGCGCGCCAGCGGCACGGTCTTCGTCCCCACGCTGCTGTCGATCGTCGCGATCGTCGCGGTGGAGGTGCCGGCGGCGATGCTGCTGAGCCGGCTGCTCGGCCTTACCGGCGTCTGGACCGCCTACCCGGCGGCGTTCATCGCCATGCTGCTGTTGCAGATGATTTTCTATCTGGTGGTCTGGCGCAGGCAGAAGATCGAACGCCTGATCTGACGCCAAGGCGGCGGACCTCTGCGCGTCCGCCTTATATGATGTCCATCATAAAAAGTGGTGGACGCGGCGGCGTGGCTGCGTCACACTCCTCGCGTGTCGCCGTTCGAGGAGCCTCCCATGAGCCAGCCGCCCCGCCCGCAATTCCTGTTCGATTTCGGCAGCCCCAACGCTTATCTGAGTCACCGCGCCATTCCGGCCATCGAAAAACGCATCGGCACCACGTTTGAATACGTTCCGATCCTGCTCGGCGGCATCTTCAAGGCCACCAACAACAAGTCGCCGGCGGAGACGCTGGCCGGCATCAAGAACAAGCGCGAATTCATGGAGCTGGAGACGCGGCGCTTCCTGAAACGTTTCAACGTCAAGCCCTACGTCTGGAATCCGCATTTCCCTGTCAACACCTTGATGCTGATGCGCGGCGCCATCGCCGCGCAGGCCGAGGGCGTGTTCGAGAAATACGTCGAAGCCGGTTTCCATCACATGTGGGAAGAGCCGAAGAAGATGGACGATCCCGAGGTGCTGGGCCAAGCCCTCACCGCATCGGGACTGGACGCCGCAAAGCTGTTCGCCCGCGCGCAGGAGCCGGAGATCAAGAACAAGCTGCTGGAGAACACGCAGGCTGCGGTGGCGCGCGGCGCGTTCGGCTCGCCCACCTTCTTCGTCGGCGACGAGATGTTCTTCGGCAAGGAGCAGTTGCGCGAGGTCGAGGAGCTGGTGACGGCTCGATAGTCATCAATTGGTTTCGGCATGGCCGGATTTATTCCGGCCATCCACGTCTTCCTCGCTCGATATGCATCAAGACGTGGATGCCCCGCACAAGGCCGGGCATGACGCCGTGTGTCACTAAACCGTTCGTGCAAAAGCGCTGCATCTCAGGAGACACCCCATGCCAAAGCGAAATGCCACCGCCGCGGTGATCGGCGCCGGCGATTATATCGGCACCGAGATCGCCAAGAAATTCGCAGCCGAAGGCTTCACCGTATTCGCCGGCCGCCGCAACGGCGATAAGCTGGCGCCACTGGTGAAGGAGATCGAGGACGCCGGCGGCTCCATCGTCGCGCGCTCACTCGACGCCCGCAAGGAAGACGAGATCAACGCCTTCCTGCAAGACGCCGACAAGCAGGCACCGCTGGAGGTGACGATCTTCAACGTCGGCGCCAACGTCAATTTCCCGATTCTGGAAACCACCGACCGCGTATTTCGCAAGGTGTGGGAAATGGCCTGCTGGGCCGGCTTTCTCGCCGGACGAGAGTCGGCGCGGCTGATGCTGCCGCGCGGCCGCGGCAACATCTTCTTCACCGGCGCGACCGCATCCTTGCGCGGCGGCTCCGGCTTCGCCGCCTTCGCCAGCGCCAAGTTCGGCCTGCGCGCGGTGGCGCAGGCGATGGCGCGCGAACTCGGGCCGAAACAGATCCACGTCGCCCATCTCATCATCGATTCCGGTGTCGACACCGCCTGGGTGCGCGAACGCCGCGAGCAGCTCTGGGGCAAGGAGGCGCTGAGCAACCCGGACCTCTTGATGCCGCCGGCATCGGTCGCGGACGCCTATTGGCAGCTCTATCAGCAGCCGAAAAGCGCCTGGACGTTTGAACTCGAGATACGCCCGTTCGGCGAGAAGTGGTAAGGAACGAGGAGTGAATAGTAAGGAGCGAGGAGAATTCGCTTCACTCCCTACTCGCTATTCGCTACTCACTATTCGCCAACAAGTGGGAGCGAGCCCATGCGCATTCTGGTGGTGGGAGCCGGCGCGATCGGCGGCTATTTCGGCGGGCGGCTGCTGCAATCCGGCGCCGACGTCACCTTTCTGGTGCGGCCGCGCCGCGCCGAGGAACTCAAGCGCGATGGTCTCGTCATCAAGAGCCCGCATGGCGATATCACGCTGCCGAACCCGCCGACGGTGCAGGCAGCGGCGCTGAAAGAGCCCTTCGATATTGTGCTGCTGAGCTGCAAGGCGTTCGATCTCGACGACGCTATCGATTCCTTCGCGCCCGCGGTGGGACCGCACACCGCGATCATACCGATGCTGAACGGGATGCGGCACCTCGACGTGCTCGACGCCAAGTTCGGCCGCACGCATGTGCTGGGCGGGCAATGCTCCATCGCCGCGACGCTGAACGCCGACCGCCATGTGGTGCAACTGGCGCCGATGCAGACGCTCGGCTTTGGCGAACGCGACGGCACCCTGTCGGAACGGGTGCGCCAGGCCGATGCCATTTTCCAGCGCGGCCAGTTCGACGGCAAGGCGTCGACCACCATCATGCAGGACATGTGGGAGAAATGGATCATGCTGGCGACGCTGGCCAGCGCGACCTGTCTGATGCGCGGGCCGATCGGCAAGATCCTCGAGGCGCCCGGTGGCCGCGACTACATTCTCGGCGTGCGCGACGAGATCAGCGCCATCGCCAGCGCAGCCGGCCACAAGCCGCGCGCGCCGTTCATTGAGCGCATCACCGCGATGCTGACCAGCGCCGGCTCGCCGCTCACCGCATCGATGTTCCGCGACATCGCGGCAGGGCTTCCGACCGAGGGTGATCACGTCGTCGGCGATCTGGTGGCGCGCGGCGACGCCGCCAAGGTCGCGGTGCCGCGACTGCGCGTGGCCTATACGCACCTGCGAACCTACGAGGCGCAGCGGGGGTGAGGCTGCGCTGATCAGGCGCGACCAGCGTTTGTGGCGAGGCCGCCTCTCCAAGCCCGGCCATGACCACAATTAAAAGCGGCCGAACGTTAAGGCTGACGGTCTCTCACAACCGCGACAGATAATGCGCGAGCGCGGTGATTTCCTCCTCGCTGAGCGGATAAGCGACATCGGCCATCGCCGCGCCGCCGCCACCCGAGCGCGTACCGGCCTTGTAGTCATGCAGCGCCTTGACGAGATAATCCTCGCGCTGCCCGGCGAGGCGCGCCACCGCCTTGGTGCCGGCATAGCTGTCGGTGTGGCATGACGCGCAGCGCCGCCCCTTGGCCGCCTGTTCGCCTTTCCTCGAGAGATCGGGATTGTCATCCGCGATGCCTTTCGGCGGCGCCAGCGAGGCGAAATACGCACCGAGATTGCGGATATCGTCATTGCTGAGTTGCTCCGCCAGCGGACCCATGACGTCGCTTTTCCGCGCGCCGCCGCGAAAGAACACTAGCTGCCACTGGATGTATTGATCCGGCTGCCCCGCCAGCGATGGCGTGTTCTCGATTTGCGCGATGCCGTTCTCGCCATGGCACGCGGCGCATGTCTCTGCCTTGGCCTTGCCGGCGGCGACATCGGCGGCGTGGGCCAGTTGTCCGGAGAGAAGCACGGCAACGGCTGCCGCGAGAGAAAACGTTCGCATCCAAGCCTCCGCCATCGTCGCGCGCGAAGCGACGCAATCCGGTCCTGCCTTAAGTTTCGTCGCCAGAGCGATTTGCGTTTTGACGATACGACGAAATCCGTCATGCCCGGCCTTGTCGCGGGCCTCCATGTCTTGAAGCCCGGCAAGGTCAAGGACTCAGGTGGCCGGGACGAGCCCGGCCACGACGAGTCGCTGTTTCTATCTAACGCATCGCTCCAACGCTCCGCAGCGACGGGACGTCATGTCCCGCGAGGGATCGACGCGCCTTACTTCGCCGCCGCCTGCGCCTTGTCATAGCTGATCCGATAGATCGCACCGCCCCAATCGTCCGCGATCAGGATCGAGCCGTCCTTAGCCTCAATGACGTCGGTGGGGCGGCCGAGATAAGTCTGCTTTCCCTCGATCCAGCCCGACGCGAACACTTCCGTCTTCGGGTTCTTGCCGTCAGGGCCGACGATCACCCGCACGATGCGCGCGCCCTGATACTGATGCCGATTCCACGAGCCGTGTTCGGCGATCAGGATGTTGTTCTTGTACTCGGCCGGGAACATGCTGCCGGTATAGAACTTCATGCCGAGCGGCGCGACGTGATCGCCGAGCTTGACGACCGGCGGCGTGAACTCCGAGCACTTGTGGCCCATGGCGAATTTCGGGTCGGGAATATCGCCCTGGTGGCAATAGGGATAGCCGAAATGCTCGCCGAGCTTCGAGATCATGTTGAGCTTGTCGCTTGGCGAATCGTCGCCCATCCAGTCGCGCGCGTTTTCGGTGAACCAGTATTTGCCGGAGCGCGGATCGACGTCGCCACCGACACTATTGCGCACGCCGAGCGCGACGATCTCCGCATTGCCGGTCTTCGGATCGACACGGCGAATCTGCGAGGTCGATGTGGGCGGAATGCCGATGTTGAACGGAGGGCCGACCGGAATGTAGAACCAGCCGTCCTTGTCGACCGCGATGTACTTCCAGCCGTGCGCGACGTAAGGCGGAAAGTCGTCATAGACCACCTTCGGCTCCGGCATCTTGTCGAGGTTATCCTCCGGATTGTCGTAGCGCATGACCTTGTCGATATCGACGACGTAGAGCGCGCCGTTCAGATAAGCGAGTCCGGTCGGCATCTTGAGGCCCTTGATGATGGTCTTGACCTCTTTCTTGCCGTTCTTGTCGGTAATCGCATAGACGTTGCCGAGGCCGAACGAGCCGACGAACAGCGTGCCCTTGTCGCCCCATGCCATCTGGCGCGCGGCCAACACGCCCGAGGCATAGACCTCGATCTTGAATCCCTTCGGCAGCTTGATCTTTTTCACAGTATCGGCGAGTTCGGCATCCGACATGCCGGTCGGCGGACCGGACGGCGGTGCGAGTCCCTTCTGCGCCTCCGTCTCGTCGCCGAGGAACCAGTCATCCGGCGGGTGCAGCCAGAAATCCTTGGTACCGGACTGATAGCTTTTCAGCCCCTCCGCGGCCGAGGCCTGCGGCACGCTGCCCAGCGACAGAGCCGTCGCCAGGGTCAGAACAGATCCTGCGAGTAACGACGTCATGAATGCTGATTTCATTGCGTCTCTCCCTCAAGTCACGCTGCGGTGACATTTTCTTTTTCGAAGATGATCGCAGCCCTTGGCCTGCACGGCAGCCGCCGTGCAGAGACAATCGCAAAGGCATCATCGCAAGGCACCTTCGAAGGCCGGACGGTAGCATAGTCCATGCAAGAAAGACCCGCGTATGGCGCGCGGCTGGCAGAACAAAATATCTTGAGGCGGGTTGGCCAACGCGGGTACTCCGCGTTGTGCTGCGGATGCGTCCGTGCAACGCACAACGCACGAGCCCGGCGCGACAGCAGCCCGTCGCGGCGCACGCGCGGCCATTGCCACCGGCATTTGCCCGAAATTCCAATCGATGACAGCGGCCGGGAATAAAGCCGGCGCACCCTGAGTCTCCTCCAGATGCAACGCATCTGCGATGGAGCCTCCGCCATGACCCGCAAGCCCCCCGATGCCGATGATGAAAAATTCACCCGCCGCCACGCCCTCGAATGCATGGTATGGGCCGGAACCGGCGTGCTCTGGACCATGAGCGGCGGCGTCCCGGTCGCGCGCGGCCTGCTCGGCGAAGCCAAGGCCGCGACCGAGACCGGCTTCAGCTTCCTGCAGATGAGCGACAGCCATATCGGCTTCAACAAGGCCGCCAATCCCGACGCGCTCGCAACGCTGCGCGAGGCCGTGGCGAAGGTGAAGGCGCTGGCGGTGAAGCCGTCCTACATCATTCACACCGGCGACATCACTCACCTGTCGAAGTCTTCCGAATTCGACAACGCCGATCAGGTATTCGGCGAAACCGGGCTACGCGTTCACTATGTCCCTGGCGAGCACGACATCATCGATGAAGCGCGCGGCCAGGCTTATCTCGACCGGTACGGAAAGGGCAGCAAAGGTGCGGGCTGGTACAGCTTCGACGATCACGGCGTCCACTTCATCGGCCTCGTCAACGTCGTCGATCTCAAGAGCGGCGGCCTCGGCAATCTCGGCGCCGAGCAACTGGCGTGGCTCGCGGACGATCTGCGCGACAAGAGCAGCAGCACGCCGATCGTCGTGTTCGCGCATATTCCCTTGTACGTCCTCTATGAGCAATGGGGCTGGGGCACCGAGGACGGCACCCGCGCTCTGGCGTTATTGAAACGGTTCGGCTCGGTCACCGTGCTCAACGGACACATCCATCAGCTCGCGCAGAAGGTGGAAGGCAACATGACCTTCCACACCGCGCTGTCGACCGCGTTCCCGCAGCCCGCACCCGGATCGGCGCCCTCTCCCGGCCCGATGGTGGTGCCCAGTGAGAAGCTGCGCAGCATGCTCGGCCTGTCGTCGGTGACCGTGCGCCAGACCGGCACGCCGCTCGCCATCGTCGATTCGACGCTCGACAGATAATGGGATTCATCGCCATGACACCGCAGCCTCACCACGACTCACGACCGTCTGACCGCAACTTCCGTCTCGCGATTGTCCTTGCGATCGCGACCGGTCTCGGCACCGGCGTCCTCACCGCCCGGCAGGTGCTCGCCGCGACCGCGGCACCGGCCGCCGTCACCATCGACAACTTCACCTTCGGCCCGGCGAACCTGACGGTGCCGGCGGGAACGACGGTGACGTGGACCAACCGTGACGACATCCCGCATTCCGTCGTTGCCACCGACAAGGCATTCCGTTCGGCCGCGCTCGACACCAACGATTCCTACAGCTTCACATTCAGGACCGCCGGCACCTTCGCCTATTTCTGCGGCCTGCATCCGCACATGACCGGAAAAGTGACGGTGACGCCGTGAGCGAGCGCGAACCGTCCCGCGCGGGCGGCTTGCGAATGTGCTACACCGGGCAGCCGGCATCCGAAGTGTCCCGGGCGGATCGAGGCAACGGAAATCATCGTGCGGAACAGCGACGACCACGCGTTGTTCGATGAAGTCTTCCTGCCGCATCTCCAGGAGGCCTATCGGCTCGCGCGCTGGCTGACCGGAAACGCAAGCGACGCCGAGGACGTGGTGCAGGATGCCGCGATGCGCGCGTTCCGCGCCATCGGCGCGGCGGACGTGATCAATCCACGCGCATGGAGCCTGACGATCGTGCGCAATACCGCCTATAGCTGGCTGATGAAGAACAGGCCGAAGGATGTCGTGTTCGCCGAAGACCTCGGCGACGCCGACCGCCGCAGTCTCGATCACACCGCCGCGGAGCGACACGGCGCCACGCCCGAGGATGCCGCCATTCTCAACGCCACCGCCGAGGAAGTCCGCAAGGCGCTGGCGGCGCTGCCGGCGCTGTTTCGCGAAATTGTCGTTCTGCGCGAGATGCACGAGTTGAGTTATCGCGAGATCGCCGCCGTCACCAACCTGCCGATCGGCACCGTGATGTCGCGCCTGTCGCGCGCGCGGCAATTGCTGATCGGCGCCCTGGGACAGGTCCGACCATGACGCCGTCCGTGCTCCATAACGACGACCTGACGTTGCAGGCTTACTGCGACGGCGAACTCGACGCGGTCGCGGCCGGCGCATTCGAACAGCGTCTCGCAGCCGACCCCGATCTGCAACGTCGATACGATCAGGTGTTGGCGCTGCGGGCGCGGCTGCGAGGATTATCCGAAGATGCGCCGCCGTCCGATCTCGCGGCGCGCATCAGGGCCACCGCCGGCGCGCGAGCGGAGCGCCAACACCATTGGCCGTGGCGCGCGATGGCAGCGTGTCTGGTGATCGGCATTCTCGCCGGCAGTACGCCGATGTGGCTGATCCAGCACGATCGGCTTTCCGATCAGACCGCCAGCGTCATCATCGGCAATCACATCCGTGGCGCGCTCGCGCCACAGTCGTTCGATGTGGCATCCTCGGACCGCCATACCATAAAGCCGTGGTTCGCGGCGCGCGTTGCCGAATCGCCGAAAGTGCCCGATCTCGCGCAGGCCGGTTTCGTTCTCGCCGGCGGCCGGATCGACGTGATCGGCCAGACCCCGGTGCCGACCATCGTCTACAAGCACGCCGCCCATATCGTCAGCGTCACCGCACTGCCGCAGCGCGAGACGGTCGCCCCCGACACGACAATCGCGGGCTATCATTTGCGGAGCTGGCGCGACGGCGGTTTCGTCTATGTCGCGGTGTCGGACATCCCGGAAAGCGATCTTGCGGCTTTCGCGCAAGCCTTCATCGCCGAGGCTCGGCAACTCTGACCAAGAGAATTTCTTCTGGCGACGGAATCGCCCGGACGATGCATCACCTCTCCCCATCGGGGAGAGGTGGAGCCGAAGGCTCCGGATGAGGGGGATCGAGCATCATGAATGGTGTAACCCCTCACCCCAACCCTCTCCCAACGGGAGAGGGAGCGCTCATTATTTCGCGGCAGCCATTTTCTTCATCAAAACCTGATGTCCCTCTAACCCGCGCGTCCAGAAACGACAAAGCCGCCTTGCGGCGGCCGGTCCGAGAGGTGTCTGTCGCTGGGTTTCTGGAGCGGGCGAAGGGATTCGAACCCTCGACCCCAACCTTGGCAAGGTTGTGCTCTACCCCTGAGCTACACCCGCATCCGAGAACGTCGGCGGCGCACCGCCGAGCGGCAGAGCTATGCCAAAAGCGGCTTGCGAATGCAACAGGCTGACGCGCCTTGGCGCGAATAAACCGCGCGTCGCTCGTCTTTTCCGCCGGATCGTCCTCCAGCCGCCGCCGGGCAGGCGCGGCCCGGGCGCCGGCGTCATCCGAAGCTTTTGGCTATCCCATTGAAAGATCGAGCAATCTTATTGTCCGCCCGGGCCGGCGCGGGACAGCCTGTGTTCCCGGCCATCGGTAAATCGCCCACACCGCCGCATTGCAAATTCGGGCCCAGCGCGCCATCTACAGCGGCACGGGCCGTGTTCCATCCGGCAAGACAGATATCAGGTGAGGTTAACGTGACAATTCTCGAGCAGGGTGACGGCGCGATGCCGCCGGCGGCTGATCTCATCAAGGACACCACGACGCAGACTTTCATGAAGGACGTCATCGAGGAATCGAAGCGCCAGCCGGTGCTGATCGATTTCTGGGCGCCCTGGTGCGGTCCCTGTAAACAGCTCACGCCGATTCTGGAAAAGGCGGTCCGCGCTGCGAAGGGCAAGGTCAAGCTGGTGAAAATGAACATCGACGAGCATCCGGCCATTCCCGGCCAGATGGGCATTCAGTCGATTCCGGCGGTGATCGCCTTCGTCAAGGGCCAGCCGGCCGACGGCTTCATGGGCGCGCTGCCGGAAAGCCAGGTCACGGCCTTCATCGACAAGCTGACCGCCGGCATTCCAGACGGCGCCGGCGACATCGCCGACCTGCTCCAGGAGGCCAATGCCGCGCTGGCGGCCGGCGATGCCCCGACCGCAGCGGCGATCTTTGCCGAGGTCCTCAAGACCGATGCCACCAATGTGCCGGCACTGGCCGGGTTGGCGCGCTGCTATGCGCAGACCGGCGCCCTCGCCCAGGCCAAGCAGACGCTGGCGCTGGTGCCGGAAGCCAAGCGCAGCGACGCCGCCGTCAGCGCGGTGCAGGCGATGATCGATCTCGCCGAGCAGGCGGAGGCGGTCGGCCCCATCGCCGAGCTCGAACAGAAGGTCGCCACCAATCCGCTCGACCATCAGGCCCGTTTCGATCTCGCCACCGCGCTCAACGCGGCGGGAAAACGCAGCGAGGCGACGCAGCATCTGCTCGAAATCGTCAAGCGTGACCGCAAGTGGAACGATGACGGCGCGCGCAAGCAACTCGTGCAGTTCTTCGAGGCCTGGGGCGGCGCCGACGACGCAACGATTGAAGGACGCAAGCGTCTGTCGACGATCCTGTTCTCATAAGCCGGTCCGCAGCTCAGGGGGCGCCTATGCCGATCAACGCCGAATATCGCGGCCCCGCCGATCTTCCGGAAGTGATCCCGGTGTTCCCGCTGCCGGGCGCCCTGCTGCTGCCGCGCGGCCAGATGCCGCTCAACATCTTCGAGCCGCGTTATCTCGCGATGGTCGACGATGCATTCCGCGACGGTCATCGCCTCATCGGCATGATCCAGCCCGATTCCGCCCACAGCAGCAATGTCGAGCAGCCAGCGCTGTTTCGGGTCGGCTGCGTCGGCCGCATCACCCAATTGGCGGAATCCGGCGACGGCCGCTACATTCTCGAACTCACCGGCGTGTCGCGCTTCAAGGTGATCGAGGAATTGTCGGTACTGACGCCCTACCGGCAATGCAAGGTGGATTTCTTCCCCTTCGTCGATGACTTCACGGCCCGCAAGGGCGAGGACGAGGTGGACCGCGCCACGCTTCTCGAGGTGCTGTCCGACTTCCTCAAGGTCAACAACCTCAAGGTCGACTGGGACGGCATCGACAAGGCGCCGAACGAGGCGCTGGTCAATGCGCTGGCGATGATGTCGCCCTACGGCCCCGCCGAGAAACAGGCGATGCTGGAAGCGCCGGACCTCAAAACCCGCGCCGAAATCCTCATTGCCGTCACCGAGATGGATCTCGCCAAGAAGCGCACCAGCGGCGATCCGCCGTTGCAGTGATCGCTCCACATCGCGGAGCCGCCGCGATCGATCTTGCGCAGAACGGCCGCAATCGTGGTATCCGTGCACATCCGGGAGTTGGACGCGTTTTCTTCGCCCCGACCGCGTTCGCCTGGGCAAGACGCTATTCTATCTATTGGAGCCGCTATGACCACGTCCCCGACCGAGCACCCCGAATCCAGCGTCGATCCCAAGCTGCTGGAGATCCTGGTGTGCCCGCTCACCAAAGGGCCGCTGGAATTCGACGCCGCGCGGCAGGAACTGATCTCGCGCTCGGCGAAACTCGCCTATCCGATCCGCGACGGCATTCCGATCATGCTGCCGGAAGAAGCTCGCCCGCTGGATTGAGGCGCGACTACCTTCTTCTGATCCAATCGATTCAAAATCGGACGCCATACTCTCCCTCCTCATACCCGGCCATGACGGACGTGAGGCCAGGGCCAAAGGCCGACGGTCTGCCAGACCAAAATCCGGCTTCAATGTCCTCGCGGCGCGGACATAAACACCCGCATCCACCGTCACAGGTGAACTTTCTCCCGCGATGGATCGGAGGAGAATTTTCTCCTTTTACCCGCGAATGCCGCGAATGATGTTTTGTTATTTTCGCTGCAAGCGCGCAAAACGATAGAAATTTGCTACACCGGTATCAATTGAAGATGACGTGACCGACGCCTCCTGCGCCGATCCGCTCAGTTGATGCCGTACTGGAGGAATTTCCATGGCCCGCTTGTCCATTCTGACCGCTGAAACCGCTCCCGAAGCCTCCAGAGAAGGTGTCGCCAAAGCCGAGAAGGCCAATGGCTTCATCCCGAACCTGATCGGCCTGCTCGCCAACGCTCCGGTGGCGCTGGAAACCTACCAGACCGTCTCCGGAATCAACGCCCGCAGCGGGCTGTCGCTGGCCGAGCGCGAGGCCGTGCAGATCACCGCCGCCGCGACCCATGGCTGCGGCTTCTGCGTCGCCGGCCACACCGCCGTCGCCTACAAGAAAGCCGGACTGAACGAAGACGTCGTCAATGCGCTGCGCGCCAACGCCAGGGTGCCGGACGCCAAGCTCAACGCCGTCGCCGACTTCACCCGCGCGGTGATCCGCAGCCGTGGCGCGGTCGCCGATGCCGAACTCGCCGCCTTCAAGGCCGCCGGCTTCAACGACGCCAATGCCCTTGAGGTGGTGCTCGGCGTCAGCCTGGCAACGCTGTGCAACTTCGCCAACAACCTCGGCAAGCCGGACCTCAACCCGCAGCTTCAGCCTTACGCCTGGAGCGGCGCGCCCACCGCGGTCGCGGCCGAGTAAAGGCAGATCGATCATGACGGCGCTTCCCACTGACCTGACCGCCTGGCTCGACGCCACGGCCACGCACCTCGACACCAGCAACGACGCAGCGGCCCAGATTCTGCCGCGTCTCGCCGATGCCGGCCTGTTCCATATCGGCGTGCCGGTGGCGTTCGGCGGCACAGGAGGCGACCTCATCAACGCGGTCGCGGCGATCACCGCCGTCTCTGCACGCTCGTTGGCGGCGGGCTTCGTGTTCTGGGGTCACCGCACCTTCATCGAATATCTGCTGCAGACGCCGAACACAGCGTTGCGCGACGAACTGCTGCCGGACCTGCTCTCCGGCCGCCGCGCCGGCGCGACGGGCCTGTCCAATGCGATGAAATTCCTGTCCGGCATCGAGGAATTGCAGATCAAGGCGCAGCAGCAGGCCGATGGCACGCTGCGCATTGACGGCAAGCTGCCTTGGGTCACCAACCTGCGGCTCGGCGGGTTCGATGTCGCCGCCGCCATTCAGGGCGACGGTCGTCAGCCTGCTTTCGTCGCGGTGCTGTCGTCCGACGATGCCGGGCTGGAGCGCTCCGCCGATCTCGACCTGATGGCGATGCGCTCCACCTCGACCGCCGCGCTCAAATTCGACAACGTCCGCATCGCTCCCGATCGCATCCTGCACATCGATGCCGGCGAGTGGCTGCCGAAGGTGCGTCCCGCGTTCCTCGCGCTGCAATGCGCGATGTCGAGCGGACTGGCGCGCCGCGCGCTCGAGGAAGCGACCGCGCGACTCAACCGCGAGCGCGACGTGCTGACCTCCTCAGTGAGCACGCTTGGCGCTGCGCTGCGTGCGGCGGAAGCCGCGCTGCGCGACGGGCTCACCGCTCACCGCTTCGTCGAATATCCGGCGCAACTGTTCCGCCTGCGCATCCGTTTGGCCGAGATCGCCGCCGAAGCGCTGCAGCTTGAACTCTATGCCTCCGGCGGGCGCGCCTATCTGTCGGTCCCCGGCGAAGGCTTTCAGCGTCGCCAGCGCGAAGCCGCGTTCCTGCCGATCATCACGCCGAGCATCGTGCAGCTGAAGCTGGCGTTGCAACTCCACGAACAGCCCGTCGCCGATCAGCCCGTGGCGATCAGCGCCACCGCGTGAGCATCATGACCCACCTCGCCCTTCAACCCTCGTTGCACAGCGCCCCGGCGCTCGCGACTCCCGTGCTGGAAGCGCGCGGCGTCGCGCTGCGCTATCCCGGCCAAGCCCGCGCGGTGATCGAGGGATTCGATTTCGCATTGGCTCCCGGCGAGACGGTGAGCCTGCTCGGCTCCAGCGGCGTCGGCAAATCCAGCCTGTTGCGCGTGCTCGCCGGGTTGCAGGCGCCGACCTTCGGCACCGTGACCATGAACGGCGCGCCGCTCAACGGCGTGCACCCGCGCGTCGCCGTCGCGTTTCAGGATCCGAGCCTGCTGCCGTGGCTGACGCTCGAGAAGAATGTCGCCTTCGGCCTCGACTTCAAGCATCAGCCGAAGCAGTCTCGCGCCGAGAGCGAGGCGAGGGTTGCGATGGCGATCCGCGAGGTCGGCCTCACGCAAGCACGCCGCAAGTTTCCCGCTGAACTCTCCGGCGGAATGGCGCAGCGCACAGCGCTGGCGCGATGCCTCGCACGCAAGCCGGAAATCCTGCTGCTCGACGAGCCGTTCGGCGCGCTCGACGAAGTCACCCGTACCGAGATGCAGCACCTGTTGCTGAAAGTTGTGCGTGACTTCCGCACCGCCGCGATCCTGATCACCCACGACATCGACGAGGCGCTTCTCGTGTCAGACCGTATCCTGCTGCTGGGCGGCGCGCCGGCCTCCGTGATCGGCGAATGGCGCGTCGACTTGCCGAAGCCGCGCGAGGATTTCATCGCCGAGCTTGGCGCGATCCGCGTCGATATCCTCTCGACGCTGCGCGACACCGCGCCACGCCGCGCCGCCTGAATCCTGTCGCGGCGCGAATGCGCGCGCGCGAGAAACGACACCTGAAAGGTTTACCATGTCGGCCCAAGAGTTTACCCGCTTTGATGTGTCACGCCGGCAGATGCTGAAGCTCTCCGCGCTGCTCACAGCCGCCGGCGCGGCGCCACTGCTGCGCGCCTACGAGGCGCGCGCGCAAGACGCCGACGCGCCGCTGCGGATCGGCTATCTGCCGATCACCGACGCGACGCCGCTGCTGGTGGCGCACGGCAAGGGCTTTTTCGAAGAGCAAGGCATCAAGGCCGAGAAGCCGGTGCGGCTGCGCAGCTGGGCGCAGGTGCTGGAAGCCTTCATCTCCGGCCAGGTCAACGCCGTGCATCTGTTGTCGCCGATGACGGTGTGGGCGCGCTTCGGCAGCAAGGCTCCCGCAAAGGTGGTGGCGTGGAATCACACCAGCGGCTCGGGCCTCAGCGTGCTGCCGCATATCAACAGCGTGAAGGATCTCGGCGGCACCACCGTCGCGATCCCGTTCTGGTATTCGATCCACAACGTCGTGCTGCAAATCCTGCTGCGCGAGAACGGTCTCGTGCCGGTGTCGAAGCGCACCGGCAAGCCGGCCGCCAACGAAGTCAATCTCGTGGTGATGGCCCCCGCCGACATGGTGCCGGCGCTCGCCTCGAAACAGATCAGTGGCTACATCGTCGCCGAGCCGTTCAACGCCGCCAGCGAAGTGCTCGGCGTCGGCAAGATGCTGCGCTTCACCGGCGACGTCTGGAAGGATCACGCCTGCTGCCTCGTCTTCATGCACGAGCGCGATATCCAGCAGCGCCCGGAATGGGTGCAGCGCGCCGTCAACGCCATGGTGAAGGCGCAGTTGTGGACCCGCGATCATCGCGCGGAGACCGCCGCGCTGTTGTCGAAGGATAATCCGAACCAGTACACACCCCACAGCGTCGAGGTGCTGACCAAGGTGCTGGCGCCGCCGCCGAGCGACGAAAGCATTTACGTCAAGAGCGGCGCGATCAGGCACGCCGACTGGCGCGAGCGCCGCATCGACTTCCAGCCGTATCCTTATCCGAGCTACACGGAGGAGTTGGTGCGCCGCCTCAAGGATACGCTGGTGGAAGGCGATCGCGGCTTTCTCGATGCACTCGATCCGGCGGCCGCCGGCCGCGAACTGGTCGACGACAGCTTTGTGAAGAAAGCGATTCTCGCCAGCGGCGGCATGGCCGCGTTCGGCCTGCCGGAGACATTCACTCGTAGCGAAGTGATCGCGGCATGAGCATGAGCTGGCCCACCGACAGTTTCACGCGCGCGGAGCGGCGGGCGCTTGCGCCGCCGGATCGTGCAACCGGCCCCGCCAAGCCGGAGTGGCTGACACTCGGCGCGTGGCGCAACACCGCTCTCGGCATCGGGGGATTGCTCGCGCTGCTGGTGCTCTGGTGGCTCGGCACCGACGTGCTGGCATCATCGGACGGTTTCATCCGGCACTTCTCGCCGACCACTGCGATTCCGAAACTGATCGCGCTGCTCGGCGGGCCGGACCTGCCGGTGCACATCATGGTGAGCCTGCGCCGTGTGCTGGTCGGGCTCGGCTTCGCGCTGCTGGTCGGCGTGCCGCTCGGCCTCGCCATCGGCAGTTTTCAGCGGCTGAATTCGGCGACCTCACCGGCGTTTCAGTTCCTGCGCATGATCTCGCCGCTATCGTGGATGCCGATCGCGGTGATGGTGTTCGGCGTCGGCGACGATCCGATCTACTTCATGCTGGCCTTCGCGGCGGTGTGGCCGATCGTGCTCAACACCGCCGAAGGCGTGCGCCGCCTGCAACCGGCGTGGCTCAGTCTTGCCTCAAGCCTCGCGGCGACACGCTGGGAAACGCTGTGGCATGTCATCCTGCCCGGCGTGCTCGGCCATGTGCTGACCGGACTGCGGCTCGCCATCGGCATCGTCTGGATCGTGCTGGTGCCATGCGAAATGCTCGGCGTCTCGGCCGGCCTCGGCTACTTCATTCTCGATACGCGCGATCGCCTCGCCTATTCCGAGCTGATGGCGACGGTCTTGATGATCGGCCTGCTCGGCTTCCTGCTCGACGCCGGCGCCCGCGCACTGTACCGGCTGGCGACGCGCAGCCACGCGTGACGCGACGGCCTCAACCTGAGGTGCGAGCGCAGCGGGCCTCGAAGGATCGCCGTCGCCCTTCGAGGCGCCGTGCGTCGCACGTCGCACCTCAGGGTGACGGCTCCTTTTTTCCACTGGCTACTTCTGGCAGCTCGGGCACCAGAACGTCGAGCGGCCGTTCTGCACAAAGCGCTTCACGGTGCCGCCGCAGCCGCGCGTCGGGCATTTCTCGCCCTCGCGGTCATAGACCTGAAACGAATGCTGGAAATAGCCGAGCTCGCCCGAGGTCTGGCGATGATCGCGCAGCGACGAGCCGCCGGCGGCGATCGCCTGATTCAGCACCTCGTGAATCGACGCCACCAGCCGCCTGGCATGATCGGTCGGTTCACCTTTCTTCGTCGCCAGCGTCGCGGCCTTGCGCTTCGGCGACAGATGCGCGCGATAGAGCGCCTCGCAGACATAGATGTTGCCGAGCCCGGCGACGACGCGCTGATCCAGCAGTGCGGCCTTGAGGCTGGTGGCCTTGCCCGCCGTCGCCTTCGCCAGCATCGCGGCGTCGAAGGCGTTGCCGAGCGGCTCCGGCCCAAGGCCTTTCAAAAGCGGCTCATCTTCCAGACCCGCGCGCGGAATCACCTTCATGTAACCGAAGCGGCGCGGATCGTTGAACACCACCCGCGCGCCGGACGACATGTCGAACACGACGTGATCATGCGCACGGTCTTCGCTGCGCGGATAATGAAATTCGCCGGGAGTGACCTCGCCCTCCGCCGTCACCACGCGGAACGAGCCGGACATGCCGAGATGCATCAGCAGTACGTCGCCGGATTCGAGATCAGCCATCAGGTATTTGGCGCGGCGGCCGAGACCGGTGACGGTCTGGCCGGTGAGTCGCGCGGAAAAATCCGGCTGGAACGGAAAACGCAAATCGGCGCGGCGGGTTTCGGCGCGGGTGATGCGCGCGCCCTCCATCGCCGGCTGCAAGCCGCGACGCACGGTTTCAACTTCGGGGAGTTCGGGCATTGGCCTGCTGCTTCAGAGACTCTTCCGAATATAAGTTTCTTTTCCGTCATGGCCGGGCTCGTCCCGGCCATCCACGTCTTTTTTGCCGATGTTTCGTCACGACGTGGATGGCCGGAACAAATCCGGTCATGACACGCCGATAGGCTGTGCGCGATATCTAGGTCATCGCATCGCTCTCGGTGAACACCAGCCAGTTATGGAACGGATCGGTCACCGTCATGGTGGTGGCACCCCAGGGTTGGCGCTCCAGTCCGGGCCGCGCGTAGCCGTAATGTTTGGCAAGCAACCCGGCCTGATACTCCGCGAGGCCCGACGTCTCGATCCTCACCCGCGCGCCCGGCGCGCTGTCGCCGTGGTGCTCGCTGAGGTGCAGCCTCACCGCGCCGAGCGAGAGGCCCAAGTAAAGCGGCAAATCCGGTTCGAACCGATGCTCGAACTCGACCTTGAAGCCGAGAAAATCGAAATAAAATTCCCGTGCCTTGTGGATGTCGAACCTCCGCAGGACCGGGATCACGGTGGAGAATCGCGCAGCCATCGGCTGTCCCCCTGCAATCGGCCGGGTTAACCACGGCGCATAGCTGATGCCGCCGACGCCGGCTCTGGTGTGTAGCGTACCGCAGCGCGGCAGGCTATGGTCCGGCCCGGAGAGCATGGGCACATGGAACCTACCGACCAGACCACACATTTCGGCTTCCGGGACGTCGCGCTCGGCGAGAAGCAGTCGCTGGTGAACGACGTGTTCCGCAGCGTCGCGTCGCGCTACGACCTGATGAACGACCTGATGTCCGGCGGCATGCATCGCCTCTGGAAGGACGCGATGATCAACGCGCTGAACCCGCCGCGCAACGACGCGCCGTTCGCGCTGCTCGATGTCGCGGGCGGCACCGGCGACATTTCCTTCCGCGCGGCGAAGGCCTCCGGCTACGGCTTTCACGCTACCGTCTGCGACATCAACGGCGACATGCTGGCGGTCGGCCGCGAGCGCGCGGTGAAACAGATGCTCGATGACCGGGTGTCGTTCGTCGAAGGCAACGCCGAGGCGCTGGCGTTTCCGGATCGCTCCTTCGACGCCTACACCATCGCGTTCGGCATCCGCAACGTGCCGCGCATCGATCTGGCGCTGCGCGAGGCGTATCGCGTGCTCAGGCCCGGCAGCCGCTTCCTTTGTCTGGAATTCTCCTCGGTCGACGTGCCCGGCCTCGACCGGCTCTATGACCTGTTCTCGTTCAAGGTGATTCCGCCGCTCGGCCGCGCCGTCACCGGCGATGCCGAATCCTATCAGTACCTCGTCGAATCGATCCGCAAGTTTCCGAAGCCCGCCGCCTTCGCCGACATGATCCGCGACGCCGGCTTCGCGCGGGTGAACTGGCAGCCGCTGTCCGGTGGCATCGTGGCCTTGCATTCGGGCTGGCGCTTGTGATCTCCGCACTCACTCACGTCGCGCGGCTGACGCGCGCCGCTTACGTATTCGCGCGTGAGGGCGTGTTCGGTACCGTCGATCCGGCATTGGTGCCGGCCCCGGGCCAATTGCTGCTGCGCATGGCGCGGCTGATCGAGCGGCGCGGCGCCAAATCCGGCCCGCGCCTGTCGCGGGCGCTGACCCGGCTCGGCCCGGCTTATCTCAAGCTCGGCCAATTCCTCGCCACCAGGCCCGACGTCGTCGGCGTGGCGCTGGCGCGCGATCTCGAAAGCCTGCAGGACCGGCTGCCGCCGTTTCCGCAGGCTGAGGCCGAAAGCGTCGTCGCCGCTTCGCTGGAGCGGCCTGTCGCGCAGGCCTTTGCGTCGTTCGGCCCGGCGGTGGCCGCCGCCTCCATCGCGCAGGTGCATCGCGGCGAGGTCGCGACCAGCGCGGGACGCCGCCAGGTCGCCGTGAAAGTGTTGCGACCGCAAGTGGGCGCGCGTTTTCGCCGCGACCTTGCGGATTTCTTCTTCGTCGCCGAACGCGCCGAGCGCTATTCGGCGGAAGCGCGTCGGCTGCGTCTGATTGAGATCATCAACACCATGTCGCGCTCGGTCGCGATGGAAATGGATCTGCGGCTGGAAGCAGCGGCGCTCTCCGAGATGGCGGAGAACACCCGCGACGATCCCGATTTCCGCGTGCCGGCGGTGGACTGGGACCGCACCACCAACAACGTGCTGACGATGGAGTGGATCGACGGCATCGCGCTGAACGATCACGCGCGGCTCGCCTCGTCGCACGTCGATTTGCCGGATCTCGGCCGCAAGGTGATCCAGAGCTTCCTGCGCCACGCGCTGCGCGACGGCTTCTTTCACGCCGACATGCATCCCGGCAACCTGTTCCTCGACGACTCGGGACGGCTGGTCGCGGTCGACTTCGGCATCATGGGCCGGCTCGGCGTGAGAGAGCGGCGTTTCCTCGCGGAGATTTTGCTCGGCTTCATCACCCGCAACTATCGCCGCGTCGCCGAGGTGCATTTCGAGGCCGGCTATGTGCCGCCGCACCATTCGGTGGAGAATTTCGCACAGGCGATCCGCGCCATCGGCGAGCCGATCCACAACCGCACCGCCGAGGAAATCTCCATGGCGAAGCTGTTGTCGCTGCTGCTGGAGGTGACCGCGCTGTTCGACATGCAGACGCGGCCGGAATTGATCCTGCTGCAGAAGACCATGGTGGTGGTGGAAGGGGTGGCCCGCAGCTTCGATCCGAAGCTCGACATCTGGACCGTCGCCGACCCGGTGGTGCGCGAGTGGATTGAGCGCAATCTCGGGCCGATCGGCCGCATCCAGGGCGCGATGGCCGGCGCCGGCGAACTCGGCAAGGCTGTGAGCGGGCTGCCGGCGATCGCCTCGCGTTCGATCCGGGTCCTGGAGCAACTCGAGGTGATGGTTCGCGACGGCGTCTCCCTGTCGCCGGACACCATCGCCGCGATCGGCCGGGTCCGCGCCCGCCAGAACCGCTGGCGCACGGTCGCGCTCTGGGTGATCGCCCTGACCTTTCTCAGTATTCTCTGGCTGGTGCGGTGAACACGCCGCGGGCATCCATGTCCGGCCGGCCCTGCCGCTGAAAGTCGCGGCATCAATTTCGATTGCATCGAAATCAATGCAATCATAAGATAGGCATACGGAAACAGGGCACCTTCGATGGCCAGCCTGACCATTCGCAAGCTCGACGACGCGATCAAGGCCGAACTACGCTTGCGTGCGGCGCAACATGGACGATCCGTCGAAGACGAGGTGCGCAACATTTTGCGCGAGGCGGCGGGAGCCGGAGCGGCCGCCGCCGCGCCGCCATACCGCAGCGCAGCATCACAAGAGAGCATCGCCGCGCGCCAGAACCCCGGGAATTTGCGCGCTACTCTTATTATTGGCGGCGGAATCGCGGCCTATAAGGGCCTTGACCTGATCCGCCGCCTCAAGGACAACGGCTTCACCGTGCGTTGTGTGCTGACGAATGCTGCGCAGCAATTCGTCACACCATTGGCCGCCAGCGCGCTGTCCAACCAGCGCTGCTACACCGACCTGTTCGATTCCGCCAGCGAGTTCGACGCCGGTCATATCCGGCTGGCGCGGGACTGCGACCTGATCGTGGTTGCGCCCGCCACCGCCGATCTGATGGCAAAGATGGCACAAGGCCATGCCGATGATCTCGCCACCGCCGTCCTGCTCGCCACCGACCGGCCGGTGCTGCTGGCCCCGGCGATGAACCCGCTGATGTGGGCCAATGCCGCTACCCGGCGCAACGTCGCGCAATTGCAGCGCGACGGCGTCCGCATGATCGGCCCCAACAGCGGCACCATGGCGGAGGCCGGCGAAGCCGGCGTCGGCCGCATGTCCGAGCCGCTGGAGATCGCAGCCCGCGCGCTGGAGGTGGTCCGCCCGCCCCGCGCCCGGCCGCTCGCCGGCAAGCGCATCCTGATCACCGCCGGCCCGACCCACGAGCCGATCGATCCGGTGCGCTACATCGCCAACCGCTCCTCCGGCAAACAGGGCTTTGCCATCGCCGCCGCCGCCCGTGAGGCCGGCGCGGAAGTGACGCTGGTCACCGGCCCGGTCGGTCTCGGCGATCCTCTGGGCGTTCACGTCAAGCGCGTCGAAAGCGCGCGCGACATGCTGGCGGAGGTGGAGGCGGCACTCCCCGCTGACGTCGCGATCTTCGCCGCGGCGGTGGCCGACTGGCGCGTCGCCAATCAGGGCGAACAGAAGATCAAGAAGACCGCGAGCGGCTTTCCGCACCTCGACCTCGTCGAGAACCCCGACATCCTCGCCACCATCGCGCATCGCATCCAGGGACGTCCGCCGCTGGTGATCGGCTTCGCGGCCGAGACCGAATACCTGCTCGACAACGCCCGCTCCAAACTGGCGCGAAAGGGCTGCGACTGGATCGTCGCCAACGATGTCTCGCCCGCGACCGGCATCATGGGCGGCGACCGCAACACCGTGCACCTCATCAGCAAGGACGATGGCGCGGCGGACGGCGTCCGCATCGATTCCTGGCCGGCGATGGGCAAGGACGAAGTGGCGACGCACCTGATCGCGCAGGTCGCCGACGCCCTGAAGGAACCGGCGACATGAGCATGCCTGCGACCGCCACCGTGACCATCGAGTTCGTCCAGTTGCCGCACGGGCGCGGATTGCCGCCGCCCTGCTATCAGAGCGACGACGCCGCCGGGATGGATCTCGTTGCCGCGGTTCCCGAGGACGCCCCGATGACCCTTGCAGCCGGCGCCCATGGCATGATCCCGACCGGCCTCGTCATCGCGCTGCCGCCGGGCTTCGAGGCGCAGGTGCGGCCCCGCTCCGGCCTTGCCGCGAAGTTCGGCGTCACCGTCCTGAATTCGCCGGGCACCATCGATGCCGACTATCGCGGCGAGATCAACGTGCTCTTGATCAATCACGGCCGCGACGCCTTCACCATCAAGCGCGGCGAGCGCATCGCGCAGATGATCGTCGCGCCGGTGACGCGGGCCAATCTGGTTCCCGTTGCTGAACTCTCCACCACCGCGCGCGGCAGCGGCGGCTTCGGCTCGACCGGCCGGTAGATCGTTTTCCGGTCAGACTGGATCGCCGCAACGACAGTGCAATTCCCTCTCCCCGGCGGGGAGAAGGTTAGGGTGAGGGGAATCGGATCTATCGATAGGCCACTTCCCCTCACCCGGATTGCTCCGCAATCCGACCTCTCCCTATGGGGAGAGGTGAAATCCGCCTGAGCCGAATGGATTCATCTCGCACTTTCCGCATTTTTTCCGCCCACGCCTCCCGTTCACGGTCTGGACTCTGTTCGTGCGAGTCCGGTTGAGGGATATTGAGGGCGATTCGCGCGCGGCGCTGGCAGCCGCAGCGCTGCCGTGCGGTTTGGGGCGAACGATGTCTGGCGTTATCGCAGCGATACGTCGAACCCTGCTGTCATGCACATCGCTGGTGCGCGACGGCACGGCCGGCCTTGCCGCGACCACGCTGATGGCCACCACGCCGGCCTGGGCGAACGACGGCGGTCTTCTCGCGCAGACGCTCGCCGCTTTCGCCGAGTTCGATCAGCGCAGCATGGCCGCCGCCGCCTTGGCGCTGGGCGTGCTCGGCTTCTCGGTGCTCGCCACCATCCTCCTGATGCGAACGCGGATCCGCGCCGCGGCCAACGAGCATAAGCTCAAGGCCCGGGTTCACAGCCTCGAGGCCGAAGTCGACCGCTATCGCGCTTTGCTGTTCGCCGAGCCGCAGGTGCTGATCTCCTGGCCCGCCGGCGACGACCGCCCGGACATCAGCGGCGACGTCGCCTTGGTATTGCCGCAAGATTCCCCGTCGCTGGCGCCGCAGCGCGTGCTGGCCTTCGGCACCTGGCTGCCGCCGGAGCCGGCCCTGCAGATGGATCACGCCGTCGACGCGCTGCGCGAGTCCGGCGAGAGTTTTCAACTGCATCTCACCACCAGCAACGGCCGCGCGGTGGAAGCGATGGGCCGCGCCATCGGCGGCCAGGCCATCGTGCGCATCCGCGAACTTGGCGGCCTGCGCCGCGATCTCGCCGAGATGAGCATGCGTTATCGCGATCTCGTCGTCGAAACCGAAATGCTGCGCGGTCTCGCCGCCTCCGCGCCGTGGCCGCTCTGGGCCCGCAAAGCCAACGGCCAACTCGCTTACGCGAACGCCGCCTATGCCAGCGCCACCGACGCGCCGACGGCGGCCGACGCGGTCGCGGGCAATTTCGAACTGCTCGACAGCGACGACCGCGTTCGGATGGCCCAGGGTCTCGCCAACAACGCAGTGTTCGACGCGCGCGTGCCCGTGGTGGTGAGTGGCGAGCGGCGCATCTACGATATTCACGCGCGCAACGTGCCGGGCGGCACCGCCGGCATCGCGATCGATACGACCGAGGCGGCGACGCTGCGCACGGCGCTGCAGCGGATGGCCGACGCGCACCGCCGCACGCTCGACCAGTTGTCATCCGGCGTCGCGGTGTTCGACGGCGAACGGCGGCTGGCCTTCTACAACGACTCCTATCGCCGGCTGTGGGATCTCGACCGCGCCTTCCTCGACAGCAACCCGGACGACTCCAGCATTCTGGATCGTCTGCGCGCCGCGCGGAAAATTCCGGAGCAGCCGGATTTCCGCGCCTGGAAAGCGCGCCTGCACGAGGCTTATCGCGCCGTCGAGCCCGCGAAGGACGTCTGGTATCTGCCGGACGGCCGCGCCGTCAGCATTGTCACCACGCCGAACCCCGAAGGCGGCGTCACCTATCTGTTCGACGACGTCACCGAAAGCCTCGATCTCGCGCGCCGCTTCGACGGTCTGATCCGCGTGCAGCGCGAGACGCTGGACAATCTCGCCGAGGCGGTCGCGGTGTTCGGCAGCAATGGCCGCGCGCAACTGTTCAATCCCGCCTTTGCCAAGATGTGGCGGCTGTCCACCGAGGCGCTCAACGATCAGCCGCATATCGAGACCGTGGTGAACTGGTGCCGGCCGCTGTTCAACGACGAGGCGGCGTGGCGGACCGTTCACGATGCCATCACCGCTATCGAGAACCGCAGTCCGCGGCCGCTCAAGATGGAGCGCAGCGACGGCAGCGTGCTCGACTGCATGACGCTGCCGCTGCCGGACGGCGCCACCATGGTGACGTTCCAGGACATCACCGACACCGAGAATGTCGAACGCGCGCTGCGCGAACGCAACGAGGCGCTCGAAGCCGCCGACCAGATGAAGGTGGATTTCGTCCACCATGTCTCCTACGAACTGCGCTCGCCGCTGACGACGATCATCGGCTTCGCGCATTTCCTCAGCGATCCGTCGACCGGACCGCTCACCGTCAAGCAGGACGAGTATCTCGGCTATATCACCGCATCGACCAACGCGCTGCTCGCGATCATCAACAACATCCTTGATCTTGCCACCATCGATGCCGGCGCGATGACGCTCAATCTCGGCCCGGTCGACATTCGCAAGGCGATCGATGCCGCCGCCGAGGGCATTCAGGACAGGCTCGTGCGCGACCATATCGCGCTGCGCATCGAGACCAGCTCCGACATCGGCCAGTTCGTTGGCGACGAGCGCCGTGTCGTGCAGGTGCTTTACAATCTGCTCGCCAACGCCGTCGGCTTCGCGCCGCAGGACTCCACCATCACGCTGAGCGCGCAGCGCACCGATCATAGCGTCGTCTTCGCCGTCAGCGATCACGGCCCGGGCATTCCGGCCGAGGTCAAGGACAAGGTGTTCGACTGGTTCGAGAGTCACTCCAATGGCTCGCGGCATCGCGGCGCCGGGCTCGGCCTGTCGCTGGTGCGGTCCTTCGTCGAACTCCATGGCGGCAAGGTGCGCGTCGATTCGGTGGTCGGCAAGGGCACCACGGTGACCTGCGAATTCCCCGCCGATCAGGCCATCCAACGTAACGCCGCTGAATGACAGCGCCCGCGACATTCTCCGTGGCCCTCGCCAACGAGACGGCGACCGCCAATCTGATGGCCGATCTGGCGCTGCTCATCAGCGCCGGCGACGTTATCACGCTGTCGGGCGATCTCGGCGCCGGCAAATCGGCGGCCGCACGCGCGATGATCCGCTATTTCGCCGGCGACGATACGCTGGAGGTGCCGAGCCCGACCTTCACCCTGGCGCAGACCTACGAACTGCCGTCCTTTCCGCTGCTGCATGCCGATCTCTATCGCATCGAAGACCCGGGCGAACTCGAAGAGATCGGCCTCGATCCGCTGCCGGAAGGCGTCGTGACGCTGATCGAATGGCCGGACCGTGCCGCGCATGCGCTGCCGGCCGACCGCATCGACATCGCTTTCAGCCATCGGCCGGCGCTCGGCGCCTCCGCGCGCGCCGCCGAGATCACCGGCCACGGCAAGGCCGCGGCTCAGGTGGCGCGCCTCGCCGCGCTGCGCCGCTTTCTCGAGCACAGCGGCTATGATCACGCGCGCCGACGCCGCATGGCGGGCGACGCCTCGACCCGCTCTTATGCGCGGCTGTATCAGGATGACGCGGTCGTCATTCTGATGAATGCACCGAAGCGCCCCGACGGCCCTGCGATCTATCGCGGCAAATCCTATAGCGCGGCGGTGCATCTGGCGGAGGACGTGCGACCTTTCGTGGCGGTCGCCAATGCGCTGCGCGCGCAGGGCCTCTCGGCGCCGGCGATCTATCACATGGATCTCGATAGCGGCTTTTTGATTCTCGAGGATCTGGGCAGCGAAGGGGTGATCGGCGGCACGCCGCCGCAGCCGCTGCCGGAACGCTACCAGGTGGCGACGGACCTGCTCGCCATGCTGCACCACGATCCCTTGCCCGCCACCCTGCCGCTGGCGCTGCAGGGCACCTACACCATTCCCGACTTCGATACCGAAGCCATGCTGATCGAGATCGGCCTGATGCTGGAATGGTATCTGCCGGATCGTGGGGCCGACCCGGGCGAGGCCGCCCGCGCGGAATTCATGGCGCTGTGGCATGCCCTACTGGCGCGCCAGCCCGCCGATGAGACCTGGGTGCTGCGTGACTTCCATTCCCCGAACCTGATCTGGCTCGAGGATCGCCCCGGCATCAACAAGGTCGGCGTGATCGATTTTCAAGACACGCTGATGGGGCCGCCCAGCTACGATCTCGTCTCATTGCTGCAGGACGCGCGGATCGATGTGCCGGAGCCGCTCGAACTGGCAATGTTCGCGCGCTACGTCGCCGCGCGCCGCGCCGCCGATCCGGCCTTCGACGTTGCGACCTTCGCCGAGAGCTATGCCGTGATGTCGGCGCAGCGCAACACCCGGCTGCTCGGCACCTTCGCGCGGCTCAACCGCCGCGACGGCAAACCGCAGTATCTGCGGCATCAGCCACGCATCTGGGCCTATCTCCACCGATCACTGGCGCATCCGGCACTGGCGGTGCTGCGCGACTGGTACGCAACCCACGTCCCGCCGCCACAATCCTAGCCGGCCTGCTTTACCCTCTGTTAGCCAGCGCGGGCTTAGATCAAGCAGCGACATCGGTCATGCCGCCGGACCATCCTGCGGGACGGCGAGTGCACATATGACGAGGTGGGAATGGCGGCGGAACAGCGACGCAGCGGCGAACGGGTGACCTTTGAGCGCGGCTACAACGCGCATCTGATGGGCATCGACGGCACCTGGCGCCGTCACTGCACCATGGAAGACGTCTCCGAAACCGGCGCCAAGCTCACCGTGCAGGGCTCGATCGAAGGCCTGCATCTCAAGGAATTTTTCCTGCTGCTGTCCTCGACCGGACTCGCCTATCGGCGCTGCGAACTCGCATGGGTCAACGGCGACCAGATCGGCGTCAATTTTCTCAAGCAGGGCGACAAGAAGAAGAAACCGCGCGGCAATGCCGCGCAGGTTGTCGAAGTCTGAACCGGCAGCGGCCGGCATCCCCGTCATATCGTTGTCATCGCCGCTGCCTATGGCAGGCTCGACGGCGGTTCATCCATGATAGACTCGCCGGAAGCGATTCTCCCGACGCACCTTGGGGTGAGGACATCCACGCATGCCCGTCCGACCGACCAAAGCCATGGTTCTCGCCGCCGGCCTCGGCACGCGGATGCGTCCGCTGACGGACCACATGCCGAAGCCGCTGGTGCCGGTGGCCGGCCGGCCGCTGCTCGATCACGTGCTCGACAAGCTCGCCGACTTCGGCGTCGGCGAGGCCGTGGTCAATGTGCACTATCTGCCCGATCAGATCATCGATCATGTTGCCGCGCGGACAAAGCCGCGCATCCTGATTTCCGATGAACGCGACGCGGTGCTCGGGACCGGCGGCGGCGTGGTCAAGGCGCTGCCGCGGCTCGGCCCGGCCCCGTTCTTCCACCTCAACGCCGACACCCTGTGGATCGACGGCGCGCAGCCGAACCTGTCGCGGCTCGCCGATGCGTTCGATCCGGCGCGGATGGATATCCTGCTGCTGATGGCGCCGACCGCGGGCAGCATCGGCTATAGCGGCAGCGGTGATTATGCGATGTTGCCGGACGGCGCGCTGCGCCGACGCAAGGAGCGCGAGGTGGTGCCGTTCGTCTATGCCGGCGTTGCCATTCTGTCGCCGGCGATTTTCACGGATGCCCCCAGCGGCGAATTCGCGCTCACCAGACTGTTCGACCGGGCCGGCGAACGCGAGCGACTGTTCGGCCTGCGGCTCGACGGATTATGGATGCATGTCGGCACGCCCGACGCTGTGCAGGCCGCGGAGCAGGCCTTTCTCGCCAGCGCGGCGTGAGCGAATTTCCGGTCTCGATGGAAAGACCTGCCACAAAGCGAGCCGCGCTCCTCTTCCCGCAAAGGCGGTCACGCCCGTCTTCGACGGACTATGGGGAGAGGTGAGGTATCGTTCGGGGCGATACAATCCAGACTGATTTCCCGCTGTGATTGCACCCTTGCGATGGGGTAATCTGATTCTCAAATCAGGTTGCTCATGCACGTCTTCAATATTCCCGCCTCCGCGCCATTTCTGCCGACGCTGATCGCAGCGCTGGTCGACGGCCGGCTGGTCGAAGGCTTCAGCGCGCGCGCGCATCCGGAGCGGCTGGCAACGGCCACGCTTTATCTGCCGACGCGGCGCGCCGGACGCCTCGCGCGCCAGGTGTTCCTCGACGTGCTGGCCACCGATGCCGCCGTGCTGCCGCGCATCGTCACGCTCGGCGATATCGACGAGGATGATTTCGCCTTCACTGAAACCGACATTCGCGACTCGTTCGATCTTCCGCCCGCCCTCGGCGGACTGGAACGTCGGCTGACCTTGGCGCGGCTGGTCGCCGCCTGGGCGAAACAGCTGCGGCCGCAAAGTCCGCTGGTGGCGCCGCTGGTGGTGGGCGGCCCGGCCGCAACGCTGGCGCTCGCTACCGATCTCGCGCGGCTGATGGACGACATGGCGACGCGCGGAGTCGACTGGGCGGCGCTGGACGGACTCGTTCCCGACGCGCTGGACGATTACTGGAAGCTGTCGCTGGATTTCCTCAAGATCGCGCGCGAGACCTGGCCGGCCTATCTCACAGCGGCCGGCCATATCGAGCCCGCCGCGCGCCGCGATCTCCTGATCGCGGCGGAAGCCGAGCGGTTGAAAGCGCAGCACGACGGTCCGGTGATCGCGGCCGGGTCCACCGGCTCGATGCCGGCCACGGCGAAGCTGCTGCACGCCATTGCGCAGCTGCCGCACGGCGCGGTGGTGCTGCCCGGCCTCGATACCGATCTCGACGACGCGGCATGGCGCCTGATCGGCGGCCATCGCGATGCGCATGGCCAGTTCGACATCGCGCCCTCGTCAAACCATCCGCAATTCGCGCTGCACGCGCTGCTGGCGCGCTTCGGCATTGAACGCCGCGACGTCACGCCGCTTGCCGCACCTGCAGCGCATGGCCGCGAGATGCTGTCCTCCGAAGCCATGCGGCCAGCGACTGCCACCGGCCGCTGGCACCAGCGGCTCGCGGAGCCGGAAGTGGCGGGGCAGATCGCGAAAGCCATGCACCGGTTCGCGGTGATCGAAGCGCCCAATCCGGAGATGGAGGCGCTGGCGATCGCGGTGGCGATGCGCGAGGCGCGCGAACTAAATCTCTCCGCGGCGCTCGTGACCCCGGATCGCGCGCTGGCGCGACGGGTGATGGCGGCGCTCGACCGCTGGAATCTGACCTACGACGATTCCGGCGGCGATCCGCTGCTCGACAAGCCGGCCGGCCTCTTTGCGCGGCTCGCCGCGCGGGCAGCCTGCGAAGGCCTCGAACCGCCGACGCTGCTGGCGCTGCTGAAGCATCCGCTGTTTCGTCTCGGCCGCGCCCGCGGCGGCTGGCGCCGTGCCATCGAGACGCTGGAACTGGCGCTGCTGCGCGGGACGCGGCCCGCCGCGCGGACTGCGGGGCTGGCGCGCGATTTCGCAACCTTCCGCGCGGAATTGGCAAAGCTCCATCGCGCCGAGGAATCCGCGATTCATGCCACCGAGCCGCGCGCGAAACTGCGAGAGCCCGAGCTCGATGAGGCCGCCGCGCTGATCGAGGCGCTGGCAGCAGCACTGGCCTCGCTTGAAAACATCAAGCCGCAGGCCGAAACCGATTTCGTGGTATTGGCGCAGCGCCACCGCGACATGCTCATTCTGCTTGCGACCGACGACGCCGGTCTCATTCCCGCGTTCGACGATCACGACGGCCGGGCGCTGCTGGCTGCGTTTGACGCACTGCTCGGCGACATCGCCGACAATACTCCCGCGCCCAGTGGGTTGACGCTGCCGCTGCGGGACTACACTGAAGTCTTCCAGACCGCATTCGGTGACCGCGTGGCGCGGCAGCCGCTGACCACCGAAGCGCAGCTTCGCATCTATGGTCTGCTCGAAGCGCGATTGACGCAAGATGACCGCGTCATCCTCGGCGGCCTGATCGAGGGCACCTGGCCCCCGGCGCCGCGGATCGATCCATGGCTGAGCCGGCCGATGCGCTATCAGCTCGGCCTCGATCTGCCGGAGCGGCGGATCGGCCTGTCCGCTCACGATTTCGCGCAACTGCTCGGCAGCGGTGATGTGATCCTGAGTTATCCGGCAAAGGCCGGCGGCGCACCGGCGGTCGCGTCGCGATTCCTGCATCGGCTGGAGGCGACGGCCGGTGCGGATGCCTGGACGAGCGCGGTTCGCGCCGGCGCGCGTTACCTGCGCTACGCCGAAGCGCTCGACCGTCCCGCGGCCGTGACGCCGGTCACGCAGCCGATGCCGACACCGCCCCGCGCGCTGCGCCCGTTGCGAATGTCTGTCACCGAGATCGAGGATTGGCTGCGCGATCCCTATACCATTTTCGCCAAGCGCATTCTGAAACTGTTGCCGCTTGATCCGGTGGACATGCCGCTGACCGCGGCGGATCGCGGCTCGACGATCCACGCCGCGCTCGGCGATTTCACCCGCCGCTTCGCGGATGCGCTGCCCGACGATGTCGAAGCGGCATTGCGTGCGATCGGTGTCCAGCGCTTCGCCGCATTGATGGAGCAGCCGGAGGCCCGCGCGTTGTGGTGGCCGCGCTTTCAGCGCATTGCCGCCTGGTTCGCCGCCTGGGAACGCGAACGCCGCATCAACGTCGCCCGGATCGACGCCGAAGTGCGCGGCGAAATCCCGATCCCGCTCGATGGCGAGCGCACCTTCCTGCTCGCGGCGCGCGCCGACCGCATCGAGCATCGCCGGGACAACACCTTCGCCCTTCTCGATTACAAGACCGGCTACCCGCCCACCGGCAAGCAGGTGCGCATGGGCCTGTCGCCGCAATTGACGCTGGAAGCGGCGATCCTGCGCCAGGGCGGCTTCGAAGGCATTCCCGCTGGCGCATCGGTCAGCGAACTGGTCTATGTCCGGCTCAGCGGCAACTCGCCGCCGGGCGAGGAACGGCCGATCGAACTGAAGATCAACCGCACCGACACGCCGCAATGGCCCGACGACGGCGCCGACGAGGCGCTGCGCAAGCTTGAAGTGCTGATCCGCCGTTTCGAGGATGAGGCACAGCCCTACAAGTCGCTAAGTCTGTCGATGTGGAGCAACCGCTACGGCACCTATGACGATCTCGCCCGCATCAAGGAATGGTCGGCCGCCGGCGAGGTGGACGGAGGCGACGAATGAGCACGCCACGCCTCAACATTCCGCTGGCGGTGCGCGAGGCCCAGGCAAAGGCCTCCGATCCCACCACGTCCGCCTTCGTTGCCGCCAATGCCGGCGCCGGCAAGACCCATGTGCTGGTGCATCGGGTGATCCGGCTCCTGCTCGACGGCGTATCGCCGGAAAAGATCCTCTGCATCACCTTCACCAAGGCCGCGGCGGCCAACATGGCACAGCGCGTGTTCGAGACGCTCGGCCGATGGGTCACGCTCGATGACGAAGCCCTCGACGCCGCCATCGTCGCGACGGGGGCGCCGAAACCCTCGGCGGCGACGCGGCTGCGGGCGCGCGAACTGTTCGCCTGCGCGCTGGAGACACCCGGCGGACTGAAGGTGCAGACCATCCACGCGCTGTGCACCCGCTTGCTGCAGCAGTTTCCATTCGAGGCAAATGTCCCAGCGCGTTTCGCGGTGCTCGACGACCGCGACCAGAGCGAGATGATGGAGCGTGCCAATCTCGCAGTGCTGCTGGAGGCTTCGCGCGCTCCGGAGAGCGCCGTGGGCCGCGCGCTGAATGTCGCCATGGCTTACGCCGCCGACGTCACTTTCAAGGACGTGGTGCGCGAGGCCTGCCTCAGCCGCGAACATTTCCTCGCCTGGGCGGATCAGGAGGGCGGCGTCGAGGCCGCGCGAGCGCAGCTGGCGCGGGCGCTCGGCGTCATGCCAGACGACACGCTCGCCGCGACCGAGCGCGAGATCGTCGAGGGGCCGCATCTGCCGCGAATGCGATGGAAAGCGACCGCGGCCCTCCTCGCAACCGGCAGCAAGAGCGACCACGATCAGGCGGCGCGGCTATTGGCGGCCGCCGAGCTGGAGGGCAGCGCGCAGATCGACGAATATCTGCGCGTGTTTCTCACCGAGAAGCAGGAACCGCGTAAGACGCTGCTGACCAAGAAGCTCGGCGAGGCCGAGCCCGGTTTGGCGCAGACATTCGCCAATGAAGCCACCCGCATCGCGCTGCTGCTCGAGAAGCGCCGGGCGGTGACGCAACGCGATCGCACCGAGGCGCTGTTGACCATCGCCAGCGCGGTCGCGGCGCATTATCGCGCCGAGAAACTGCAGCGCGGCCTGCTCGACTACGACGATCTGATCGACAGGACGCTGGCGCTGCTTGATAATGTTTCGTCGAGCTGGGTGCACTACAAGCTCGACCGCGGCGTCGACCACGTGCTGATCGACGAGGCGCAGGATACCAGCCCGCGGCAATGGGACATCATCGATCGCATCATCGCCGAATTCACATCCGGTGAAGGTGCGCGCGACGGCGTCAAGCGCACCATCTTCGCGGTCGGCGACGAGAAACAATCGATTTTCTCGTTTCAGGGCGCGGCGCCGCGCGAGTTCGATCATCGTCGCCGTGAGCTGAAGATTCGATTCGAGCGCGCCGGCCTGCGCTTCGAGCCGGTGTCTTTCACCTACTCGTTCCGCTCCGGCGACAGCGTGCTGCGCGCGGTGACCAGCGCATTCCAGTCGCCGGACATCTACAGAAGCATCACCACCGATCTCGACGGCATGCCGCCGCACATGGCACTCGCCGATGCCGCGCCGAGCCTGATCGATCTTTGGGAGCTGGAGAAGCCGGACGAACGGCCCGACATCGAAGGCTGGCAGGCGCCCTTCGATGCCGTGTCGGAGACCAGCCCGCAGGTGAAGCTGGCAAAGCGCGTGCAAGCGGAGATCGCCGCGCTGATCCGCAGCGGCACCATGACCGGACCGGCAAACAATCGCCGGCCGCTGCGCTACGGTGACATTCTCGTTCTGGTGCGCCGACGCGAGAAGACCTTCCATGCAGTGATTCAGGCGCTGAAATATGCCGGCATTCCGGTGGCGGGCGCCGACCGCCTCAAGCTCATCGACCATATCGCGGTGATCGACCTGATGAATCTTGCCGACGCGCTGCTGCTGTCGCGCGACGATCTGGCGCTTGCAGTCGCGCTGAAAAGCCCGCTGTTCGGCCTCACCGACGACGACCTGCTGACGATCGCACCTCATCGTCGCGGTTCGTTGCGCGACGCGTTGGCCCACCATGCGGACAGCAGCGCGGCCTTGAAAGCCGCGCATGACCGCTTGCTCAGTTACGAAAAGCGGGCGTTGAGAGACTCGCCCTTCAGCTTCTATGCATGGCTGCTGGGTGGCCAGGGAGAGGCCGAAAGCGGCCGCGCGCGCATCCTTCGGCGGCTGGGGCCCGAGGCCAATGACGCGCTGGACGAATTCCTCGATCTCGCGCTGAGCTATGAGCGCAAGGCGCCGGCGTCGCTGCAGGGTTTCATGGCCTGGCTGCGTGCGGCCGACACGGATATCAAACGCGATATGGACATCGGCCGCGACGAGGTGCGGGTTATGACCGTGCACGGGTCGAAGGGCCTGGAAGCCTCTGTCGTGTTCATGGTCGACACCACAACCTCGCCCTCAGATTCGCAGCGGCTGCGCTTGATCCGCGTGCCGCAGGGCAATGCCGCGCCGCATGCGCCGGGCGTCAACGTGTGGGCCGGCAGCAAGGCCGACGATCCCGCGACGGTGGCCGCGGCGCGAGCAGCGATGCTGACTGAAACCGAGGACGAATATCGCCGCCTTCTCTATGTCGCGATGACGCGCGCCGCCGACCGGCTGATCGTCGGAGGGTGTCAGCCCGGCAACCGCAAGGAGGTGCGCCAGAATTCCTGGTACGACCTGATCGCCAAAGGACTCGCGGCATCGGACCTCGTCTGCGCGGAGATCGACACTCCTTTCGGCCCGATCAAGCGTTACAGTCGCGCCGGCGACGTTCACGCGACGTCGCCGCAACACCCGCGGGCGGCGGAGGCTGACGCTGCATTCCCATTGCCGCCCTGGCTGCGCCAGCCGGCAGCGCCGGAGCCACGCGTCGAGATGCTCGTGCGTCCATCGGACTCGGCGGAGGACGATGCGCATGGCCTGCGCAGCGGCGAATCGACGGAGCAGCGCGCTCGCGCCCGCAAACGGGGCACGCTGGCGCATCGCCTGCTGCAGTCGCTGCCCGACGTTGCCCCGGCGCAGCGGCGCGAGACCGCGCGGCGCTATCTCGCCCGTGCCGCCCGGGACTGGCCGGAGGAAGATCGCGACGCTCTCGCAACGCAGGCTCTCGCACTCCTGGACGATCCGCGTTTCGCGGCGGTGTTCGCACCGGGCAGCCGCGCCGAAGTCTCGATCACCGGCCGGCTCACGCGCGGCGACGGGACGCGCGTTCTTGTGTCCGGTCAGATCGATCGCCTGGTGGTCACCGACACATCGGTTCTGATAGTCGACTACAAGACCAACCACGCGCCGCCGACACATCCCGGCGCCGCCCCGCGCCCCTATGTCCGGCAGCTTGCGCTCTATCGCGCAGTTCTTGCCAAGCTATACCCCGGGCGCTCCATCCGCGCCGCGCTGCTTTGGACCGAAACGCTTGATTTGATGGAGCTTTCTCCGTCTGCGCTGGACGCAGAGCTGGCGCGATAAGGGAGCCTTGACCCGGGAGGGCAGCATTCCTACGTTCACCGCCGAATGACAGACGCGATTCCCGCGCCGCCAGTTTCTAGGAACAACGAGGTATATCATGGCCGCCGTAGGCAAGGTTTCCGACGCCGATTTCGATGCGCAGGTGCTCAAGGCAGAGGGACCGGTCGTGGTCGATTTCTGGGCCGAGTGGTGCGGTCCGTGCCGCATGATCGCACCGGCGCTGGATGAGATCGCGGGGGCGATGGGCGACAAGGTCAAGATCGTCAAGCTCAATGTCGACGAGAGTCCGCAAACCGCGTCGAAATACGGCGTGATGTCGATTCCGACGCTGATGATCTTCAAGGGCGGCGAAATGGCGTCGCGTCAGGTCGGCGCCGCGCCGAAGCAGAAGCTGCAGCAGTGGATCTCGGCTTCGGTCTGAGACTGCGTCGAATTTGAATTTGGGAAATGGCCGGTGGCGACACCGGCCGTTTTTGTTTGCTGAACATCCGCGATGACGGGAAAGCTCCCTCTCCCCGTTTACGGGGAGAGGGTTGGGGTGAGGGGCAACAGCAGCAGATGGGAAGGCAATCTCCCAACAGGGCGCTCGTCACCCCCTCACCCGACCGGCTTCGCTGCGCTTCGCCGGTCGACCTCTCCCCGCAGGCGGGGAGAGGTTAGTTCACCGCCGTGCCGTTGGCGGCGAGCACTTCGCCGGCGAGATAGAGCGAGCCGCAGATCAGGATGCGCGGCGGCGCTTCATAGGCGAGGCGCCGCAGCGAGGCGATCGCGACATCGACGCCGTTGGCTGTCTCCACCCGCATGCCGAGGCTGCGTCCGGCCTCCGCCAGCCGCTCGACCGGCATCGCGCCGTCGCGCGCGATCGGCACCGCGATGATGTGGCGCGTCAGCCCGGCGAAATTGGCGAGGAAGGCATCGGCATCCTTGTTGGCCATCATGCCGACGATCAGCACCAGCGGCCGCGACACCCGCTCCTCGAGATCGCCGAGGGCTGCCGCAACCACGCGACCGCCATCGGCATTATGGCCGCCGTCGAGCCAGACTTCCGCGCCTTCCGGCGCGAGCCGCACCAGCGCGCCGCAGCCGAGCCGCTGCATCCGCGCCGGCCACTCCGCGCGCGCGACGCCGCCCTCATAAGCGGCATGATCAAGCGCGAAAGCGCCGCTCGCACGCAGGGTCGCGATCGCCAGCCCCGCATTCTCGATCTGATGACGGCCGAGCAGCCGCGGCACCGCGAGATCGAGCAGCCCGCGCTCATCCTGATAGACCAGCCGTCCATGCTCGACGCCGACGTGCCAGGTTTCCTCGGCCGCGTGCAGCGGCGCGCGCATCCGCTTCGCCTGCGTCTCGATCACCGCCAGCGCGTCCGGCGCCTGCGCGGCACAGATCACCGCCACGCCGCGCTTGATGATGCCGGCTTTCTCGCCCGCGATGGCTTGGAGCGTCGATCCGAGAAACTCGGTGTGATCCATGCCGATCGGCGTCAGCACGCAGGCCGCCGGCGCCTCGACCACGTTGGTGGCGTCGAGCCGTCCGCCGAGGCCGGTCTCCAGCAGCACCACGTCGGCCGCATGCCGCGCGAACAGCAGGAATGCCGCCGCCGTCTCGATCTCGAAGCGGGTGATCGGGCTGCCTCCATTGACGCGCTCGCATTCCAGCAGCGCCTCGCGCAACGCGTCGTCACCGATGAGCACGCCGCCACCAGCGCGGCCAAGACGAATGCTCTCGTTGATGCGCATCAGCCACGGCGAGGTATAGACATGCACGCGCAAACCGGCCGCTTCGAGAATCGCGCGCAGGAACGCGATGGTCGAGCCCTTGCCGTTGGTTCCGGCCACATGAATCACCGGCGGCAGCTTGCGCTCGGGATGATCAAGCGCCGCCAGCAATCGCTGCACACGCTCCAAGGTCAGATCGATGCGATGGGGATGAAGCCGCGACAGCCGCGCCAGCAGTTCGTCCAGCGAGGGTAACGGCGTTGCGGCGGGAGCGCTCACGCCTGCGGCGCGGCCGAGGCAGCGCCTTCGGACGCGACGTCCGCCGGCGTGTCGACCGCGACCGGCGGCGCGCTGGGCCGGCCGACGACCTCAAGCGCCGGCGCCCGCGTCAGCAGCCGGCACAGCCGTGCAAGCGTGGGACGCAGGTCATGACGATGCACGACCATGTCCACCATGCCATGGTCTTTCAGATATTCGGCGCGCTGAAATCCTTCCGGCAGTTTCTCGCGAATGGTCTGCTCGATCACGCGCGCGCCGGCGAAACCGATCAGCGCGCCGGGCTCGGCGATATGGATATCGCCGAGCATCGCGTAGGACGCGGTGACGCCGCCGGTGGTCGGGTTGGTCAGCACCACGATGTAGGGCAGCCCCGCCTCGCGCAGCATCTCCACCGCGACGGTGGTACGCGGCAATTGCATCAGCGACAAAATGCCTTCCTGCATCCGGGCGCCGCCGGAAGCGGCGAACACGATGCACGGCGATTTCTTTTCGATGGCGAGTTCGAAGCCGCGAATGATGGCCTCGCCCGCGGCCATGCCCAGCGAGCCGCCCATGAAGTCGAAGTCCTGCACCGTGACGACAACGCCCTGGCCTTCCAGCTTGCCGTAGCCGACCTTCACCGAGTCGTTCAGGCCGGTCTTGGTCCGCGCATCCTTGATGCGGTCGACATAGCGCCGCTCGTCACGGAACTTGAGCGGATCGGCGGTGACCTCCGGCAGCGCGACGTCGTACCAGGTCTCATTGTCGAAGATCGACTTCAGCCGCGCCGTCGCGCCCATGCGCATGTGGTAGTTCGAACCGGGAATGACGAACTGATTGGCCTCGACATCCTTGTAGAACACCAGCTGCCCGGAATCCGGGCACTTGATCCACAGGTTCTCCGGCGTGTCGCGCTTGAGAATGCTGCGAATTTTCGGCCGGACAACGTTGGTCAACCAGTTCATGCTTTGCTCCGTCGATCAGCTCTATATGGCGCGGGGACCAGCCTGCGGCAAGCCGCTGAGTCCGTTTGAGCTGCGATTGTGGCGTTATTCGGCGGCCTGCGCCGCGCCGCGCACGCCTTGCGCCAGCGCTGCGGTGAGATCGGCAACGGCCTTGACCGTGGCAGCCGTTGCCCGACCTTCGGGATCGAGGCTTTTGGCCAAGGCCTCCACCAGCGCGGTGCCGACCACCGCGCCGTCCGCCGCGCGAGCGATGTCGCGCGCCGCGTCCGGAGTACGAATGCCGAAACCGACGCACACCGGCAGTTTTGTATGCCGCTTGATCCGCGCGACCGCTTCGCCGACCTGCGCCGCATTGGCGGCGGCCGAGCCGGTGATACCGGTGATCGAGACGTAGTAGACGAAGCCCGAGGTGTTGGCGAGCACCGCCGGCAGCCGCTTGTCGTCGGTGGTCGGCGTCGCGAGGCGAATGAAATTGAGCCCGGCCTTCATCGCCGGGAGGCAAAGCTCCTCGTCTTCTTCCGGCGGCAGATCGACGATGATCAGGCCGTCGACGCCAGCGGCTTTCGCATCGGCGAGAAACGCCTCGACGCCGTAGATGTAGATCGGATTGTAGTAGCCCATCAGCACGATCGGCGTCGTGTCGTCATCCTTGCGGAATCCGCGCACCAGATCGAGCGTCTTCTTCAACGTCATGCCGGCCTTCAGCGCGCGCAGGCCCGCCGCCTGAATCGCCGGGCCGTCGGCCATCGGATCGGTGAACGGCATGCCGATCTCGATGATGTCGGCGCCCGCCTGCGGCAGCGCCTTGATGATCGCCAGCGAGGTCGCGGGATCGGGATCGCCGGCCATCAGGAAGGTGACGAAAGCGGCGCGGCCCTGCGTCTTGAGACCGGCCAGGCGTGTATCGATGCGGGTGGTCATGATCAGACAAAAACCGTGCTACACCTCTCCCCGCCGGGGAGAGGTCGGCTGCGTAGCAGCCGGGTGAGGGGGATGGAGAAGTTTCGGGCGAGAGCCAGATTGTTGCGATCGAAACAAACCAGCGCCGAGGCACGGCTCTGGCAGGCGCTGCGCAACCGTTCGTTGGAACGGTGGAAATTTCGACGACAGCATCCGATCGACCGATACGTTGTGGACTTCGTGACGCTTGACGGGAGACTAATCGTCGAAATCGACGGCGTGACACACGAAGCCAAACGCGAGCAGGCATATGATCGTGATCGCACCGCTGCGCTGGAAGCCTGTGGCTTCCATGTGCTCCGCGTGACCAATACGGATGTGTATGACAATCTTGATGGCGTCCTCGAATTGATCCGAACAACCTTACCCGAGGCCTGAGTCCCCCTCACCCGGATCGCAAACGCGATCCGACCTCTCCCCGCCGGGGAGAGGTGAAGGGAGGAGAAGCCCTTCCCAACTGCTCCCATCGCGCGAGAAGATGTACTGCTATTTCGGCCCGGAGATAGCCACGCCTCACCTCTCCCCGCATGCGGGGAGAGGTCGGCTGCGTAGCAGCCGGGTGAGGAGACTTCGCAAGCCATCGCGCTCACTTCTTCCTGCCCTTCAGAATGTCGCCGACTTGCGGCACGTCCTTGTCGCCGCGGCCGGAGAGGTTGACCACCATCAGGTGATCCTTCGGCCGCTGCGGCGCGAGCTCGATGACGCGGGCGATGGCATGCGCGGATTCCAGCGCCGGGATGATGCCTTCGAGCCGCGACAGCAGTTGGAACGCGGCAAGCGCCTCCTCGTCGGTCGCGGAGATGTATTTCACGCGGCCGGTTTCATGCAGCCACGAATGCTCCGGCCCGATGCCGGGATAATCCAGCCCCGCCGAGATCGAATGCGCGTCCTGAATCTGCCCGTCGGCATCCATCAAGAGGTAGGTGCGGTTGCCGTGCAGCACGCCGGGCTTGCCACCGGTCAGCGAGGCGGCATGCAGCTTATCGAGCCCGTGCCCCGCCGCTTCGACGCCGAAGATCTCGACAGCGGCGTCATCGAGGAACGGATGAAACAGTCCCATCGCATTGGAGCCCCCGCCGATGCAGGCGATCAGCGAATCCGGCAGGCGGCCTTCCGCTTCCATCATCTGGGCGCGCGTCTCATGGCCGATCACCGACTGGAAATCGCGCACCATCATCGGGTAGGGATGCGGGCCCGCCACCGTGCCGATGCAATAGAACGTGTCGTGCACGTTGGTGACCCAATCGCGCAGCGCTTCGTTCATCGCGTCTTTCAGCGTGCGCGTGCCGGACTGCACCGGCACCACTTTCGCGCCGAGCATCTCCATGCGGATGACGTTCGGCTCCTGCCGCGCCACGTCGACCGCGCCCATATAGACCACGCAATCGAGCCCGAAGCGCGCGCACAGCGTTGCCGTGGCGACGCCGTGCTGCCCTGCGCCCGTCTCCGCGATGATGCGCTTCTTGCCCATGCGGCGCGCGACCATGATCTGGCCGAGCACGTTGTTGACCTTGTGCGAGCCGGTGTGATTGAGCTCCTCGCGCTTCAGATAAATCTTCGCGCCGCCGAGATGTTCGGTGAGGCGCTGCGCGAAGTACAGCGGCGACGGGCGGCCGACATAATCTTTCAGATAGCCGTTCATCTCGCGCTGAAACGCGGGATCGGCCTTGGCCTCGGCATAGGCTTTTTCGAGATCGAGGATCAGCGGCATCAAGGTCTCGGCGACGAAACGGCCGCCGAACATGCCGAAATGCCCGCGCTCGTCGGGGCCGGAACGGAAGGAATTGGGGAGGGATACGTTCGTCATATCATCGATTCTCGTGGTCACGCGTGGCGTGACCTCTGCTCCCTCTCCCCGCAGGCGGGGAGAGGGGTGGGGTGAGGGGCTCTTGCCGCAATTTGACTCATCAGCCCCCTCACCCGCCCGCGCTGCGCGCAGGCGACCTCTCCCCGTGAACGGGGAGAGGTGAAGGGGCCGTGGTGCCGCGCGCGGCGCGGATGAAATCGCGGATCATCGCGATGTCCTTGACGCCGGGCGCACTTTCGACGCCGGACGACACATCGACGCCGCCGGCACGGGTGACACGCACGGCTTCCGCGACATTGTCGGCGTGAAGCCCGCCGGACACCATGAACGGCACATCGCACCTGAGATTTTCCAAAAGCCGCCAGTCGAACGCCGCGCCGAGCCCGCCCGGCCGCGTCGCGCCCTTCGGCGCGCGCGCGTCGAACAGCACGCGGTCGGCCACCGCGGCGTAGCCCGGCAACGGCGCGAGATCAGCGGCGGTCTCGACCGGGATCGCCTTCATCACCGGCAAGCCGAATTTCTGCTTGATGTCGCGGACGCGCGCGGCGGTTTCCTTGCCGTGCAGTTGCAGCAGGTCGGGCCGCAGCGCCTCGATTGAGTTGGCGAGCAGCGCGTCGTCGGCATCGACCGACAGCGCCGCCTTCAAGGCGCGGCCCGCCACCTGCTGGCCGAGCCGCCGCGCCAATGCCAGATCGATATGCCGCGGCGACGGCGGAAAGAACACGAAACCCACCATGTCCGCGCCAGCCTCAAGCGCCGCCGCGAGGGTGTCGGGCGTCGAGAGGCCGCAAATTTTGACGATCAGGGACATTGCGGTGAGTTGGCTCGCGATTCAGGGTTTCAACGGTGGTTCGCTTCTTCGACCGTGCGCCGGGATAACGATAGCTTGGCGCGACATCAAGCAGCGCCGGCAGCACGGCCGGGTTCTACAACGTTGCGCCGTGCTTGTCGCGGGTGCCGGCGCCGCTGGCGTCCAGACCCGGCAACAGGGGCGGAACTCCGGTCGCGGGGCGCGGCGGCGCCAGCGTGGCCTGCAACTGAGCCAACTGGGCGCGGACCTCGCGCGCCTCGGTTTCGTGCTGGCGGGCGGCGCGCCGCCAGTGCCGCTGCCGCAGCCAGGTGGCGAAACTCCCGGTCAGCACGCCCAGGATGGCAACGATGATGATCACCATGAACAGCGGCAGGGTCACCCCCACGGAGGGATCGGCCGCGCTGAACGGATCGAACGACACCGTCACCATCCGTCGGTTGGCGACAGCGAAGATCAGGAAGATGACGCCCAGCGGAATCAGCACCAGCGCGGTGAAAAACTTACGCATCGCCTCTCTCGCAAATGCGATCGCGGATCAGCCGTCGCGCGAATGCATGTATGTCGCGAAGATCCGTGTGTCTCGTCCCAGATCGACTCGGATTCCGTGTGACACCGAGATGACATGCGGACGAGGCCATCGCGTGATCCCGCAACTGACTGGCCCCACGCTGTCGGCCCGCGAGGCGGACCCACGATCGAACCGTTATCGTGATTGGACCATGCGCGCCGGCGAAAATCCAGCGCAATCCCGCCGGCTTTTATACGCTGGCGTTCGAGGCCGTGGCTTCCGCAGCCGGCATTTCGCGATTGAGCCGCTCGCGCATTTCCTTGCCGGTCTTGAAGAACGGCACGCTCTTCTGCTCCACGGGAACATGCTCGCCGGTGCGCGGATTGCGTCCGGCACGCGCCGGGCGATGCTTCACCGAGAACGCTCCGAAGCCGCGCAACTCGACACGATCGCCCCGCGCCAGTGCCGCGACAATCTCGTCGAGAATGGCGTTGACGATGTTCTCGACATCGCGCTGATAGAGATGCGGATTGAGCTCGGCAATGCGCTGAACGAGTTCGGATTTGATCATTGAGATAAGGACCCGTGGCGTGCAGGCGACATTTCCTTGAAAAAGCGACGCACTGTCAAGCCGCTAATTTGTCTTCCGCGCGCGCAAAAGGCTTGAAAGCAAGTAATTTGCTCGATCGCGCGCGGATATGGCGCGGCTTCATCATGGCTGAAACGCGATTCACATCATTCAGCGCAGTCTCAATTGGGCGATGCCGGCTGCCACAGCGCGATCATGCCATCGAGCGCGAGCCGGTCCACCGCCTGCGCCACGCCTGATTGCTCGATGCGCCGCGCAACGCCATCCAGGCCGAGTGCATGCAGTGTGAGCGACGCTGCGGTGCGCAAGAACGTCAGGTCGCCGAAACGCGGCGACAGCTTGTAATCGCGTACAGGAAGATCGGCCTTCACGTTCTTCTCCGCGACCAGCCATGCGATAGCGGCTTTCTCATCGCCGAGCTGATCGATCAGCTTGAGATCGATCGCCTGGCGGCCGGTGAAGACACGTCCGTCAGCCACTTTGTCGAGCTGTGCCGCGTCCATATGCCGCCGGTCCTTCACCAGATCGCGAAACCACGCGTAGGAATCCTTCACCAGCGCATCGAGCGCGGCCCGCGCTTCGGCGCTGGTCGGCTCATATCCGCTCGGCGCCGCTTTCAGTGGCGACGACTTCACGGTCTCCACCTGGACACCGATGGTTTTCAAGAGCTCGGTGAAATTCGGATATTGAAACAGCACGCCGATCGAACCGACCAGCGAGCTTTGCTGCGCGACAATATGATCGGAGGCTAGCGCGGCGATATAGCCGCCCGAGGCCGCAAGACCTTCGACCACCACGACCATCGGCTTCTTGGCTTTCAGCCGCACCAGCGAATCGTAAAGCTGCTCGGCGCCCGAGGTGGTGCCGCCCGGCGAATTGATGTGCACGACGACGGCGGCCGCCGACGACTTCTCCAGCCGCTCCAGCGCCTCGACGCGGGCCTGATCGCTGCGGATCAAGCCCTCGATGTTGATCCGCGCGATCGCACCGGAGGTCGACAAGGCCGAGCGCGAGGCGCCAAGCCCGGCGCCAACGATCGCGACGATTGCGATCACGACGGCCGTGATACGCCAGAACGTGAGCTTGCGACGAATGCGACGACGGTCGACGAGGACGTCGGAATCGAGCGACATGGCAGGCTCCTGAGCGGTTGACTGCACAACTTGCGTGCAAGCCGCGCGGTATGCCCAAGCGGCGTTGAGATATCATCCCTCCAATACATCAATTGCGCGGCAATTTGAAGAAAACCGCTTTCCGTCGTTCCTGCGAAGGCCCGAAATCCGGCGCTCGCCATTTCCGTCATGGCCAGGCTTTTCCCGGCCATCAACGCTCTCGATTCATTGGAGCGAGATAAGGACGTGGATGCCTTTGACAAGCGCGGGCATGACGATCGAATGGCAAATGGAGAATGCCATCGATTGCGCTCTCGCCTGCCCCGGAACAACATTCACAAAGGCAAAACTCAAAACAAAAAGGGCCCCGGTTCGCACCGGGGCCCTTGAATTGTCCTGCGAGGCGGCGCGGCCGCCCCGCAATGGCGTTCGGCTTACTTGCCGTCGCGCTGCTGCTTGAGCGCGGTGCCGAGAATGTCGCCCAGCGTCGCGCCGGAATCCGACGAACCGTACTGCGCGATGGCTTCCTTTTCTTCCGCCACTTCCAGCGCCTTGATCGACACCTGGACCTTGCGGGCCTTCTTGTCGAACTGGATGACGCGGGCATCAACCTTCTCGCCGACGGCGAAACGCTCGGAGCGCTGGTCGTTGCGGTCGCGCGCCAGCTCGGAGCGCTTGATGAAGGTCTGGAAGTCGGTGCCGACGATCTGCACGTCGATGCCGCCATCCTTGACGTCGAGCACTTCGCAGGTCACGACGGCGCCCTTCTTGACATCGCCCGGCTCGGCGAAGGGGTCGCCTTCGAGCTGCTTGATGCCCAGCGAGATGCGCTCCTTCTCGACATCGACATCGAGGACTATGGCCTTGACCATGTCGCCCTTCTTGAAGTTGTCGATGACCTGCTCGCCCGGCAGCTTCCAGTCGAGGTCGGACAGATGCACCATGCCGTCCACGTCGCCTTCGAGGCCGAGGAACAGACCGAACTCGGTCTTGTTCTTGACTTCGCCTTCGACGGTGGAGCCAACCGGGAACTTCTCGACGAAGACTTCCCACGGATTGCGCATGGTCTGCTTGAGGCCCAGCGAAATCCGGCGCTTGACGGAATCGACTTCAAGCACCTGCACTTCGACTTCCTGCGAGGTCGAAACGATCTTGCCGGGGTGCATGTTCTTCTTGGTCCACGACATCTCCGAGACGTGGATCAGGCCTTCGATGCCCGGCTCCAGCTCGACGAACGCGCCGTAGTCGGTGATGTTGGTGACGCGGCCGGTGAAGCGCGCATTGAGCGGATACTTCGCCTCGATGCCCTGCCACGGATCGTCCAAGAGCTGCTTCATGCCGAGCGAGATGCGGTGGGTCTCGTGGTTGATCTTGATGATCTTGACCTTCACCGTCTGGCCGATGGAGAGCACCTCGGTCGGATGGTTGACGCGGCGCCACGCGATGTCGGTGACGTGCAGCAGGCCGTCGATGCCGCCGAGGTCGACGAACGCGCCGTAATCGGTGATGTTCTTGACGACGCCGTCGATCACCTGACCTTCTTCGAGGTTCTGCACCAGCTCCTGGCGCTGCTCGGCGCGGGTCTCTTCCAGAACGGTACGACGCGACACGACGATGTTGCCGCGGCGGCGGTCCATCTTGAGGATCTGGAACGGCTGGGTGTTGTTCATCAGCGGGCCGACGTCGCGGATCGGACGGATGTCCACCTGCGAGCGCGGCAGGAAGGCCACCGCGCCGTCGAGATCGACAGTGAAGCCGCCCTTGACCTGATTGAAGATGACGCCGTGCACCTTCTCGTTGGCGTTGAACGCCTTCTCGAGCTTGCCCCAGCTTTCCTCGCGGCGCGCCTTGTCGCGCGACAGCACGGCTTCACCGAGCGCATTCTCGATGCGGTCAAGGAACACCTCGACCTCGTCGCCGACCTTCAGGGTATTCTCACGGCCGGGGCCGGCGAATTCGCGCAGCGCCACGCGGCCTTCGGTCTTCAGGCCGACGTCGATGACGGCCATATCCTTCTCGATCGCAACAACCTTGCCCTTGACGACCGAGCTTTCCTGAAGATTGCCGCCGGCGAAGGACTCGTCGAGCATCGCGGCAAAATCTTCGCGGGACGGATTGTAAGATTCAGTCGAAGCCATTTGTTCTCCAATGCGGGAATTCGCCGGCCGTTCGGGTTAAAGGACATATCGCGCGTGGAGGGCCAAGGCTCCGCAACCTTGACGACCGCTTGCAAGACTTGCCTTCGCAAAAACCTGCGACGCAAGACCGGCGAAGCGGGCCGGCATCAGCCTTCACGATCGATATGGTGAATGTCGCGCCATCCGCAAACCAGTTCATCGGCCAGGCGGATCACAACGCGCCGCTTGCATCCGGAAACCTGAGCGACAGCTGCTGCAGGGGCCATGGTGGCGAGGCCGAGCGGGGCGATCCTCCAAAACGGCAGGGGCTCAAACCCGTTGCCGGCCCGCTCGGACAGCCTCGACAATCGCGATGGCGGCCCGGACGCCGCCCTCTATATCCAAATGCGAATTGTCGAGCAAGTGTGCATCCGGCGCGGGTTTCAGCGGGGCCACGGCGCGATTCTTGTCGCGGTCGTCGCGCTTGAGGATGTCGGCCAGCACCAGGGCCTCGTCGGCCTCCTCCCCGCGGGCCCGCGCCTCCAGGGTCCGGCGGCGCGCCCGCACCTCCGGCGCGGCGACAACGAAGATCTTCACATCAGCATCGGGGCAGATCACGGTGCCGATATCGCGGCCGTCCAGCACCGCCCCCGGCGGTTCCGCCGCAAACTGGCGCTGGAAGCTGACCAGCACCTCACGGACCCGCGGATAGGCCGACACCACCGACGCGGCCTCGCCCACTTTCTGCGTCTTCAGCACGGGATCGCCGAATTTCTCCGGATCGAGTTCCATGGCCGCGGCGACCGCCGCCGCCTCGTCGTTGAGATCGGCCCCGGCGTCCAGCACCGCCTTCGCGACCGCGCGATAGATCACGCCGGTGTCGAGATGGCGAAAGTGATAGTGCGCGGCAAGCCGCTTGCCGAGCGTGCCCTTTCCGGAAGCGGCCGGCCCGTCGATGGCGATGATCATGACAAATCCGCCCCCAACCGCTGCATCATCGGGATGAAGTCCGGGAAACTGGTGGCGATGAAGGCGGTGTCGTCCACACCGACCGGCTTGTCGGCGGCGCAGCCCATCACCAGGGCGGACATGGCGATGCGATGGTCCATGTGGGTCGCCACCACGCCGCCGCCCGGCACATGGCCGCGCCCTTCCACGATCAGATCGTCGCCATCGATCGCAACCGCGACGCCGTTGACCCGCAGCATGGCGGCGGTGGCCTCGAGGCGATCGGATTCCTTGACCCGCAATTCATGCAGGCCGCGCATCACCGTGGTGCCCTCGGCAAAGGCCGCCGCCACCGCCAGCACCAGATATTCATCGATCATCGAGGGCGCCCGCTCGGCCGGCACCTCGACACCGCGCAGCTTCGACGCACGCACACGGAGTTGCGCCATTGGCTCGCCGGCGTCGCCGCGCGCATTGGTTTCCTCGATGGAGGCACCCATCTCGCGCAAGGTCGTGAACAGGCCGGTGCGCAACGGGTTGGTCATGATGTCATCGAGCACGAGGTCCGAGCCGGGCACGATCAGCGCCGCGACGATCGGAAACGCCGCCGATGAGGGATCAGCCGGCACCGCAACCGGCGCGCCGCGCAGTTCCGGCTGCCCGGTGAGCGAAATCCTGCGCCCCGCGCTGCCGTCCGGCCCCGAGACGATGTCCGCGCCGAAATGCGCCAGCATCAATTCGGTATGATCGCGGCTGGCGGCCGGCTCGATCACCGTGGTCGTGCCTGGCGCGGCCAGGCCCGCCAGCAGCACCGCCGATTTGATCTGCGCGGAGGCGACCGGGGAACGGTATTCGACCGGCAGCGGATCGCGCGCGCCTTGCAAGGTCAGCGGCAGACGGCCGCCCGCGCTCTGCGCGGTCACCTTCGCGCCCATCCGCGCCAGCGGATCGACGATACGCCGCATCGGCCGCGAGCGCAGCGACGCGTCGCCATCGAACGTCGCCGAAATCGGACAGCCGGCGACGGCGCCCATCACCAGCCGGCATCCGGTGCCGGAGTTGCCGAAATCGAGCGCGGTGTCGGGCTGCCTGAATCCTGCCACGCCGACGCCATGCACCGACCAGATCCCGCTGCTTTCGCGCACCACCTGGGCGCCAAGCTGCCGCATCGCCTTGGCGGTGTTGAGGACGTCCTCACTTTCAAGCAATCCCTGGATGCGGGTTTCTCCCACCGCAAGCGCGCCGAGAATCAGCGCGCGGTGAGAGATCGATTTGTCGCCGGGCACCCGGATCCGGCCCGCCAGCGGCGAACACGGGCTGGCCTTGAGCGGCGAGAGCTGGCTGGAATGAGTCACGATCGCAATCCTTTACACGGCCGGGCTGGTACCACACCCGGCCTGCCGCGTCACGCCGCCGGCATGGAAAGCCGCATCATCCCTGCAAGCCTATTGACAGCGCGGTGACAACTAGCCAAGTGATGCACCGCTTTCAGAAATCCCCAGGATTGACACGTGGCCAAATCCGACCTTGGAACCAAACGTATTTGCCCGACAACGGGCAAGAAGTTCTACGATCTAAACAAGAATCCGGTGATTTCGCCCTATACCGGCGAAGTCGTGCCGATTGCTCCGGTCGCGCCGCCACGTGGCCGTTCCGACGCGCGCGCCGCGGACGAGGATGCGCCCGAGACGGTTGAGACCGAAGAGATGATCTCGCTGGAGGAAGCCGACGCCGAGGAGAACACCGGCAAGGTCAAGGCGGTCACGCCGGAATCCGAGGACGATATCGAGGTCGATGATACGCTCGACGACGATGACGACGACGATTCCACCTTCATCGCGGATGAGGAGGAAGGCGACGAGGATGTCACCGACATCATCGGCGATGTTTCCGACGACGAAGAGAATTGAGAAAAGAGACTTGAGATCGGCCCTGATCTGTGGTCAGGGTTGCGCCGCCGCGCCAGATGAGGAATCACCCAGGGCGCGTGCGATCGGTTAAGGGGCCATAGCTCAGCTGGGAGAGCGCTTGCATGGCATGCAAGAGGTCGGCGGTTCGATCCCGCCTGGCTCCACCACGCTTCGCCTGCGGCTACGCGTGGCGCAGCCACGTTTAGCCGCAGGCGAAGCGTGTCCGGCATAGCCCGAAGGGCGAAGACGGACCCTATCCTGAAATCTAAATTCAAAACTATTTACGACCAGTCTGAC